>Ga0075423_10000022_pt1 | contig 73543 bp, 66 predicted proteins | sample SoiMethybrSBSTD2_FD_80114 | JGI IMG/M metagenome (GOLD analysis project Ga0075423, IMG submission 80114) | Bulk soil microbial communities from a Populus tree surrounding site in Tennessee, USA - Soil MetaG P. TD hybrid SBSTD2 | ecosystem: Environmental > Terrestrial > Soil > Tree plantation... | reverse complement strand
GTGATGACGGCAATCGATTCGACGTTGCCGGACTCGGATGGCCTGAAGTGGTTCAATCGTCTCTATCTTCAGGTCACGCGCAGCGTGCGACACGCAGTGGGCGGCACCGCGTTTCGCGATGCGCGCTTCATGACCGAGCTCGACGTCGTCTTCGCGAATCTGTACTTCGCGGCGGTGGCGGCCGGCGAAAGGGATCCATCGCGTGTACCGTCGGCGTGGCGACCGCTGCTTCGCGCGCGGACCACGCCGCGGATCGCGCGTCTGCAGTTTGCGCTGGCCGGCATGAACGCGCACATCAATCGCGATCTTCCACTCGGGATCGTGCAGGTGTTCGAGGCGCTCGGCGGCGATCCAACCACCGACGCCGTGCGCCGGCAGGACTTCGACAGCGTCAACGATCTGCTCGAACGTGTCGAGGGCGAGGTGAAGAGCGACTTCTCGATCGGCCTGATCGCGGCGGTCGACGAGCTGGCGGGCAGGGCAGACGATGTGGTAGCGATGTTCAAGATCCGTGAGGCACGGGCTGCCGCATGGACCAATGCGCAGGTGTTGTGGTCGCTTCGCCCGACGCCACTCTTGCGCGACGCGTTCTTCGATCGATTGGACGGATTGACCGCGCTCGCCGGAAAGGGCTTGCTCGTGCCAGTGGCGATCGACGCGACGGCCTCCTGATTCCTACGGTCGACGCACGAACGGCACCAGCATCGGCACGCGCCGCGCGTAGTTGCGGTAGTTATCCTCACCGAGCTCGGACCTGAGGAACTGCTCTTCGAGTCGAGCTTTGATCACCAGGCCAATCGCGAATACTGCAGCACCGAAGTACGGAAGCACGGTTCCGCTCATGAGCGCCGTCGCCACCACCGCAACGAGGAGCCCGGTATAGATCGGATGGCGTACGAGGGCGTACGGCCCGGTCGTCACGATGAAGTGACCGGCTTTGCGCGTAACGGTGCCCGACCACAGTCGGCCCAGCGCGATGCGCGCCCACCAGGTGAATGCGAACCCACAGATGGCAAGAACCACGATCGCCCACGCGGCGTCGCCGCTGGGGCGCCAGAACTGGACGTCGATTGAGGGCCACGCCGGGTGCATCCCGAACAGCAGAAGCGCGCCGAGCGCGGTGATGAGGCGATACCGACGTTCGTGCTGCCGCGGGGGCCGCTGCTCGGTGCGAGTGCTCCACAGCGCCGCGGCGAGCCATGAGAGCACCCATGCGCCCCACGCGGCTTGCAAGACTCTGTCGGGTGACAACGTCACGATAGGAATCAGGAAGCAGGAATCAGGATACAGCTCTGGGCTAGCCATGAGCCATCAGCCTGAAAGCTTACGGCCGGCCGGAGCTGCTTCCTGATGCCTGCATCATGATTCCTTCCTGCTAGGATCACCACAGGCGCCCGTAGCTCAGTTGGATAGAGCACCGGCCTTCTAAGCCGGGGGTCCCGCGTTCGAGTCGCGGCGGGCGCGCCAATTCACAAAGGACGCCTCACCGCCACGACCGTCACGCCAAGAGCGAGCAACGCCGAGAGCGCGAGCGGAATCACGAAGCCCCACTTGAGCAGCAGCACCGTGCCGATCAACGCTCCGGCCAACATTAGCAGGATCGAAAGCGCCTTGCGTCCGCTCCTCGCACCGTGACCGCCGACCAACGGCGCATCGCCAGCCAGCCCTGTGATCGTCAGCGTCAGGACCGTGGTGGTGACGTCAGCGACCGCGAGCTTCCGAATCACCGCATTCCGAACTCCCATGGCGAGCGCGGTGAGCACAATCAGCGCGTACGCCAACGACGATGACAGCGGAGGCGATTGGCCGACGGCAATGACCGTCGACATCAAGAGAAGCGCTGCCTCGGTGCCGGCTGCGAATGCCAGTTGACGCTCCGGTGTTCGAATCGCGCCGCGGTTGGTCACATATCCCGCAGCCATCGCCCCTGTCGCGAAGGCCGCGAGGGCCGCAAGGGAGCGTTGAATCGACAGTTCATGCGCGCCTCCGAGCGCAAATCCGATGAACACCACGTTGCCTGTCATGTTGGCCGTGAAGACATGTCCGAGTCCCACGAAGCTGATCGCGTCGACGATGCCTGTCGTGGCTGTCAGGACCATGAGCGGTCCCAATAAATCGTCCCCGCCGCCCTTCGATGCCGGACGCGGCTGACTTCCACTGGTCATCACAACACCCGATCAGCGCCCTCCGCGACGTGAGGCTGATCGGTCACGTCGTCGTCTCGGCGTACAGCCATCGGTACAGCCATCGTGTGAGCGCGGGCATCACGACCCATGTCAACAGCACGACGGGGATGATCGTGGACAGTGCTTGTTCCAACAGCATCGGCAGTCGAAACGGCCGGAAGATGTAGCCGAGGGCGACCACCATTGGGAGCAGTGCCACCCAGGTCGTCAGCGCCATCTTCCAATTCGCCGGCGGCTTCGCGGGCATCGGTCTTCCCGGAAGCGTGAACCAGGTCTCCATCCCGGTTCGGGTCTCGGAATACTCACCAGCCGGGCCGAGCAGGTCGGCCTCGCCTATAAGAGCCGCGTATTCGTCGGAACGCTGCCACTGCTCGAGGTCATCCGCCGAGGCGAACCGAACAAGGACGAACTGCGAATCGCCGTTCGGTACCGCCAGGACGGAGGTGCCTTCATGTCCTGGGAAACGCTTCGCCGCGTGCACGAATCGCTGGGACCATTCCCTGAACGCCGCGTCGGCGCCTGGCCGCACGTGGCGCTCGAAGACGATCTTGACGGGTTCCGCGCGCGACGGTGGGACAACTGAGACTTGCGTCATGACTGCACCTCAAAAGCGATAGGTTGCCCATCCTGCAACGTACGTGGTGTCCCTTGCCGGCGGTCCGGACTCGTGGATGAATGGGCCGGCCGTGAAGAGCGCGAGATTCCCTGTGAACGAGAGATGCGGTGTGGCCTGCCATTCCACCTCGAGGCCCGGCGACTGACCGACGAACCGCTCGTGTGTACCCGCACCTGACCGAATCAGGTTGCCGGGAATCCCGTAAATGCCATCGTCACGCTGTTGCCGCCAGAAGAACAGCCACATCGTTCTGAACACGAGATCTGGCCGAGCGTTGATCGCCACCTGCGGGTGTAGGTCGATGTGGTTGGATGGCGCGAGCGACGAGACCAGGCCGAAGTAGTCGCCCTTCGGGAACAACGGATTAAACGTGCCGAGCCGGTCGTCATGCCGATCGGCATCGCCGCTCGTCAGATCAGCACGAACGCCAAGTCTGACGGCGGCGACCGGGCGATACCCGGTATCCGAGGCGACCGTCCACGCCCGAATCCGAGACTGGCCGAACGTCCCTGTCTGAAGCACCGCCTCCGTGTTGTAGTCCACGGTTGTCGACTGTCGCCATACACGAACCCCCCAGGAGTGTCGCACTTCGCGATCCGTTCCCTGATCGAACGAGGCTTGCTTGCGCCGGTATCCCAAGTAATAAAGATCGATGCCGGCCGCTCCGCCCGCGTGAGGTCCGCGAGCGGCGTAGACGCCCCACAACGTCCGACCTGTGTTGGAAGAATCGTCGAACACGCCAGTGTCGGTCTCGACGTATCGGGCCCCGAATCCATCGACCCGCCATCGCCCGCGCTGAATCACGAAGTCCGCGCCGTCGAACGTTTGCCTCATGTTGGGACCTTCGCGCACCGAGACAAGACGCTGCGTGCCGAAGGCGAGCTCCTGGCGGCCGAGCCTGACTGTCGTAGGTCCGAACGAGAGGTCCACGAAGCCTTGGTGCAGATCAAGTGTGTCCTCGTCAGGCGGACGAGGGCCGCCAGCGCGCCCGACCTCGATTCCGCTTTTTACCTCGACATAGACACGCAGCCGGCGCCACACCTGCGCGTCCACGTGAACCATGTAACGCTGGAGCCAGTAGCCGCTGTCGTCCGGCGTCTCGTTGCCCCACTCCTCATGCGCGAACCGTTCGTATTGCTGACGGACCTGGCCGCCAGCTGAAATTTTCGGGGCAGGGGCGCTGGCGGCGGCATCCCGGATCGCGACTTGCGCCTCGGCACTGGACGCCACCGCCAGCAGCACCGTGAGTACGGCCAGTGCGGCCCGAGGGCTCTTCACGGGCGACGCTCAGTACGCCCAGCAACTGCACCCAATCGCGCCCCACAAATCGTAGCTTCCGGCCCGAGCGCCCGCGTCCTTCGACCGCGTGCCGCGTGGACGATCGTGCGCCGGTGTGAGACAGCGGCGATGCAGAGGTTGACCGCCGGCGCTCGCCGGCGCGCCACCGGTCATGTAGACCGGGGACCAGTCCGGAGACACCGGCGGCAGCGCGGGTGCGAGCGGTTCCCATTCGCCTGCTCCGTACACGATCCGTCCGTCGACAACGGTCAGCAACGAGACGATGTCTCTGATCTCGCGGTCCGGGACGCTGAAGTAGTCGGCAGAGAGCACCGCGAAGTCCGCGTACTGCCCGGGCGCGAGTCGACCCTTCACGTCCTCTTCGCGCGACACCCACGCAGACCCCTGCGTGAAGAGTTTCAACGCCGTGATCCGATCGAGGCGGTTCTCCTCCGGATAGAGGTGCAACCCGCCGACGGTGTCGCCCGTGACGAGCCAGGACAGCGCGATCCACGGGTTGTAGTTGGCGACGCGGGTCGCATCCGTGCCGGCGCCCACCGATACGCCCATGTCGAGCATGTGCCGGATCGGAGGGGTGTGCGACGCCCGGTCGAGGCCGTAGCGATCGACGAAGTACTCGCCTTGAAACGCCATCCGATGCTGGATGGCGATCCCGCCGCCCAGCGCGCGCACGCGCTCGATGTTCCGCGGTGTGATGGTTTCCGCGTGATCGAACAGCCACCGCAAATCGGTGAGGGGAATGTCACGATGGACGCGCTCGAACACGTCGAGGAAGCGGCTGATCGACTCGTCGTACGTCGCGTGCAGCCTGAACGGCCAGCGGTGTTCGGCGAGATGCCGCACGACCCCTTCCAATTCCTTCTCCATGACGGGCGCGAGATCCGGCCGTGGTTCGAGAAAGTCCTCGAAGTCGGCCGCGGAGAAGGTGAGCATCTCGCCGGCGCCATTCAGGCGATATGACGCATCGCCCTGATACAGCTTGGCCATCGAGGTCCATCGCTCGAAGTCCGCGAGTTCCTCTTTGGGCCGCTGCGTGAACAGGTTGTAGGCGATTCGCAGCGTCAGGGCGCCTTCGCGGTGCAGCGCGTCGACGACTTGATAATCGTCTGGATAGTTCTGGAATCCGCCACCGGCGTCGATGATGCTCGTCAGTCCCAGCCGATTGAGCTCGCGCATGTAATGCCGCGTCGAGTTCGTTTGATCCTCGACGCTCAACTGTGGCCCCTTGGCCAGCGTGGCGTACAGGATCGCGGCGTTCGGCTTGGCGATGAGCAGTCCCGTGGGATTGCCGCGTGCGTCTCGCTCGATGACCCCACCTGGCGGATCGGGCGTGTCTTTCGTATATCCCACGGCGCGAAGCGCCGCCCCGTTCAGCCAGGCGCGGTCGTACAGGTGCAGAACGAAGACGGGCGTCTCCGGCGCCGCCTGGTTGATCTCCTGCAGCGTCGGCATCCGCCGTTCCGCGAACTGAAACTCGCTCCATCCGCCCACGACGCGGACCCATTGCGGCGGCGGCGTGCGGATCGCCTGGTCGCGCAGCATCTGCAATGCGTCTGCGAGTGACGGGACGTCATCCCAGCGGAGCTCCAGGTTGTAGTTCAAGCCGCCTCGGATGACGTGGATGTGGCTGTCGTTCAGTCCCGGGATCAGGCGTCGGCGTTGCGCATCGACGACAGTCGTACGCGCGGAGCGGCGGGCGAGCACCTCGGCCTCCTCACCGACGGCGGTGATGCGGCCGTCGCGTGTGGCCACCGCCCGCGCTTCGGGACGGGCTCTGTCGAGTGTCGAGATTCGTGCGTTGGTTACGATCAGATCGGCATCGTCTGTCTCAGCCATCATCGCCTCCGCGTTACATCTGCTGCGGTGAGCTACGCGTGGGCAAGGGCCGGTGGCGCGTATGCCGGCCACGGCGTCTGGGGCGCACCGTGCACCATCGTGTACGCGTACTCGACGCCCACGCCGTACGCACCGAAATGCGTCTTGGCGAGATCCATGACGGCGTCGTAGGTCCCTTTGTGCGCCCAGTCGCGCTGCAGTTCGAGCATGACGGACAGAACCGTCACGGGTTTCGCGCCGGCCTGAATCACCCGCTTCATCGCGTTCTCGTGCGCGAGCACGCTGACATCGCCGCAACAATCCTCGACCACATACACCTCGTAGCCGTCGTGTATGGCTTGGACGGTTGGCAGCGCGACGCAGGTCTCGGTCCAGAGGCCGGCGATCAGGATCTTCTTGCGGCCGGTCTTCTTGATCGCCGCAACGAAGTTCTCGTCATCCCACGAGTTCATCGTCGTTCGTTCGATCGGTGTGACGTCCGGGCACGCCGCCTGGACCTGCGGCCACGTGTGTCCACTGAACGACTTGGTCTCGACGGTGGTGAGCACTATCGGCACGTCGAAGACGCGCGCGGTTTTCACCAGCGCGACGTTGTGGTTGATGACGGTCTGGCGGTCAAAGTTGGTGACGCCGAACAGCATCTGCGGCTGCAGATCGATGAGTGCGACGACGCAGTTAGTCGGGGTGAGCAGCCCCTTTTCGCTCAGAACCGGACGATTGGTTGGAGACATGCGGGTCATCCTTTCGTTGAAGGACCTGAGAATCGAGTGACGGTTCGCACCGGTGCGTGGAGTCGGAGCTTGCCGGGCCCGGACTACGAACGGCTCGGCACGCTGCGCTTCTCACCGCCAAAATCCACCTCGGAGGCGCGCGGTGAGAATCTCCGATTGAAATGGGCGGACGAGAGGGATTGGCAATTCGTGCGCCAATGCCCTCGGATTCGTGCAGAACGAAAAAGCCTCACTGACTCAATGAGTTCTGACGGTCGGTGCCTCCGCGTGTCCTTGCATAGGGCCTAATCCGTGGCGAGGGTTTGTGGAGGTTCTACGGTATGCCGTGGGTGCGGAACTGGATCCGATGCGTTTCCGCGATTCGATCTCAGCCGCAAGCTGGTCAGAACGACATCGGACCCTACTTCTTCGGTTGCCAGAGGCCCAGAGTCGAGAGGAGGTAATCAACCGTTTGAAGTGTCCCCGCCGCTGTGCCTCGGCGGCCTTTGGACTGTAGATGATCCTGTAGCTGACGCGTGCATTCAGATTCCACGCACATCTAGAGATCACCAAGACGGCACTGCAACACGCTCAATCCAAAGAAGTAGCAAACAACCCTCTGCAACATGCTTCAACAGCTTGCTCTTTTCGGCCTTCTAAGCCGGGGGTCGCAGGTTCGAGTCCTGCCGGGCGCGCTCTCCACTCAGAATCGAATCCGGATTCCGCCGTTGATGGTGCGCCCCTCGAGTGGCGCCCACGCATCAACTGTCCATCGTCCGTCAGGGGCGCGAGTCGGGCGGATCAGCGGATCCCATCGCGTCTGACGAACGCCGGTCAGGTTTTCGCCGTTGACGAACAGGCGCAGGCGTCTGAGTTGCCGCTCGGCGAGCAGGCCGACGATGACGTACGGACGGCTCTCTCCTCGAAAGGGATTCTCCTCGAGCCGCTGCACTCCCGTGTAATAGAACTCGACGCCGATCCGCCCCGCATTTTCGCGCTCCCACATGCCGACGATGCCGGCGGAGTGACGCGGCGTCAGTGGCGCCTGTCGACGCATGTCGTGATCGAGCTCGCGCGCGTCGACATACGTGTAGGTCGCGGTCATGGCGTACGGCGCGCGCCGGAAAGTGCCGAGCAGTTCGACGCCAACATTCGTGGTCGGCTCGTCGAGATTCGTGAGGACGAGACCTTGCGAACGGTCCACTTGGATGGGGTGCCGAACCTGCGAGCGGAACACTGTGACCGTGGACGACAGCGGACCGGCGGTGCGGGTCACGTCCACCGATACGCTGCGACCCTCCTCGGCCTTCAGTCTCGACGGAATCTGCAGACGCGCGAGCCCGGCTGCTTCGGTTTCCTCGGTCAATGGCGACGGCCCGAAGAAACCGGTTCCGATCGACAGTCTGCTCGTCCACCCATCGGCACGAAGCAGCGCCGACACTCGCGGACTGAAGAAGCTGCCGTATTCGTTGTGATGGTCGAACCGTCCACTGGCGCTGAGTGACAGCCACTTCGCGACCTCGACGTCATCCTGCACGAACACACCGGGCACGGTGAACGTGTACGCGAATTGGGGGAAATCGATCGGCCGATAGGCGTCGCGTTCGAGCGCCGCGCCGGCGACGAACGTGTGACCCCGAGCCGGTGCACGCAGCGTCAGTTCGCCAAACGCTGTCTCATGTCGGTCGCGCTCGCGAATCTCGCCGAACTGATGATCGTGACGCTGCTGCATCACCGCGGCTCTCGCGACGAGAACGTACCGCTGTCGCAGCAACGTCTGGCCCACCGCACCACCATCGATGCGGCGTGTGTCGAGCGCTTCGCGGTAGGCCATGCCCGCGGGCGCGCCGCCGCCTTCGCGGTTCTCGGCCGTGAATCCAGCGGTGGCAAAGAAGCTTCGACCGTTGCCGCCATCCCAGAACACTCGTGGCCGGATCACGCCACGCGAATACCCGGGCAGGTCGGCCCATGTGTCGTCGTTCACGTCGGTCTTCTCTTGCCGGTGCCCGCCGCTGATCAACGTGAACGCCCATCCTGGCTGAGCCGGCGTGGCGTACCAGAGAACGCCATCGGTCGCGCCGCGTGTCGATCGGTTGACGAGCAGCTCGCGCTGCGTCTCTCGTTGAGGCCGTCGAGAGATCAGGTTCACCACGCCGCCCATTGCGCCCGCTCCGTACAAAGACGAGGCGACGCCTTTGATCACTTCCACCTGACCGAGATCCATCGGCGGAATCTGCAGGAGTCCGAGGCCACCAACCTCGCCAAACAGCGGCAACCCGTCCGAGAAGAATCGTGTGTATCGGCCGCGCATGCCTTGGATGCGCACGCTCGCTGCGCCGAGCGACGGCGAGGTCGCCTGCACGCGCATGCCACCCATCTCGTTCAGCATCATGACGATGTCGCCCGGGGTCATGAGCATCTTTTCTTCGATCTCTTCGCGAGCGAGCACTTCGACGCGCATCGGTTGATCTTCGAGGCGCTTGTCGGTCCGCGTCGCCGACACAATCACGTGCTCTTCGATTGACGGTGTTCGCTGCAACTCCATCACGACCTGCCGGATCTCGCCCGCTTGCACCGTCACGGTCGTCGTGAGTGGGGCGAAGCCCTCCTTCATTGCTGTGATTTCGATCGCACCTGATGGCACGGTGACGACCAACGCACCAGTGACGCCGGTCGTGTGGGTGGCGCCGCCGACGATAACGCTCACTTCGGCGATCGGCGAGGCATCAGATCGAGTTTCAATCTGCAGTGTTGCTGGCGCTTGTGCGTGCGCCGCAGACGCCCACAGGCACACGAGCAACGGCACGAACCTGGCCCACATCCACACACCCAACCCTAACTCTTTGCGAGCCGCTCCGCGAAACAGATCGCGTTGCCGCTCGGGTCGCGAACCAGGAAGTCGCGCCCTCCCCACGCCTGCGTCTTGAGCTTCTGCTCGAATTTCACACCAGCGGCGACGTACTCGGCGAAGAGCGCCTTCACGTTGTCGACCTCGATGAATGCAGTGATGAAGCTGTCACGGTCCTGTGCTCCAACCGCGAGCACCGGCTCGTGAACGAACTTGAGGTGCACGCAGGCGCCATCTCTCGACACCGAGCCGTAGAACGGTGGGTGGCCATGCAGGAAATCGACTGAGAACCCAAGCCTGTCCCTGAAGAACTTCGCGGATGCCTGCACGTCGAGTGTGAAGAGCACCGGCATCGCTCGCGTGAGTTGCACGGCCGGCGCTCCGAGATTCGTCGCATCGGGCTCCTTCGCAACAGCGTGCTTCAAGTCGGACCAGCTCGGGAATCCGGCTTCGCGGGCGACGATCTCCTGTGCTTCATGAAGAGGGAAGTCGAGGGCGAGTGCCTCTCGATCGGTGAGGGTCTGGTAGCGCTCGAGCGTCCGAATGAGCCCACCGATCGAGTGCGTGCCTTCGCGATGCCAACGCACCAACTGTTTCGCCTGCTTCTTGTAGAACTCGAGACGCGACATGGACACACCCTCCCTCACGTGAGTGTTCCAGGTGGGCGGTGCCCTTTCGGCGAGTGCCGTTGCGCCCTGCTGGTCGACGACCGTTGATCGACCTGCGCGACGAGAACCGCATCGTACCATCTCCGTTCATTCCGCGTCATTGATTCAGCGCCAGCTCTTTCCCCCTTAACCGCTCGCATCGTCCTGCGACCGTTCGTCCCATTCTTCTGTCGCGCCGGCCGGTGTTCTCCGACACTGCTGCCCAGGAGGAAGTCCATGTCCATCTTGCGAGCCGCTCGTGTCGCCAGCGTCACGCTGTGTCTTATGGCCGTCTTTCCGGTGTTCGCGTTGACCGAAGAGAAGCCGCCGCACTCGTTCCGGGTCACGGTGTCGGGGCATGGCCCTGCGGTAATTCTGATTCCCGGGCTCGCCTCGTCCGGCGACACCTGGAAGACGACGGTGGCGCGATATCAAGACCGGTTCGAGTGTCATGTGCTGACGCTCGCCGGATTCGCGGGCACGCCACCGATCGCCGAGCCGTTGCTGGCGGCCGTGCGTGCCGAGTTGCCGGAGTACATCCGTTCGCGGCATCTGAATCGGCCGATTGTCATCGGCCACAGTCTGGGCGGCACGCTCGCGATGGCGGTGGCCGCCGATCATCCTGACATCGTCGGACCGCTCGTCGTCGTAGACATGGTGCCGTTCCTCGGTGGATCGGCGCTGGGGGCGAGCTCGCTGGCTGAAGTGCAGCCGAGAATCGCGGCGATGCGTGCGGGGATGGACGCGATCAGCGACGCCCAGTGGGCCGAGTCAGCCAAGTCGGGCGCGTCGGTGAAGTACATGGTGACGAGTCCAGCCGATCTCACCACGATCATTGGATGGAGTGTCGCCTCCGATCGTCACGCTGTGACGAATGCGCTGGCGGACGTCTATGGCACTGATTTGCGCCAGGACGTAGCTCGGATACAGACACCGGTCTTGGCGCTGAGCACCTGGAAGGGTGTGCACGACGAAGTGGTTGCCGCCGCGAAGGTCGACATCTCCCGTGAGGCCTTCATGGGAGTCTTTACCGCACAATTCGCGAAGCTGCCGCGGCTGCATTTCGTCTTGTCTGATGCGGCGCGCCACTTCATCATGTTCGACGACCCCGCATGGTTCTTCCGCCAGCTCGATGCGTTTCTCGCGGATCCGGACGCCGCCGTCCGCGTGCGCGGTTTCGACGATGGCAAATAGCGTGACGATCCCGAAGCCGGGCTGGCTGTACTGGATCTGCCAGGCGGCCGGCTGGACGGCGTTCGCGACCTACGTCCTCGTCTTCTATTTCATCTACGCGCGGCCATACCACGCGTCCGAGATCACGAGCATCGTCGTCTTCTGCACGGCAGTTCCAGTGCTCATGACGCACGGCCTGCGGGCCTGGATGTACATCCATCGCTGGCAGGAGCTGAAGGAATCGCGGAGGAAGGTCCGGCAATTCGCGTCCGCAGTGGTCCTGGCGCTTGCGGTGACCGCCGCGGTCGGCGTCGCCAACGACCTCCCGCGCGGCCGTCTCTTCATTCCCATCGACGGCATGGGCTGGATGCTGCTCGCGTACTGGTGGGCGTTCGGCATCTGGATCTGGTTCTATGAGATGGCGCACGTGCGCAGGCGGCGCTCCGCGCTCGAGCGTGTCGCTCGCGAGGCGCAGCTCAGGGCGCTGCGCGGGCAACTCAACCCGCACTTCCTGTTCAACAGCCTGAACTCCGTCCGCAGTCTGATTTCCGAGAACCCGCAGCGCGCGGCATCGATGGTCACGGGCCTGTCGGAGATTCTTCGCTACTCCCTCACCTCCGATCGGAGAGAAACGGTCGCCCTTGCGGAGGAGCTCGCAGTCATCGACGAGTATGTCGACGTCGAGCGCATCCGCTTCGAGGAGCGGCTTCGGGTGGCAAAGGTGATCGACCCGGCGCTGCTCACGGCTCGCGTCCCGCCGATGCTCGTGCAGACGCTGGTCGAAAACGCCGTGAAACATGGCGTCGCGCCTCGAGCCGGCGGCGGCGACATCCGTCTTGAAGCGGGCGTTCGGGATGGGCACATCGAGATCGTCGTCAGCAACTCCGGACCGTTCGTCCCGGCTTCCAACGACGAGGGCTTTGGCCTGCAGGGCGCCGTCGAGCGACTGCGCCTGATGTATGGCACGCTCGCGTCGCTCGTGGTTCGCGGCGACGGCGATCGCACCGTCGCGACGCTGGTGCTGCCGCTGGATCCGGTCGCGCAATGACGTTGAACGCCGTCATCGTCGACGACGAGCGGCTCGCGCGCAGCGAGTTGAGACGGCTGCTGGCCGCTCACCAGGACGTGTCCGTGATCGGTGAAGCCGCGACCGGCGCCGAGGCGAAGACCGTCCTGGATGATGCCAGCGTCGATGTGCTCTTCCTCGACATTCAAATGCCCGGCGGCACCGGCTTCGATCTTCTCGACGAGCTCGATACGCTGCCGTTCGTGATCTTCACGACCGCCTACGACGAATACGCCGTGAAGGCGTTCGAGGTGAACGCGCTCGATTACCTGCTCAAGCCGCTCCGGCCGGAGCGGCTGGCCTCGGCGCTCGAGAAGGTGCGCCTGGCGCGCGCGGCACAGAAGCGTCCGCGCGATCGGGTGTTCCTTCGGGACGGGGAACGGTGCTGGATCGTCCCGGTCGCAGACATCGTCTTGTTCGAGGCCGAGGGGAACTACGCGCGGGCGTGTTTTCGAAACGAACGTCCGATGATTCGCACGTCGCTGCAGGCGCTCGAGTCCCGTCTCGATCCGTCGACGTTTTTCCGCGCGAGCCGGCGCCACCTCATTAACCTCGCGCACGTGCAAGGCGTGGAAGACGGCGTGGACGATTCGCTGACCGTCTGCATGCGGGGCGGGGCGCGCGTCGCGGTCTCGCGGCGGCAGTCGCGTAAGCTCAGAGAGACATTGAGTCTCTAGGGATGAGCGCGGTTACCGTCTATTTGCCGCTGCACGTTTCGTGACGGACGTCGTCGCCTGCGCGCTGCGCCGCCGGTGTCTCGAACCATTCGCGGTCTGACGCCGGATCCTTCCGCGCAATGCGATCGTAAAGAAAGTACGCCAAGGCCCCGTTGGTGACATGCGGATCGCTCAGGACTTCGACCGCGTGCTGGAGCTCGTGGCCGAGCTGCCCCATGAGATGACAATCGAGTTGACGGGCATCAATCTTTATCTGGAGGATGCGAGACGGACCAGCGATCTGCACGGCCAACAACAGACAGGCCCGTACGCTGTGTCCGCACTTGCCGTTGTCGACGTAGACGAGGCCGTTGGTGGCGTCGATCGTCGCCATCAGCCGTCGAAACGTCGCTGACGTCTCCGCCGCGCGGCGGATCACGGCGGCGATGTCAACGCTCTCGGAACGCACCCGCGGGATGCGAATTTCAGTGGGATCGACGGATTCTGCGGTTTGAGCAAGGCCGGATGCTCCCGCACTGTGACCGAGCATCACGCCGAGCATTAACATCAGCAGCGTCAGTTCTCGCATTTCGTCCCCCTGGTCCTCCCGGCCGGGCTTGATCGGGAGTTGGGTCGAAACGCGAAAAGCGGGAGTACACTGCCTCACGACCGCTCCGAGGCGGCCGGTTGACACGGTCGCTGAGGGGTAATGGACCAGAACGCGAGTCAGACTGGCGCGGTCAGCCGCCTGCTGAAAGCATGGTGCGGCGGCGACCAGCAGGCGCGCGACGATCTCGTGCCGGTCGTTTACCGCGAACTGCAGCGACGGGCTGGCGCGTACCTGCGTCGCGAGCGGCCCGATCACACACTTCAGCCAACGGCGCTGGTGCATGAGGCCTTCATGCGGCTCATGGAGCAGGACCGCGTCGCCTGGCAGAATCGCGCGCACTTCTTCGCGATAGCGGCGCAGATGATGCGTCGCATCCTCATCGATCACGCCCGCGAACATCAGGCCGCCAAGCGTCCCGGCGCGGGCGTGAAGATGATGCTGGACGATCGGATCGGCGCCGCCCAGCCACGAGCGTGCGAGTTCCTCGCGCTCGATCACGCGCTCGTCGAGCTCACGCGCATCGATCCACGTCAAGGTCAGATCGTCGAGCTCCGGTATTTCGGCGGGCTGTCGGAGCGGGAAGTCGGTGAGGTCCTGTCGATCTCGCGCGCGACCGTCACGCGCGAATGGCAGACCGCGCGGGCGTGGCTCTATCGCCGGATGACCGCTGGCCCGGACAGGCAGGATGTATGACGAGCCTTGCGGGTCGGTGGGATCGCGTGAAGCAGGTGTTTCAGGCCGCGCTCGAACGCAGGCCCCAAACGCGGCCGGCATTTCTCGATGGCGCGTGCGGCGATGATCGACCGCTGCGCGCCGAGGTCGAGTCGTTGCTGCGCGCGCACGAAGAGGCGGGCAGCTTTGCCGAGCGGCCGGCCGTCGAGGATGTGACCGGCCGTCCGCTGCAGCGCGGCGATCGCCTCGGCCAGTACGACGTCGTGGAGTTGGTCGGCGCCGGTGGGATGGGCGATGTCTATCGCGCGCACGACTCGAAGCTCGGACGCGACGTGGCGATCAAGATCCTGCCGGCGCTGTTCACCGACGCCGGCCGGCTGGCTCGTTTCGACCGCGAAGCGCGCACGCTCGCGTCGCTGAATCATCCACACATTCTCACGGTTCACGATGTCGGGGACCTGGAAGGCCGGCCGTACCTCGTCACCGGATTTGTGGACGGCGGCACCCTCAAGACGTGGGCGCACGCGGAGCGGCGCACGTGGCGGCAGATCGTCGATCTCCTCACCGGCGTGGCCGATGGCCTGGCCGCGGCGCATGCGGCCGGTTTCGTCCACCGCGACGTCAAGCCCGAGAACATTCTGGTCGCGACAAATGGCTACGCTACGCTGGCCGACTTCGGCCTGGCGAAGTTGTTCGAGGCCGCCGACGGCGGCGCCGCCACGCGCACGGCTTCGCATGGAGGCACGCAGCCCGGCCTGATCGTCGGGACGATTGCCTACATGTCGCCCGAGCAGGCCGCCGGCAATCCCGCCGATGCGCGCAGCGACATCTTCTCGTTTGGCGTCGTCCTCTACGAGGCGCTGTCCGGGCGTCAGCCGTTTGCGGGCGGGTCCGATCTCGAAGTGCTGCAGCGCGTGCAGCACCAGCCGGCCGAGCTGCTCGGCGAAGAGATTCCGCCGGCGCTGCGCATGGTAGTCGAGAAGGCGCTGGAGAAAGATCCGGCGGAGCGCTACCAGTCGATGCGCGACATGGTGGTGGATCTCCGCCGTTTGTCCCGCCAAACCGCCGAGACGCGAGCACAGCTCGCCACCCGTTCGCGCCGATGGGCCGCGCTGGCTGTTGCCGCGCTCGTGATCATCGCGATGGGCGCCGTGGCGCTCTGGAAGATGAGACCAATCGCGACGGATGCGCCACGCATCCGCTCGATCGCCGTGTTGCCGCTGCAGAACCTCTCGCGCGATCCGGACCAGGAATTCTTTTCCGATGGCACGACCGAAGCCTTGATCTCCAGTCTCGCGCAGATCCACGACCTGGACGTGATCTCGCGCACGTCCGCCATGCGCTACAAGGGCACGACGAAAACGATGTCGCAGGTCGGCCGCGAGCTGGGTGTGGACGCGATCGTCGAAGGATCGGTGCAGCGCGTGGGAGGGCGCGTTCGGATCACGGCGCAACTGATTCGCGCGTCCACCGACAAGCATCTCTGGGCCCGTGAGTACGAACGCGATGCCGCCGATGTCTTGAAGCTCGAGGCCGAGGTCGCGCGGACCATCGCCCAGGAGATTCAGGCGCAGCTCACCCCCGAGGAAGCCCGTCGTCTCGCGAGCGCCCGCAGCATCAGCCCGGATGCCCGCGAGGCGTTCCTGCTCGGACGCTACCATTCGCTCAAATTCAATGGAGCCGACTACAGAAAGGCGATCGAGTACAGTCAGCGAGCCATTCAGCTTCAACCGGACTACGCGGCGGCGTATGCATTGCTCTCGGAAACGTCGTACCGTCTCCGGACAGGCGGGTTTGCGAAGGATGAAGGGGCGACGCGCACGGCCGCGGCGAAGGCGATCGAGCTCGATCCCAACCTTGCCGAAGCCCATCAAGCTATGGGCGTGATCAACGCCTCCGATTGGGATTGGGCCGGCGCCGAGCGGGAGTTCCGGCGTGCGATCGCGTTGAATCCGGAAGTTGATAGTTCTCTTTCGAGCCTCCTGACCATCACGGGGCGCCACGCTGAAGCGATCGCCCTGGTCGAGCGCGTCGTCAAGGTCGACCCGCTGTCTGCACAAGCGCAGGACAGGCTCGGGACCACTCTGTATTTTGCGCGCAGGTACCAGGACGCGGTGGCTTCGGTGAAGCGGGCGATCGAGCTCGAGCCGCGCAGCTATTTGGCGATGCAGATGTTGGGGTCCGTCTACGAGGCGTTGGCTCGCCCGCAGGAGGCGTTGGCCCTCTTCGACCGCTCCGAATTCCGAGAGTCGCCGTACATCGCCGAGGCGTACGCGCGGCTGGGGCGGCGCGACGATGCGCTCAGGGTCCTGAATGGCCTCGTGAAGCGAGGGGGGGCGGTCGACCTTCAAGGAATGGCCGGCGCCTATTTCGCTCTGGGAGACAACGACCGCGGTTTCGAGTGGTTGACCAAGGGCTTCGATACGCGGGCCGGCTACGTGCCCTTCCTGAATGTCGCCCCGGCATTTGACGGCGTCCGCTCCGATCCACGCTTCAAGGCGCTCGTCGCGCGCCTGAAGCTCCCGAACTCATCATGACGGTTGAGTGGGATCGCGTGAAACGCGTGTTTCAGTCGGTGCTCGAACAGAGCCCCGACGCGCGGGCCGCGTTCCTTGCGCAGGCATGCGGCGGCGATCGATCGCTGCGCGCCGAGGTCGAATCGTTGCTCCGCGCGCACGAACAGGCGGGAAGCTTCGCAGAGCGACCGGCCGTCGATGGCGTGACCAGCCGCCCGCTGCAGCACGGCGATCGCCTCGGCCAGTACGACATCGTGGAGTTGATCGGCGCCGGCGGGATGGGCGAGGTCTATCGTGCGCGCGACGCGAAGCTCGGACGCGACGTCGCAATCAAGGTCCTGCCGCTGTTCACCACGAACGCCGATCGGCTGGCCCGCTTCGAGCGCGAAGGCGGCCTGCTCGCCTCGCTCAATCATCCGCACTTGCTCACGGTGCACGACATCGGCAACGTCGGCGGCCGCCCCTATCTGGTGACGGAATTCATCGACGGCGGCACGCTGAAGACCTGGACACTCGGCGAAACGCGCACGTGGCGGCAGAGCGTCGACCTGCTCGTCGGTGTGGCCGATGGCCTGGCCGCTGCCCACGCGTCGGGCATCGTGCATCGAGACGTGAAGCCGGACAACATCCTCATCTCGAAGACCGGCTACGGCAAACTCGCCGACTTCGGGCTGGCGAAGTTGTACGAGGCCCTCGACGACGCGGCGCCGACACCCACCGTGACCATGCGCACGCAGCCGGGCCTGATCGTCGGGACGATCGCCTACATGTCGCCCGAACAAGCGTCCGGCAAGCCTGCCGATGCGCGCAGCGACATCTTTTCGTTCGGCGTCGTGCTGTACGAAGTGTTGTCCGGGCGCCGGCCGTTCGTGGGAGCGTCCGACCTCGAGGTGCTGCAACGCGTGCAGCATCAGACGCCCGACACGCTGGGCGAGAGCATTCCTCCGGCGCTGCGCATGGTGGTCGAGAAGGCGCTGGAGAAAGATCCGGCGGAGCGCTACCAGTCGATGCGTGAAGTGGTCATCGATCTCCGAAAAGTGACGCGCACGCCTGGGGGAGATGCGCAAGACGGCCGCGCCGCCGCCGTTGCACCTCAGGGTCTCGATCGCGACGGCGGCGCTGGTGGTCGTAGCGGCAAACACGACCGCCCACGACATTCGCGCCGGCGCATTCGCTCGCTGGCGGTGCTGCCGCTCCAGAATCTCTCGCGCGATCCCGACCAGGAGTTCTTCTCCGACGGCACGACGGAGGCGTTGATCTGTAGTCTGGCGCAGATCCGCTCCCTCGACATCATCTCGCGCACTTCGGTCATGCGCTACAAGGGCACGACGAAGACGATCCCGGAGATCGGCCGCGAGCTGGGCGTCGACGCGGTGATCGAAGGCTCGGTACAGCGCGTGGGAAGCCAGGTCCGCATCACCGCGCAACTGATTCGCGCGTCCACTGACACGCATCTGTGGGCCGGCGAGTACGAACGCGACGCCGCCGATGTCTTGAAGCTCGAGGCCGAGATCGCGCGGACGATCGCCCGGGAGATTCAGGCGCATCTGACGCCCGAGGAAGCCAGCCGCCTCGCGAGTGCACGCCGCATCGACCCGGACGCGCAAGAGGCGTATCTGCTCGGACGCTACCATCATTTCAAAGACAACGAAGCTGACTTGAGGCAAGCGATCGAGTACTTCCAGCGAGCCATCCGGCTTCAACCCGACTACGCCGCGGCGTATGCCGGTCTTTCGTCGACATCGCGGTTGCTCAAGACCCGAGCGTTTACGCGCGCGGAAGGAGCGGCGCGGCCGGCCGCGGTGAAGGCGATCGAGCTGGACCCGAACCTCGGCGAAGCCCATGCGGCCATGGCCGGGCTCAAGTTCGACGATTGGGATTGGGCGGGTGCGGAGACCGAGGCTCGGCGTGCGCTCGAATTGAATTACGTCGACGAGTATTATCCGAGTCTTTTGACGATCACGGGGCGCCACGCTCAAGCGATTGCCGCAGCCGAGCACGCGGCCAAGGTTGACCCGCTGTCTCCAATCAGACAAAACACTTTCGGGATCGTTCTGTACTTCGCCCGCAGGTATGACGACGCGCTGGTGCAGTTGAAACGGTCGATCGATCTCGATCCACGCAACTACGCGGCCAACCTCATGCTGGGGGTGACGTACGAAACGGTGGGGAAAGCGCAGGAGGCGTTAGCAATCTTCGACCGCCACCCCGACCTTCGTGAGTCGCCGTATATCGCGCGGGCCTACGCGTTGCTCGGGCGGCGCGACGATGCGCTCAGGGTCCTGACCGGTCTCGACAAGCAAGACGGACTATTCGTTCTTCAGGAAGTGGCCCTCGCGTATTTTGCGCTCGGGGACAACGACCGTGGCTTCGAGTGGCTCACCAAGGCATTCGACCAACGGGCCAGCTATGTGCCGTGGGCGAAGACCACCCCAGGCTTTGACGGCATCCGCGACGATCCGCGATTCAAGGCGCTCGTGGCGCGCCTGCGGCTTCCGAACTGAACGGAAGAGCGACCACGATGAGCAGTCCGATATCAGAATCCGCTCTGGGCCTGCCGGCACCGCAGCTGCGTCCGTTCATTACTCGCTACGCGGGTTTCCATCACAGCGGATTGCCACCGGGCGTTCACATCGGGCATCCATCCACCGAGATCGATCTGATCATCAGCCTCGGTCCTCGGTTCGACGTGCTGCGGATGCCCAACTCCACGCAGCGGCCCTCATCTTTCACTGCGCTCGTCAGCGGTCTGCAGGACATGCCCGCGCTCGTGCGCCAGGGCACGGACGTGTTTGGCATTCACGTCTTCATCAAGCCGCTGGGTGTGCGAGCGCTTCTTGGCGTGGAGAGCACCGCGATCGCGTCGCTCGTCGTCGAGCTCTCAGACATCTGGGGCCGTGCGGGCAACGATCTCATCGAGCGGCTCGTCGCGGCTGACACGTGGCCGCAGCGCTTTCGCATCCTGGATGAAGCGTTCCTGTCGATGTTCAATCCTGCGAGCGTCGCGCCCGACATAGCGTGGGCGTGGAGCAGACTGTTGCGCGCGCACGGAACGGTGCCGGTTCATGTGCTTGCGGACGAAATCGGCTACAGCCGTCGTCAGTTCGGCGAGCGCTTCCGCAGAGCGGTCGGCGTGGCTCCGAAAGTCGCCGCGCGGATCTTCCGATTCGAGCGCGCGTGCCGGCTGATGAGAGAACTGCGGCTACCCCTTGCGGGTGTGGCTGTCGAGTGCGGCTTCTACGACCAGGCGCATCTCACGCGCGATTGGCAGGCGCTCGCCGGCTGTTCGCCGAAGGAGTGGATCGCGCGCGAGCTCCCGTTTTTACAAGACTACGAGCTCGGCGGCCGCGACAATGACGTCCATGAACCTCAAGCTGAATATCAACCTGTCGTTTAACGGCCAGTGCGAGGCGGCGTTCAAGTTCTACGAGCGATGCCTCGACGGCAAGATCACGTTCATGCTCACGTGGGGCGATTCGCCGATGGCCAAGGACGCGCCCGCGGAATGGAGCAGCAAGATCAACCACGCGACGATGGAAGTGGGCAACACCGTGCTGCAAGGGTCCGATCCGGCCCCCGGTGCATTTGTGCCTTCGCAGGGCTTCTGCATCATGCTTCAACTCAACGAGAGCGATGGGGAGCGTGTGTTCACGCGTCTCGCGGAAGGCGGAACGATTGGCCTTCCGTTCCAGAAGACGTTCTGGGCGGCCGGGTTCGGCATGGTTGTCGATCGCTTCGGCATCCCGTGGGGCGTCAACGCTGAGTGACGCGCGCTTCGCGCGCGAGGTCAAAGGTCAAAAGGCAAAGGGCAAAGGGTGTAATGTGGTGGGCTGCAGAAGGAGACCTATGAAGAAAACCATCCTCGCTCTCGCCTGCACAGCGTCGATGCTGTCCTACGTGTCGGTGTCGGGTGCCGCCGGAACCTGGACCGGAACGATCAGCGATTCAGGCTGCGGAGCATCGCACGACGCGATGACCGAGCACGGCAAGAAGGGCAACGACAAGCAGTGCACGCAGATGTGCGTCATGAAGGGCGCCAAGTACGTGTTCGTCAACGACGGCAAGGTCCTGATGATCAAGAACCAGAACTTGGCCGACTTGAAGAAGTATGCCGGCGATCGCGTCACGGTCAGCGGAGATCTGACCGGCGATACGATCACCGTCGCGAAGATCGCCGCCGCGAAGTAGGCACCGCCGCTGCCGCGCCGCCGCGCGTCCGCACAACGTCATCGACCACGCGCGAAGTTTGTAGCCCGCGCGTGGGCTCACCTGGAGTGAGTCGCATGCGTGCTCCGAGATTGATGGCCGTGCTCGCCCACCCGGATGACGAGTCTCTCGGCTTCGGAGGAACGCTCGCCAAATACGCGTCCGAAGGCGTCGACGTGTTTCTGCTGACCGCCACGCCTGGTGACAGCGGCCGATACCGGGGCCATCGTTCCGACGATCCGCAGCATCCCGGTCCGGCGGCCCTGGCGAAGATTCGCGAGGCCGAACTGCGTGCCGCGGCGTCGGTGTTGGGTGTGCGCGAGGTGGTTCTGCTCGACCATCACGATCGGCAGCTCGATCGCGCAAACCCGCGGAGGGCGATCGCGGGGGTCGTCGAGCACCTGAGGCGCGTGCGTCCCGACGTCGTCGTCACCTTCGGGCCCGACGGCGCATACGGGCATCCCGATCACATCGCGATCTCTCAGTTCACCACGGCGGCCGTGGTCGCCGCCGCCGATCCGTCATTTGCGTGCGACGGCGTCGCCCCCGCACATCCGGTGTCGAAGCTGTACTACCTCGCGTGGCCGGAGACGACGTGGGCTGCCTACGAGGCGGCGATTGGGAAACTGGTGTCGACCGTCGACGGCGTGGAGCGGCAGGCAACGGCATGGCCGGATTGGGCGATTACGACGGTGGTGGACACGAAGCGATTCTGGTCGACGGTGTGGCGCGCGGTCTCATGCCACGAGTCGCAGGTGACGGCGTACGAGGGTTTGAAAAGCCTGCCGCCCGAGCTCCACGAGGCGCTGTGGGGATCGCAATCGTTCTATCGCGCGCTCAGCACCGTGAACGGCGGGCGAGTGCGCGAGCGCGATCTGTTCGAAGGGATCAGCATATGACACGAGAAGCCGCGATCGGTTCGGGCGTCGACGACGACCCGATTCGACGTGCGCCACTGGCGATGGACATGGCGACGTTCCGCGCGCTTGGACATCGCCTCGTCGATCAGGTTGCGGACCTTCTCGAGTTGGTGCCGCAGCGTCCGGTGACGCACGACGAATCGCCGTCGGCCGTGCGCGCGGCGCTCGATCTCGCAGGGCCGTTGCCGGAATCGGGGATGAGCCCGGCGGCACTTCTGGAACAGACGGCGCAGCTGCTGTTCGATCATTCACTGTTCAATGCGCACCCGCGGTTCTTCGGCTACATCACCGCGCCGCCGGCCCCGATCGGGATCCTCGGCGACTTTCTTGCCGCGGCGCTGAACCCGAACGTTGGCGCATGGACGCTGGCGCCGGCGGCCACCGAGATCGAGTCGCAGACGGTGCGATGGATCGCCGCGCTCATCGGCTACCCGATCGAGTGCGGTGGTCTGCTCGTCAGCGGCGGCAACATGGCCAATCTCGTGTGCTTCTTTGCCGCGCGTGCGGCGAAGGCACGTTGGAACGTGCGCGAACAGGGCGTCGCCGGAGATGCCCGCCGCCTTCGCGTCTACGCCTCGAGCGAGACGCACACGTGGATTCAGAAGGCCGTGGATCTTGCCGGTCTCGGCACGACGTCGATTCGCTGGATTGCGACCGATGCGCGACAGCGCATGGACGTCGCCGCGCTGCGCCGGCAGATCGAAGCGGACATCGCGGCCGGGGATCTGCCGTGCACGGTGATCGGTACTGCCGGATCGGTCAGCACTGGTGCCGTGGATCCGCTTCGCGAGATTGGTGCGCTGTGCCGACAGCACGGTGTGTGGTTCCATGTCGACGGCGCCTACGGCGGATTCGCGGCGGCGTTGCCCGACATCGGCGACGACCTGCACGGGCTCAGCGCCGCCGATTCGGTCGCCGTCGATCCGCACAAGTGGCTCTATGCGCCGCTCGAGGCTGGTTGCGCGCTGGTGCGCGACCCCGAAGCGCTGCGCGCTGCGTTCGCGTATCACCCGCCGTACTATCACTTCGACGAGCATGCGACCAACTACGTCGACTACGGCCCGCAGAACTCGCGCGGCTTCCGCGCCCTCAAGGTGTGGCTCGCCCTCAAGCACGTTGGCGCCGCTGGTTACCGCACGATGATTGCCGACGATATCCAGCTGTCTCGATCGATGGCGGATGCGATCGCCAGGCATCCGGAGCTGGAGCTCGTCACACAGGCCTTGAGCATCACGACATTCCGCTATGTGCCGAGCGATCTGCGATCGAAGGTGGGAGAGCCTTCCGTCGAGCGTCATCTCGACGCGCTCAATCGGGCGCTGCTGGATCGTCTCCAACGAGGAGGCGAGGCCTTCGTCTCGAACGCGATCGTCGACGGCCGATACGTGCTGCGCGCCTGCATCGTGAACTTCCACACGACCCGAGCGGATGTCGAGGCGGTGCCGGAGATCGTGGCGCGAATTGGACGGACGGTCGACGCCAAGGCCCGACCGCCAGCGTGCTAAAGTCGCGGCATCATGGGCGGCGACGTCGGACGAGAAGCGTGGCTCGCACGACTGCTCTCGACCGATCCCGCCGATCGCGTCCGCGCGGAAGCTGCCGTCGGCGATCTCTGCGTGAGCGCGGGGTTCGCCGCGCCTCGGCATCTGTGGTGGTTCGATTCGCCGTTCACGGCAGCGTGGGTCGTGGCGCTGCTGATCGAGCCGCATCATTACGCCTGGCGCCCGCTGATCGAAGCGGAGCGCCGATCTCGAGACGGCCGAAAGGCGATTGAGATCGCCGAGGCCGCCATCTATCGCCTGTGCGGCGTCGATTCGATGGCAGCGGCGCACAAGGAGATGGGGCTGCCGCTAGCCTCGTCGCTGCAGTTCCCGCCGCAGCCGGCAACGATGTTGCTGCCGAAGTTGATCACCGCGCGCATGTCGCTGTACGGCGACGACGTCGCCGCGATGAGCACCCTGCCGTCCGATACCGATCCGGTCCACCGCGCAGAGCAGCGATTGTGGGTCGGCTCACATGCGGTGCTCGAGAGCGGGCTGATCTGCCATCCCGTTGGACGACTCGTCACGAGCGCGTTCTTCAACGACTACTCGATGTCCCGGATGGCAAGCGATGAGACAGCCGCGATCGGACGCGAGGTTCCGCCGCTGCTGCGCGCGTGCTGGGAGATCGCCTCCGCGGCGAGCGTGTGGTGGCCATTCGAATCGGGCGCGATCCTCGCAGATCGCCCATCGGAGCTTCACGTCGACGAGAACGGGTTTCTGCACCGTGAAGATGGTGCCGCGGCCGTCTATCGAGACGGCTGGCGCGTGTACGCCTGGCACGGTCTGGCGGTGCCCGAGGACTGGATCCTTCATCCGGAATCCATTCCGCCTGCGAAGCTGCGCGGCTTCGATGCCTCGTTTCGACGGTTCGCCGAATCGAAACGCGGAAAGACGCCGGCTCGGCGCGAGCGACCGAGCATCCTGTTCACCGCAAAGCTCTCGACCGATGCGGCCGAGCGGCTGCAAGAGCTGCGGGCGCACGCCGGAGGGGCACTGCCTCTCTACGATCGCTACATGGCCGGCGAACATGTCGCCGTCTGGTCGGAGCTGATGGCCGCGGGTGCGGCAGTGAGAAGCGATCCGCGAGCGGCCGATGCGCTTGCGGTCGCCTACGAAACGATGTCGAGAGTCGACGCCAACGTCCGCACTCTCGTCACCAGGCTTGCAGAGATCGGATTCGAGTTCACTACTCCCGATGGTGTAAAGCGCAAGGCGAAGGACGTCCACGTTGCGCCGGACGCCCGAGCGGCCAAACGTATTCAACGAGTGGAGAAGACTGTCGGGCCGTTGCCGCTATCGATTCGGGCGTTCTACGAGGTCGTCGGGAGCGTCGACCTGATCGGTCGTCATCCCAGTCTCGCTCCGCCCACCGGACGTGTCGCTCCCGATCCGCTGGTGGTGATCGGCCTCGATGAGGCCACATCGGAGCTCGAGGACGAGGAAGGGGCGTTGATGCTGGCGCCGGACGATCTGCACAAGTCCAACGTCAGCGGCGGCGATCCCTACGAGATCGGTGTGCCCGATGCCGCCGCCGACGCGCGCGTCCTCAACGAGCGACACGATCTGCTGTTCGTCGACTACCTGCGTCTGTGTTTCCGGTTCGGCGGATTCCCCGGCTACGAGGGGCAGACCGAGGTGCCGGTGGAGATCGATCGTCTTCGCGCTGGCGTGGTCGAGTTCTGACCCGAGCCAAGGGTGGACTCTCGAGGGAGTCTGGCCGATAGTTGACTGCGTCAATTATCTAATTGACAATGTCACACATGAACTCAGCGGTCAGCGTGCAGGCCGTACGGCGCTTCAATCGCTTCTACACCAAACATATCGGCGTCCTTCAACATGGCTGGCTGGGGAGCCCGTTCCCACTCGCCGAGGCCCGGGTGCTCTACGAGATCGCCCACCACGATCAACCGACCGCAACCGACATCGGCCTCGAGCTGGAGCTCGACCCGGGGTATTTGAGCCGGATGCTTCGCAGTCTGGAGCAGCGCGGCTTCGTGCGGCGCACTCGCTCGAGCACCGACGGCCGGCGGGCCCACCTCTCCCTCACCCGCAAGGGGAAGGACGCATTTGCGCGCCTCAACGAGGAGACGCACGAGGACGTCGCGTCGAGGCTGCGGCCGTTGTCGGGCGCCGATCGGCATCGATTGGTGGCGGCGATGCAATCGATCGAATCGCTGCTGGGGCCGACACACGCGGCCTCCACGTCGTACGTGCTACGGCCCCCCCATCCCGGCGACCTTGGCTGGATCGTTCATCGTCAAGGGGCGCTGTACGCCGAGGAATGGGGTTACAACGAGGAGTTCGAGGCCCTCACCGCCGAGATCGTCGCCTCCTACGTCAAGCATCTGGTGCCCGCGAAAGAGCGCTGCTGGGTGGCCGAGAAGGACGGCGAGATCGTCGGCTGCGTGTTCCTGGTCCGCAAGTCACACACTGTTGCGCAGCTGCGCCTCTTGCTCGTCGAACCATCGGCGCGCGGTCTCGGGATCGGCTCGCGTCTCGTCGATGAATGCGTGCGCTTTGCTCGGCAGGCTGGCTACCGAACGATCACGCTCTGGACGCAAAGCGAGCTCGCCGCCGCGCGGCGGCTGTACAAGAAGGCGGGGTTCACGCTGACCGCCAAGAAGCCCCACGACAGCTTCGGCAGAAAGGGTCTCGTGGCCGAAACATGGGACCTCGTCCTCTGAGGGAATCGGGCTCAGTCGCGCGTGGCGTCGTTGCTGCGCGGTGTCGAGATGACGACGTGTGTGATCGAGTCCCAGGCGTTGTGAATGCCGATGAGCAGCAGACTGAGCGCGGCCGCTCCGACGACGAACAACTCGACGTGCGAATTCCGACGTAGAAAGACGGCGCTGAGTGCGAGCACGCCGTAGACCACGCACGGCAGAATCGAGTACCAGAGCCAATCCTCGAGCACCGGCTCGTACGTTTTCTGGCGTCGAGCACGACGAACCGCGATGCTGCAGTACACGAGTCCACCGATACCGCAGACCGTGAGTGCGATCGAGGCTGGAAACAGCGATGGCCACGGTGCGCTCATGATCGCCGAGACCATCAGCGCGCCGGCGAAGTGCACGACGGTCGGCGTACCGAACGCGCTCACCGACTCGGAGTCCGCGAGATGGTGTCTGCTCTCGATGAGCGTGATGACGACGAATTGCAGACCGATCAGTGCCCCACCAGACGATCCGACGATGACGTAGAAACTCTCCCAGGCGGATAGCGCGCTCGCATGCTCTGGCACGATCAGCACCCTTTCACGGATGTGGCTCAGGTCAATCTTCCCTCGGTTTGCCTGCGAACCAGCGGCCCTGTATCTGCCAACGCGGTCGAGTGAAGACACTCGAAATTTCTGTTGCAGCCGCGCCGGAGAGCGCCCATGCTACACGCCGGTAGGAGGACCGTCATGATCGGTAGCCTTGCATTCATGCTTCTCAGCGCGGCAGCGGCAGCAACCCCGTGTGAAAGTCTCTCCACCCTGAAGTTGGACAAAGCCACGATCACCAGCGCGCAGATGGTGCCGGAGGGGCCTGCGCCCGCTCGGGGCGGCGGCGCTCGCGGCGCCGCGGCAGGCGCGCCTGCCGCCAACGCACAGGCCCCGCGTGCAGGCGGCGCTCCGAACGCGGCACGCGGCAATGCGCCGCCGGCGATGATCCCGGAGCACTGTCGTCTGCAGCTCGTGCTCGCACCGACATCCGATTCGCACATCGAGATGGAGATGTGGCTCCCACCCGTGGAGAAGTGGAACGGGAAATTCATGGGCGTCGGCAACGGCGGCTTCGCCGGATCGATTCAGGGCCTGGGCAACGACATGCCACAGGCGCTGCGTCTTGGCTACGCGACGGCGGGCACCGACACCGGTCACCAGACGCAGGGCGGCGAATGGGCGATCGGTCATCCCGAGAAGATGATCGACTTCGGGTATCGCGCGACGCACGAGATGACGCTGAAGTCCAAGCAGATCGTCAAGGCCTTCTACGATCGCAGCGCGCAGTACTCGTACTTCAAGGGCTGTTCGACCGGCGGACGCATGGCGATGATGGAGGCGCAGCGATACCCGGACGACTACGACGGCATCATCGCCGGCTCGCTGGCCAACCGCCACATTCACATGTGGACGGCCGGCGTCGAGCGCAGCATCAACCTGTTGCGTCATCCTGAAGGCGCGATCTCGATGGAGCAGGCCGCGGCCGTCAACACCCTCGTGATGAACAAGTGCGACACGCTGAAGGAAGGCTTCCTCAACAATCCGCGCTCGTGCAAGGTGGACTTCTCGGCGCTGAAGTGCCAGGCAGGCAGCCAGGGCGGCAGCGCGGAGAATTCCTGCCTCTCCGATGCGCAGCTGAAGACGGTCGAGGGGTTCTACGGCGGCGTGAAGAACTCGAAGGGTGAGTTGATCTTCTCGGGGCAGGCGCTCGGCAATCCGATCAACGCGCAGCGCCCGCCGAGCCAGCCGCCCGGCACCTTCGATCTGGTTCGCATCGCCTACAACGATCCCAACGTCGACTGGCAGAAGTTCGATCTCGATCGCGACATGAAGTTCCTCGACGAGAAGATCGGCTACGTCGATGCCGTGAATCCCGACTTGAGCAAGTTCAAGAAGAGCGGCGGCAAGCTGCTGATCACGCACGGCTGGGGCGACACCGGGATCACGCCAGAGACGACGGTCTGGTACTACGAGTCGGTGCTCAACAAGATGGGCAAGGAGCAGAGCGACTGGATGCGCCTGTTCATGGCTCCCGGCATGGGTCACTGCGGCGGCGGTCCCGGCGTGAATACCTTCGACTCGATCGGCACGCTCGAGAAGTGGGTGGAGAAGGGTCAGGCGCCGGCGACGATGCTGGGCACCGGCGCGAACGGCTTGACGCGTCCGCTGTGCCCATATCCGCAGTACGCGGAATACAAGGGCAGCGGCGACCTGAAGGACGGCAGCAACTGGTCGTGTAAAGCACCGCCAGCGAAGTAAGGTTCGTGGCGCGCATCGTCGGCATCAGCGGCGCGTTGCGTCGAGAGTCGTTCAACGCGTCTCTCCTGCGCGCCGCAGTCAGCGTGGTGCCGGCGGGCAGTTCGATCGAGATCGGATCGATTCGCGACATTCCGCTCTACGACTACGACGTCGAGGCGACGCAAGGCATTCCCGCCGCGGTTCAAACCCTCAAGAACGCCATCGCGACGAGCGATGGCGTCTTGATCGTCACGCCCGAGTACAACAACTCCATTCCAGGCGTGATGAAGAACGCGATCGACTGGCTGTCGCGCCCGTCGGCCGACATCGCTCGCGTGTTCAAAGGCCGCCCGTTTGCGATCATGGGCGCGACGCCCGGTCTGGGCGGCACGCTCCTCTCGCAGGCGGCATGGCTGCCCGTGCTGCGCACGCTGGGCACGTTGCCGTACTTCGAAGGACGATTAGGCGTGTCGAGTGCAGCCAAGGTCTTCGACAAGGATGGAGGCCTGGTCGACGACGCGATCCGCGCGCGACTCGAGACGTTCGTCAAAGGCTTCGTCGAATTCGCCGACCGCATGAAAGCGCTTCGGTCAGAGCACTTGAGCGCCTAAACCGCGCTCACTTGGGTTCGAAATGAGCGCTGTGCCTCACGGGTCCTGTCGCCGGGTCCTTCCCCACGTCCTCGCCACCAAGAGAATGATCACGCGTGTCAAAAGCACTCGTCACGGAGAAGGCGGCTGCGGCCGTGGGGATGCCCCTCCCGGCGCCACCCGTTCGACGCCGCAACCAGCTTCGTAACCCAAGTGAGCTGTCGCAAGACCTGAGCGCAGGTGCGTCATCACAGTCACACCGCCGTCGCTTAGCGGACGGTGCGGCGGATCGCCGGGCGAGCCTGGGGGCGAGCGACTTGTTCGCGGCGTGATCAGCGAAGTCACTAAATCGGGTCTGGAGGCGCAGCGAGCGGCGTCGCCCCCGATTCGCCACTGCTGTACGGGCCAGCTGGTTACGGACACGATTCTTGGCTGTCGTTCCGGTCATCCAAGGCGACGACGTCATCGTGAGCACCAGCGCCGGAAGGCCCGATTTTCCACGCCGTCGAACCGGAGCCGACCCCAGGCTCGCCCGGTGAGCCGCCGCCGCTACGCACTCGAAAACGCTCTTAGTGTGTCGGCATCGTGCGCTTGCCGTCGACGATGGGCGGGAAGTCCTTCACTTCGTCGTAGACCTCGGTGAGGAAGCGATCCTTGCTCTGCTGCGTGTCGCCGAGCGTCGTCTTGTCGTAGGGCGCGGTGAGATTCATCGCCAGCACCTCCTTCAGCGACTTCCCCTGATCGCGCAGCTTCTTCACCTTGGCCATGATGTCGACGAGCATGGCGCGATAGGGAAGGAGATCCTGTTTCGTCACGAGCGTGCCGTGTCCCGGCACCAGCGTCGTGTCCGGCCCGGCCAGCGACTCGATCAAGTCGACCGCCTCCAGCATTCCGTTGATCGACCCGCCGTTGTTCTGGTCCGCAAACGGGTAGCCGAAGTTGCGATAGAAGTCTTCGATGTAGATCACGTTGGCGTTGCGGAAGCGCACGATCGTGTCGCCGGCGGTGTGCGACGGCATCATCGCGATGAAGTCGACCGTCTCGCCGTTCATGTTGAAGGTGACCGCGGGCTGTCCTTTGGTGCTCGCGTTGTAGTTGTAGGTGACGATCGGAACCGCACCCATGTCGGGCGCGGGAGCAGACTGGCCGTTCGCTCGCGGCGGCGGACGCAGCATCTCGTTGCGAAGGTTCTCCTGCGAGTAGATCAGCGCGCCCTGCTTCGCGAAGAAGGCGTTGGCCCCGGTGTGGTCGCTGTGAATGTGCGTGTTCACCAGCACCCTGATCGGCGCGTCGGTGAACGAGCGGAGCGCCTTGAGGGTCTTCTCGGCGACCTGCCGGTTCTGCGTATCGACGAGGAGCACGCCGTCAGGGCCGAACAGCGCCATCGCTCTGCCGCCCGAGGCATCGGGGTGCGCGGGGTCGAGTCCCTGCGATCCGTGGAGCACGAAGAGATTCGGCGACATCTTCTCTGTCACCGCGATCTCGATCTTGTCCCAGGGCGTCTGATAGCCCGGCGGAAAGGTGAACGGACCTTTCCCGGGTGCGACGATCGTCATCGGATAACGCGCACCCTGGGTCGAAACGTTTGCCCCTAACAGCGTCAGGATTGCCGTACTCGCCAGCACGCATGCTGCGGTTTTCATCATGGCGCGCGGGATCATCGCACGAAAACGTGTGAGCGCCATGGTGTACCGCATCCGAGCATCGAGTGGCCGGCACCGGACACGGCTGGACGCCTTCAACCACGCAGAAGGCGTTCAATGACGCTCTGGTATGGCACGGGCTCTGCTGCATGGGTGTCGGCCATGCCCAGGTTCATTCCGTTCCTCTCGACGTTGACGCTAACCGTCGCTCTGGCTCAGGAGCCGGTCGAGCGACCGACTCAGGAACAAGTGGTTCCGCGCTCGAGCGTGAAGATCGATACGGTCAAGCGCGGCGACATCGTCAAGCGGGGACAGACGACGATCGTGGACACCGACGCGATATACGTGAGCCGCCCCGCTGAAGGTCGGTCGGAAGCTGTATCCTCGGTCTTCGTGCTCGAGTCCGATGGGCGTCACGCGGTCAGGCGTCAGGTCGAGCTCGGTGTCAGCGCTTTCACGACGATCGGCAGCGGTGAACTTGGCGACGCGGTTATCGAAGTTCGTTCAGGCCTGAAGCCGGGCGATGTGGTCATTGTCAGTGACATGTCCGCAGTCGCCCAATTCGATCGCGTGCTCGTCGAGTAAAGCGCTAGCCCTGTTTCGGTTCGTCCTCGAACGCCTCGCCGGCCGGTGCTTGCGTGTCCGACATTTGATCCTCTCTGGCGCCGATGTGCCCGTCGGCCGGCGTCAGCGGTCCTTTCGATGGCCGCGTCAGCGGGTTGCCTTTCTCGGGACCGCTGTCCGCCTGATCGTCCTTGTCGAGCATGCCTTCTTCAGTGTCGGGCAGGTGCGGAATCTCGGGTTCTCGCTTCGGCGATCGCTTGATCTCGGGTCGAGGTTTCTTCGGCTTCTGCAGCTCAGGAATAGCAGTGGTGTCAGCCATGTGGGCCTGCTGGTGCAGGTTCCATTCCTCGGGCAGGGAATGTCGTTTGTGGCGTCCGGCGCACGATTTTGTCGCCGGGGAGCTGAGCCGCGTGCCCTGAACCCCTTCCGCTTTGGGCAAGATTGACGCATTCGACTGCGGCACCGATCGTGCCTGTTTTCCGATGAAATCCTCCACATATGCGACCTTCCACACGTCCCGGTGTGTCTCGGACGTTGCTGTGCCTGGCCGTGACTGGTGTGCTCGCGGCCGTGTCCGGTGCTTTTCCGGTCGCGCAAAGCGGCATCACAATCGCCGTCGATGTCGCATCCAATCGACATCCAATCAACCCGAACATCTACGGCGTCGCGCACGCGACGACAGGGCAGTTGGCCGATCTCGGAAGCCCCCTCAATCGGAACGGCGGCAACAACACAACCCGATACAACTGGCAGCAGAACGCCGACAATCGCGGCAGCGACTGGTACTTCGAAAGCATCGGCGATTCGAGTGCCACGGCCGGCGAGCGCGGCGACACGTTCATCACCAATGCTCGCGCCGCCAACGCCCAGGCGATGCTTACGATTCCGCTGATCGACTGGGTGGCCAAGGTCGGATCGAATCGCAGCAAGCTCGCCAGCTTCTCGATTGCCAAGTACGGCGCGCAGACGGGCAGCGACTGGCAGTGGATGCCCGACGCCGGCAACGGCATCCGCACATCAGGCGGTAATGTCACCGGCAACGATCCGGCGGATGCGAACGTGCCGTCGACATCGGCCGTGCAGCAGCAGTGGGTGCAGCACCTCGTTGGCCGCTGGGGCACCAACACGAACGGCGGTCTGCGCTACTACATCCTCGATAACGAGCCGAGCCTGTGGCATTCGACGCATCGCGACGTGCACCCCACCGGCCAGACGCTCGACGAGATTCGCAACAAGATCATCGACTACGCCAGCAAGATCAAGGCGGTCGATCCATCCGCGCTCGTCGTCGGCCCGGAAGAATGGGGATGGAGCGGATATCTCTTCAGCGGCTACGACCAGCAGTACGGCAGCACGCACGGATGGAGCTTCCTGCCCGACCGCGCCAACCACGGCGGCCAGGACTATCTGCCGTGGCTGTTGAACGAGCTGCATCAGAACGATGTCGCCAACGCGCGCCGCCTGCTCGACGTCTTCACCGTGCACTACTACCCGCAAGGTGGCGAGTTTAGCGACGACGTGTCGAGCACGATGCAGCTGCGTCGCAACCGATCGACACGGTCGTTGTGGGATCCGGCGTACGTCGATGAGACCTGGATCAGCGATCGCGTGCAGCTGATTCCGCGGATGAAGAACTGGGTCAACAGCTACTACCCGGGCACCGCCACCGGCATCACCGAATACAACTGGGGCGCCGAAAACCACATCAACGGCGCCACCACGCAGGCCGACGTCTACGGCATCTTCGGGCGCGAGGGCCTCGACATGGCGGCGCGCTGGACCACGCCGGCTTCGTCCACGCCGACGTACAAGGCGATGAAGATGTACGGCAACTACGACGGCAGCGGATCGCGTTTTGGCGACACCAGCGTGGCGGCATTGGCGCCGAATCCGGATGCGGTGTCCGCGTTCGCGGCGCAGCGTTCGTCGGACGGCACGGTCACGATCATGCTGGTGGCGAAAGTGCTGAGCGGATCGACGGCGGCCACGGTGAGCCTCGCCAACTTCCAGCCGGCCGGTGCGGCGCAGGTGTGGCAGCTGACGAGCGCCAACACGATCGCGCGATTGAGCGATATCAGCGTTGGCGGCAACAGCTTCTCGGTGATGCTGCCGGCGCAAAGCGTCACGCTGTTCGTCATTCCATCGGGCGGCGGCGCCGTGCCGCACGCACCAACCAATCTCCGCATTGTCGGAACTGTGAGCGGGCCGTGACTCGATTCGCTATCTCTCTTCTGTCCCTGGTCGTCGCTGCGAGTGCGTTTGCGCAGGATAACGTCCCGGTGCCGCTCGCTGAGCGGGCACGCGGTGCCGAGCGTGTCGTCGTCGGTCGTGTGACCGCCGTCGATCCGGCATGGCGCACCAACGAGTTCGGGGATCGTCTGATCGTGTCGGTGGTCAGCGTTGCGGTGGACGAAACGCTGCGCGGACCGGCGCAGCAGAACGTGACGGTTGAAGTCGAAGGCGGAACGATCGGCGATCTCACACTGCATGTCTCGGACCTGGAGCCGGTGGTGACGGGCGATCGCGCCGTGTTCTACCTGGCGCGAAACGCCCGCGGCGTGCTGGTGCCGCACCTGCGCGGGCAGGGTCTGTTGAAGCTCGATCGATCCGATCGCGTACGTGGCAGCACCGTGACGTTGGCCGAGATTCGGCGGACGGCAGCACAGGCGCGTTAGACATATGCCAAAACAACTGTCCTGGCTCGTCGTGATGTTGGCGATGGGGACGATCCTCCCCAGCCGCCTGGGCGCGTATGCGACCAACGGTGTGACCTGGAGTCCGGTGCCGGTGCCGTACTACATCAACACCGCGAACCTGGATCTTCCCGATGCGTCGGTCGAGAGTGCGATGCAGGCGGGGGCCAACACCTGGGCCACTCAGTCGGGCGCGTCGGTCGGCTTCACCTACATGGGTCGCAGTACGCAGTCCACGACCGGCAACGATCAGGTGAACCTGGTGGTGTTCCGCAACGCGTCGAACGGCTCGGCGATTGCGACCACCTACTGGTGGTCGAGCGGCTCGCGCATCATCGATGCCGACATCGTGTTCTGGGACGCCGGGTTTCTCTTCTTCTCAGGGTCGACCGGCTGCGCCGGCGGCTTCTACATCGAAGACATCGCCGCGCACGAGTTCGGTCACGCGATTGGAATGGGCCATTCCGACGTCACCGGAGCGACGATGTATCCGTCGGTGTCGACGTGCAATCAGGGCAATCGCTCACTCGAGGCCGACGACATCGCCGGCGCGCGCTTCCTCTATCCACACCTCTCGCTGCCGTCGGCCGTGCAAAACGTCCGCGTGATCAAGGCTCCGTAGCCCGTCAGGGTGCGTCGTTCAGGTACGCGCGGACTTTGTCGCGCAGCAGCGCTGTGAGCGCCGGCTCGGCGCCGGCGAGATTGTGTGACTCGCCGCCATCCTTTCTCAGATCGTAGAGCTCCTCGGTGCCGTACTGCGGCGTGGCGATGAACTTGAACAGCGCCTGGTCGTCGCGATAGAGCACGGCGAATCGATTGGGCACGAAGTACGTCTGGTGGTACGTGAAGCGCCGGCGCGTCGGCGCGAGCAGCGACTCGCCTTCCCACGAAGCGGGAATCGGCAGGCCAAGGCGATCGACGATCGTCGGCGCGATGTCGACCTGGGTGGCAAACGACAGGTCGGAGTAGCGCTGGTCGGGATCGTAGAGCAGCAGCGGAATGCGGATGTCCTCGTTGTACAGATGCCAGCCGTGCGCCCAGTGACGCTCGCCCAGTCCCTCGCCGTGGTCGCCCGTGACCACCACCATCGCTTCGTCTAGATAGCCTTTCGCGCGCAGCGCGTCGAAGAGCTGCTTGATGATGCCGTCGACCTGCAGCACCTTGTCGTCGTAGCGATCGGGCTTGTTCAACTGCTCGAGCATCTTGTACGGCTCGAGCCCCGGACTCACCTCATCGTCCGGCCGCGTGAAGACGTGCGACTCGGGAAGCTGCACGCCGAGGTAGTGCGTGGACATCAAGTGCACGTAGAAGAACGCGGGCTGATCGGGCGACGCAACCGGCACACGTTCGAGGCCTTCCAGCACGAGACGGTCGTCGTCCATCGTGTAGCGGATGGTCTGCGATCCGTCGAAGAAGGTCTCGTCGCTGGAATGATAAAAGTTCGGCAGGCCGTTCCAAGCGCTGTGATTACCGGAAAGCAGGAACCACGTCTGATAGCCCTCGTCTCGAAGTACGTCCTGCAGCTGGAATGTTCGCGCGCTGATGTCGCGGAACTCGCGCCCGGCGAGCGTGCTGGTGATGCCGCAGAACGATTCCGAGCAGGTGGAAAACGCCGTCTCCACTTTCTTCATGCGTCCGCCCTGCACGAGCCCAGACAGAAATGGCGTCGTCGGCCGCTGATAGCCGTAGACCTGCATGCGATCGGCGCGCAGCGAGTCGACGATGATCAAGACGACGTGTTTGCGCGGACCCTTGAGCAATTGTCGAGGGTACGAGGCGCGCAGTACCGCGTCGCGTTCGGCCACCGCTTCGCGCCGTGCCGTCGGCTCGAATGCATAGCCGATGGGGCGGAAGAAGCTGGCGACGAGCTCGTCTCTCCACAGCAGATTGTCGCGATCGGCAACGCCCCATCTCAGCGTCGCCCCGAACGCGACGGCCGTTGCTAGAGCGATCGCGATCGTCGACGCGAAGCGAACTCGTGCGGCGTCAGGTTCGTTGGTGGTTAACGCGCGCGTGCCCCACCTCACCACCGCGAGCATCAGCGCCACCGTGACGACCGTGAAAATGCTGATGCCAATCGGACCCACCGGAAATGGTTCTTTGCCCGACCACACGGTAGGGGCGAATGAGGCAACCAGACGCGCCGTGATGTTGCGGCCCCATGACACGTTGCTGACGGCGTCGAGCGTGTAGAGATACACCTGCAGCGCGCAGGTGAGGGTCATGAGCGCTCTGAACGCGATGAGCGGCCAGCGAGCCCGCGAGAGCGTGGCGAATGCGCCGCACACTGCGACCAGCGCGAGGTCCCATTCGGCGAGCAGCAGCACGTGTGCCGCCGAGGCGAGCGGGTTGTGCGAGAAGCGCCAGGCGAAGAAAGCGGAGAAGCCCGCGGTGACGAGCAGGTGAAGCGCGACGAAGGTCAGGAGGCGCCGCAGGATGAGTCGCACGCCGTTTCATTGTAGCGACACTTTCGTTACACGAGGGTGGCGGGCGGGTATAGTGGCCGAATAGGTATGGCTACACAGACCGATCGCACCAGACGTCGCTTTGTTATGGACGAGGCAGTGGTCCTCTTGTCGCGGACGCCGGCGACGCTGAATACGCTGCTGCGCAATCTGCCCGATGGATGGATCGCGGCACACGAGGGTGGCGAGACGTGGAGTCCGTTCGACGTCATCGGCCACCTGATTCACGGTGAACGGACCGACTGGATTCCGCGCGCGAAGATGATCCTCGAGCACGGCGACGACCGGCCGTTCGAGAAGTTCGATCGCTTCGCGCAGTTCGAGGTCTCGAAAGGTCGAACACTGGCGAGCCTGCTCGACGAGTTCGATCACTTGCGCCGGCGGAATGTTCGCGAGCTCGAATCGCTGCAGCTCACGGAGGCGCAGCTCGATCGTCGGGGCCGCCACCCGGAGCTGGGCGTCGTGACGATGCGTCAACTACTTGCCACGTGGGTGGCACACGACCTCGATCACGTGGTGCAGATTTCGCGCGCGATGGCGAGGCAGTACACCGACGAAGTCGGACCCTGGCGCGCGTATTTGAGAATCATCAGCGGAGAGCAAGGGTAAGGGCCGCCTGAAGGCGGCCCCTACGTACACGTCGTGGAGGCCGCCTTCAGGCGGCCTGCCTCTCGCGCGCGAGACGGCGCGCTCCGATTGCGATCAAGGCGACGATCGATGCAAGCAGGATCGCCTGTCCGATGTTGTCTGCCACGCTCGTCGGTACACCGAGCGCAGTGGTGCCGTTGCCGATCATCCGGGTGAGTCCCACCCAGCCATAGGTGACGATGGCGCCGCCGGCGGCTGCCAAGGGATGCTGTGGCGTCCACTCGACTCGCGTGTGTTGCGTGAGTTCGCTCGTGGCAGGCCACCCGTCGCGCCGCGACCAGATCGCGAACGACACGATCGCAACCCCTTCGAGCGTCACCATGCCCGCCAGCGTTAACGGGGCGGGGAGCTCATGTCCATGCCCGTGATCGTTGAGAAGATGAAACGCGCTGCACAGCAGGAATGATGTGGCGCCGACCAGCCACGGTGACGGAACAGAGCCGCGTCGCCGAGCGGCGTGACCGCGGAACGCGCGAAACGCCGCGTAGATTGTGGCTGCCGCAAGAATCGACACCGTTGCCAACTGCGACGGCGACGCGGTGTACGGATAGGTGACGTACGTCGACCCGATCGTCAGACCGCATCCGAGCACGTACCCGACGGCGGTGATGATCAATCCGCGCGTGCCGAGCCACGGAAGATCCCATCGTCCTCCCGACAATCCTTCAGCAAGCGCGATCGAGCTGCCGATGCTCCAGACGACGTGGAGCGTCAGGACGAACACCGTCCAATTGAGCGACGTGCCCAGCGCCTCGATGTAGCCGTAGTCGAGCAGGCGCTCGTTCGCGTAGTTGGGATTGAACAACGATTGCGTGGTGAGCCCTTCTTCGATCAACGCATAGGCGAGTGCGAGCAGCAGCATCGTCGGCCATCCGCGTTGTCGCCGGCGCGCGAGCTCGCGGATGAGCAACGCACCACAGCCGTACTGAGGCAGGAAGAACGCGACGAAGCCGAGTTGTCGGACGGTGAAGTCACCCAGAAGGAACTCCGCCACTACGGGCGAAAGCAGCAGCAGAGCAAGGGCCGGAAGGAGTCGTCGCATCGGTCATCGACGCGATGCAAAGGTCGAACCCAGCGAACTCGCCTGAACATCAAGTGCCGGCTGCGAGGTAGCCCGGCCGGATCGCGCATCTTGTCGTCATACCGCGTATGCGCCTTGACCTTCTTCACCTCGTGCGGAGCCTGCGGCGTTCACCGGTCAGCGCCGGCGCCGCGGTGCTGACCCTGGCTCTGACCATTGGCGCTGGCGCCTCCATCTTCGCGGTCGTCGATGCGGTGTTGCTCACACCGCCGCCGTTCACCGATCCCGACGCACTCGTCGTGGTCGCTGAAACGCCGGCCGGTGAGGCGTCGGGGGTGCCGCGGGCAGTTCGGTACGGCACGTTCATGGCGTGGCGCGATCGTGCTGGATCGATGGCTGCGCTCGAGGCCTTCGATGGTACGAACGTAACGCTCACCGATCTGGGAGCAGCGGAGCGCCTGAGCGCAAACGACGTCACGCCCGGCTTTCTTCAACTGCTCGGCGTGCGACCGGTGCTCGGACGTCTGTTCGCTCCCGATGATGTCGGGCAGCGCGTCGTGATCGTGAGCAGCGCGTTCTGGAGAGCCACTCTCGCCGCCGATCCCGCCGTCATCGGACGGCAGATCGTCCTCGGTGCGCAGGCGCACACCATCATCGGCGTGTTGCCCGAGCGCTTCGCGTTCGGCCTCAATCAATCGCCCTTGTGGCGGCCGATTCCGCTATCGAACGCCGAGGCCACGCGCACCGGCTATCGGGTTGGGGTGGTGGCGCGTCTTGGACAGAACCGATCACCAGGGGAGTTGGCCGCGTCGCTCGATGATGTAAGTCGTAGGTCCGTACCGCCCGCACGCGTGTCGGCAAGGCGGGTCGCCGAGGCCATCGAAGGGAATGCGACGAGAACCCTCACGCTCCTTGCCGGCGCGGCAGCTCTCGCGCTGATGATCGCGTTCACCAATCTCGCTGGCCTACTGCTCGTGCGGTCGGTCGATCGCCGCCGCGAGCTGGCGGTGCGGCGCGCGCTCGGCGCCGGCAGCTCGGCGATCGCGAGACAGTTGATTCTCGAGGCGATGGTGCTGGTGACGTTGGGACTCCTTGGCGGTGTGGTGCTCGCGCTGTGGCTGACGCCACTCGCGGCGCGAGTGACGCTGCAGCCGTTCCGAGACATCGCGAACGCCGACGTAAGCGTGAGTTGGCCCGTTATCGGCTTCGTAGCCATCGCCGCCTACGGATGCGCGCTCGCGTCGGTGTCGACGCCGGTGTTTGCGGCAACGCGACGAACGGTCGTCGATGCGCTGCGTCGCGGCGTCACGCCGTCGTCGCGCGACGTGTCGATGCGCCGCGTATTCGTTGCTGCCGAGGTCGCGCTGGCGTTCGTGCTGCTGGTGTCGATGGCTCTCGTCGGTCGCACGCTCTTCCGCGTCCTGGCCGTCGACCCCGGCTTCGACGCGCGCGGTGTCGTGGCGCTCCCGGTATCGCTGCCTCGGGCGAGTTATCCGACGGACGAACGGACGGCCACGTTCTACGCCTCGCTGCAGAATGCGCTGGCGGAGCGATTAGGGCGGGGCAGCGTGTCGGTGATCGATGAGATGCCGTTGACGCACGACCGGGGCCGCACCCTGGTCGGCCTGCGAGAGAACGAGACGGGACGCGAGGCCGTGGTGCGAGCGGCGGGCGCCGGTTATTTCGAGGTGATGCGGATATCAGTCATCGCCGGCCGATCGTTCGACGATGGAGACAACGCCACGGCCCCGCCGCGTGCCGTGATCAGCGAGTCGCTGGCGCGGCGGCTGTTCGAAGGCCAGCAGCCGGTCGGCCGCCGGATCCGCCTGGGCGCAGCGGCGCAGATGGTGGAGGTGGTTGGAGTCGTTGCCGACGTGAAGCTCCGCGCGCTCGATGAGAAGCCGCTGCCGACAGTGTATGTGCCGGCGCTGCAGGTGCCGTCGCGGACGAGCATCATCGTGGTCCGAAGCGATCGTGCTGTGGGTGACGTGTCTGCGGTGGTGCGAACAGTCGTCGCGCGATTGGACGCCACTCTGCCGGTGTACGGCGTCGCTCCCATGCAGGACGTCGTGAATCGATCGCCAGGGGTTCCGCAGCGCCGCCTGCTTGCAACTGTCTTCACCACGTTCGCATTGCTCGCGGTGTGCTTGAGCGCGATCGGTCTGTTCGGCGTGGCTGCGCGCGACGTGGCGTCGCGGCGTGTCGAGCTTGCCGTGCGGGTGGCGTTCGGCGCGAATCCGCGGCGTCTTGTCAGTGCGACGCTCGGGCGCGGCGCGGTGATGATCGGATCGGGGCTGGCGGCTGGAGGTGTGCTGTCGATCTGGGCGGCGCGGGCGCTCGGAGAAACCATCGCCACTGCAGGTCGCATCGACGCGCTCAGTGTGGGCGTCGCCGCGTCAGTCCTGATTGCCGCCGGTGCGAGCGCCATGCTCCCTGCGGCTTTGCACGCCGCACACACGGATCCGCTGGTCGCTCTTCGCAGTGAATGACTTTGGTCCTTGTGCCTTTTGGTCCTTGGGCCTTGGTTCTTGGTTCTGGGTCCGTCCTTGGTCCCGGGTCCGTCCTTGGTCCCGGGTCCGTCCCTGGTCCCTTGTCCCAGGTCCTGGACCCAAGGACCCGGGACCTCGGACGGACCAAGCACCAAGCCCCAGGGACTATTTCAGATTCTCGCGTTGAACCAATTCGATCCTGACGCCGCCCGGTCCTTCGATGAACGCCAGGCGCATCGACGTGCCGCTCGGGAGCGTGAGTGGACGGGGCTCGGTGGTCACCTTCACGTTCTTGGTCTTCATCGTCGCAACCGAGGCGTCGACGTTCATCGGACGGAAGCCAATGTGATCGATCGCGTGCCCCGCGCTCGGCTCGCCGTTGCCTTTCTTCGCCAGCAGCCAGACGCCGCCGTAGTTGATGCCATCGAGCCCGCCCTGGGCCTTGGCGACTTTGCCGCCGAATGTCGACGCAAACCACGCGAGCGTTGCCGCCGGATCGGCAGACGAGAGAACGATGTGGTGAAGGCCGAGCTTCTTCTCGTCCTGGACCACTTCGATCAGCGTTCCCCAGGGATCCATCACCCATGCCGATCGCACGCCTTGCATGGTCATCGCCGGCATCACCACCTTCACTGTGGCCGCCTGCAGCTTTTTCATGGTGTCGTCGAGATCGGCGACAGAGAAGCCGATCATTTCCAGCACGCTGCCCTGGCTTGGCTTGGGCATCTCGCTCTTCTGAAAGATCAACCGAGTTGTCCCCAACATCGCGCGATCGGTGCCCTCGGGTGTCGGCTCGGCGCCGAAGTTCGCGCGATACCATTCGACCGCCTTGGCCTGATCGGGCGCGGCCAGATGAAGGTGATCGATGAGATCGGCGAAGCCGCTTTGCGCGATCACGAACGCCGGCAGTGCCGCAATGACCGCACACAGCACGATTACTCGCTGCAACATGGTTGTCTCCTCACCCAATCTATTTCCGTCGACCGAGGCCGTCGGCCTGGTCCATCTTCGGCTTCAGCTGCGCGAGGTTGGCCTTCGCGAACGCGACGTTCGCGGGCGATGCCACGATGGTCGGCGAGGCCAGCCCTTGCGCCGACAGCAGCGCCATGCGGAGCGTCGGGACTCCGATCAGATAGTCGCGCGCGGTGAGGCCGTTCTCCTTGAGGATGGCCGAGACCTTGGGGTCTTTCTCCATCTGCGCCGCCTGCTCCGCCGCCGTCAGCTTCGCGGATCGTGCGAGCCGCTCCTGATAGTCGGGTTGCGACACGAGATACTGCGAGACCGCGCTCATCGCGGCAATGAGGTGGTTGGCGCGATCGAGCGTGAGCGAATAACCGAGAATCGCATCGCGTTGTGCCGGCGTGAGTCCGCCCTGCGCCGAAGCCGCATGGACGCCCGCCAACGAGATCGCGATTACAAGAGCCAGCCTGATCGTGCGCATCGTGCCCCCTACGGACGCAACGCAAATGCGAAGAGCGCGTTGCCGGCCGTCACCGTGATGTACTGCTTGCCATTGATTGAGTACGTCATTGCGCCGCTGTTGACTTGGCCGCCCAGCGCGACCTTCCACAACAGATCGCCGCTGCGTGCGTCGAGCGCGAAGAAATAGCCTTCCTTGCCGCCGCTGAACACGAGGTCGGATGCGGTTGTCAGCACGCCGGCCCACGTGATGTCGTTCATCTTGAATTCCCACCGCTTGTCGAGCGTGTGTGGATCGAACGCACGGACGGCGCCGTAGCCTTCGTCTTCTTTCTTCGTGTTCGGCGTCAGCGTGGACTGGCCCATCGGCGTGCCGCCGGTGCCGGCGACCGTTCGCTGCGGACCTCCACGCCCGCCGCCAGAGACGGCGATCGTGCCGGTGTTCTCCCATACCGACACGTAGAAGAGGCCGGTCCTCGGACTGAACGACGCCGGTGCCCAGTTGGTCGCGCCGAGGACGGTGGGCATGATCAGCTCGCCTTCAGGCGTCGGCAGTTTTCCAGGGACGCGCTGCGGCTTGCCGGTCTTGTCGAACCCGTCGATCCAGTTCACGTGGACGAACGGTCGGCCGAGCAGGAACTCGCCGCTCACGCGATCGAGCACGTACGCAACGCCATTGCGATTGGCCCAGAGCATCACTTTGCGCGCGCGCCCTTGCCACTGCAAGTCGGCGAGGATCGGCACCTGCGTGGAGTCGTAGTCCATCATGTCGTGCGGCGTGAACTGGTAGTGCCACTTCAGCTTTCCCGTGTCGGGATCGAGCGCGACGACGCTATCGCTATACAAGTTGTCGCCAAGGCGCACACTGCCGTCGCGATCGGGCCACGGATTGCCGGTGCCGAAGTACACGAGGTTGGCGTCGGCATCGTACGCGCCGCTGTTCCACACGGCGGCGCCTCCCGTCTTCCACGAGTCGCCGGACCACGAGTCGTTGCCCGGCTCGCCGGGTCCGGGAATCGTGTAGAAGCGCCACAGCTCTTTGCCGGTCTTCGCATCGTAGGCAGCGATGAACGCACGGATGCCGCGATCGCCGCCGGCAACGCCGACGATGATCTTGTCCTTGAGCACGAGCGGCGCGTGCGTGATCGAGTACTTGTCGATGGCTCGTGCCGCTTCGACATTCCAGAGCACGCGACCGGTCTTCGCATCGATCGCCAGCAGGTGCGCGTCGATGGTGCCGAGATACAAGGTGTCGCCGAGGATCGCGAGCCCGCGGCTCACGCGTCCACAGCACGGACCGGCATCCGCACCGGGCCGATACTCCGTCGTCCAGAACGGACGCCCCGTGACGCCGTCGAGCGCGACGACCTGGTAGGTGCCGCCGACTGGCGGTCCCTGCACCGTGTAGAGCACGCCATCGACCGCAAGCGCCGTCGCTTCGAACTTCTCGAGCGATCGCGCCTGCCAGATCCACTGCAGTTCCAGGTTCTTCACGTTGGCCGGCGTGATCTGCGTGAGCGCGCTGTAGCGCTGATTGAAGACGGCGCCTGAGTAGGACAGCCAGTTCTGCGGCTCCTTCTCGGGGTGCATGATCCGATCGAAGGTGATGTCCTGGGCGATCACCGAGACGCCGATCGCCACGAATGCCGCGACGCCGACGATCAGCTTGGTCATGGCGCGACTCTGCCTTTCAACGACGCCAGATAGCTCACCACATCGGCGAGCTCCTGCGCGCTCAACGTGCTCTTGTACGACGGCATCCCGGATTTCTCGGCGAAGCCATGATCGCGCAGGTCGGTTTTGACGAACGACCGCAAGCGCTCTTTTCCATCGATCATCTGGATCGTGAACGTATCGAGATTCAACAGCCGTCCGGTGGTTGTGACACCGTCCTTCGTGGTCACGTGATAGAAGCGGTTGGTGCCGAGCACTTCGGCATCGGGATCGACGAGCGAGCGCTCGAGATCGAGGCTGCGCCGCTGCTGGCCGATGTCGCTCAAATCGGGACCAAGCCGCGAGCCTGCGCTGTTCACGCGGTGACACGATGCGCACGCACCCTTTCCGTCGAACACGGCCTTGCCTCGCGCGACATCACCCACCGCTGATGATGTCGGCTTCACGGAAGCCGTCGACCGCAGGTACGCGACCACGTGCGCGGCCTGCTCCTCGGAAAGATTGGTCGCCGGCATCGCCGTGCCGGGAATGCCGGTGCGAATGATCTGAATCAGATCCTGATCGGTCATCGTTCGGCGAAAGCGGCCGCGTCCGAGATCGATGCCGGGGATCTCGTTGCCATCAGGTCCATGACAGTTCGAACAGGTGTTCTGAAACACGCGGGCGCCGTCGGCGATCGCGGCGGCGTTATTGGTCTGCGCGAGAAGCGTCCCCGTCGAGGCGAGACTCAGGGTCAGTGCGAGCAAGCAGGTGTTTCGCAGCCGCATGGCGCGCATCTTAGTGTCGGCGCACGTGGGGTGTCTATGGGGCGGTTGCATGCGGCAACAACGCGGATTCAGTCCGAGCCTCCTTCAACAGAGGCAGGTCGGCGTCAGCATCCTTCCACTGCGTGAGGAACTCATCGTACGCGGCGCGTGCCTTCGAGATGTCGCCTGACAGCGCGTACGCACGCGCGAGACCGAGGCGGGCGAGGGCACCAGCGAGATCGTTGGCGACGAGGCCAGGGTGAGCGCGGATCTTCTGGAATTCCGCGGCGGCGCTGGTGCCATCGTGTGCTCGCAGATAGGCCAGGCCCTTGATATAGGTCGGATAGAGCGAGGGTCCGCTCGAAGCCGTATCGGTGAGCTCGTACGCGGCAGCGGGGCGCAGGAGGTCGATCGCCCGTGTGGCGTTGCCTTTCGTGAGCTCGATGTCCGCGCGGATGGCGGGCAGCCAGTAGTTCTGCATCAGCGTGCCCGCGGGCAGCTCGGCGCTCAACGCATCGGCCAGCGTTGCGGCCGCGTCGACCTCTCCGGCACGAGCGAGCGCAAGCGCTGCCAGCGATCGTGCATCCCAGCCGGACGTCAGATCGAGCGCCGCGTGTGCCTGCTGTCGTGCGGCATCGACTCGACCGACGAGTGCCTCTCGCATCGCCGCAGCGGCAACCCAGACCGCTGCGCGGCCGTTGAGCCCCTTTTGTCGGGTCGACTCGATCGCTTCCTGCGCGAGGACGTGGGCTTTCACGAGGCGGCCGAAATACGCTTCGGTGTTCGATTGCAGGAAGCGCAATTCGTCGTCGGCGGGGTTGGCCAGCGATGATCCCGCGGGTTGGTCGAGACGTGTATGCCCCCGCAGGAAGTCCAGGATGTACTGCTCGGCACGAAAACGCGAATCGTCGGGATTGGCCGCCAGTCCTCCGTGAATGATGGTCGCGGCCTCGTCGAGACGATCCAGGTTCGTGAACGTCTTGGCGAGCATCAGCAGATCGAGTGGGTGGCTCCCTCCGACCTGCCGCGCCGTCTGATACTCGGCGAGCGCGCGGTCGTATTGCCCGAGTTGCCTGTACGCAAACGCCAGCCGGTTGTGGGCCGTGCGTTCTCGTGGATACTGCTGAATCCATGATTGGCAGAGCGGCACGATTGGCGAGAGATCGCCGGTGACGCGGAAGTGATACTGCGCGGTGATGTAATAGCGCTCCCAGTCGCTGACACGATCGCGCAGCTCGTAGGCGCGGCGCGTCGACTCACTCGACAGGCTTGCCTCACTCAGGTTGCCGTAGATCAGTCCGAGCGCGGCATGGGCGTACGCGAATTCAGGATCCAGCTCGGTCGCATGTCGCATCAACGCCAGCGAAGAGCGTCCGGCGAGCACCATTCGTTCGCCGTTGGTGTAAGCCTCGAAGGCTTCGAGCGACGAGGTGCTCAACACGTCGTGCACGTGTCGATCCGACCCTTGAATCGAGCCGAGCGAATCGCCCAGTTTCGTCCGCAGGGCCGCCACGCCGCGATCGAGGCGATCGAGCACGTCCTCCTTTCGACCGGCACGCACCTGTTCCTGCGCGAGCGTGTCGCCGGTCGCGCAGTTCTCCGCCGTGAGGCCGATGACGTACTCGCTGCCGAGACGCGCGACGTAACCGCCGAGCACTGCCTTTGCCCCGGCTCGTTCGCAGACTTCACGCGCCAACGAGCTGGTCAGCTTCTCGTCAGGTGTGCGATGCATCAGCCGCAGTGTGTCGGCGACCTTCTGGTCCGGCAGCGTTCTCACCAACGATGACGACTCGAGCCCGATGGAGAGCGCCTGTCGCAAGGTGTAGTCGAACGCCGTGTCGCCGGTACGGTTGTCGAAGTCGGCCAGCAGCACCGTGTCGCGGTCGGTCAGCACCGCCGGCCGTTTGAGATAGAGGAGCGCAGCGGCCGCGCCGGCGAGAAGGGCTATCGCTCCAGCCAGTACCCACCACTTCGTACGACGCGTCGATATTTGCGGCGAGGCGACGAGCGGAATGTCTGAAGGCGTGACGATGTTGGGCGGATCGGGCTTGGTTTCGTGGCGGGTGGGCGACTCGACCGGCGCGATGAAGCGGTATCCACGCTTGGGCAGCGTCTCGATGAAGCGCGGTGTGTCCGCCGAGTCGCCGAGCGCGTCACGCAGGCGGTTGATCGCCTTGTTCAGACCGTGATCGAAGTCGACGAACGTGTCGGCCGGCCAGAGCGCCCGCTGGATCTCGTCGCGAGTCACGACGTCGCCGGGCCGCTGCAGCAGGAGCGCGAGGACCTGAAAGGGTTGATCCTGGAGCCTGACCCTCACGCCATGCTTGCGTAGCTCGCCGCTCTTGAGGTGGGCTTCGAACACCCCGAAGCGAACGACCGTTGCAACATCGGCGGCCATCGAAGGTGTCTCTTTGTATCCAGCAGTTTACCAGGGGAGACACTCGCCACCTGCGCGCCACCATCCGTCCATCGCTTTTGCGCGCACCCGCGGGCAGAGTGCGATGCGCAGGAGGCGATCGATGAAGGCTCGCTGGTTGGTCGGAATCACACTCACGGTGTCTGTGGCGACGGGTGCAGGCCTCTGCCTGCATGCGCAGGGCGGTTGGACACCGACAATCCCAAGGACCTGGGACGATGCGGAGATCGCCAGGCACGAGGTGCCGCTGGCGACTCCAATCGGTTCACCGAAGCACGTGTCGAGCGATTACTACTACCGAATGCCGGTGCGGCCGATCTACAAGGCCTATCCGGTCTACGCAGCCGGCCGCGAACCTGCAGGCTACGTGGACTGGTTGAAACAGCAGGAGCCGGTCATTCTCTGGGATGACGCCGGGCACGCGCCTCCGCTTGAGACGGAGGCCGACTGGATTCGTGCCGGTCAGATTGCCTTCGAGGCGTCCACCCAATTCGGTGCTGCGAGGGCCAACTTCCGTATTGAAGACATCAAGAACCCCGACTGGTACGCGCGCACCGGTGCGCCCGTGGCGGGCAATGGCACTGTGCCGGTGTTTCAGTACGTGGTTCGCACGCGCGGCGAGGTCGAGCTCGGCGTCAACTCGTGCGCGTTCTGTCACACGCGCGTGATGCCCGACGGCAGCGTGTTGAGAGGAGCGCAGTCGAACTTTCCCGTGCAGCGTGCGTTCGCTTACGGGCTTCGCGCCCTCGCGGCCTCCTCCAAGGAGCCGCAGGCGCTCCTCGTTCAGACACGCACTCTGCTGAGGTCGCTCCATGCGACGCCGTGGCTTCACCCCGATCCCGAGGACCGGGTCGACACGATGTCGATCGAAGAGATCGCGTCGGTGTTCGACGCCGTTCCGCCGGGTGTCAGCTTCCGCCAGCGCACCAACTCGTTCACCCCGGCGCAGGTGCCCGATCTGATCGGCGTGAAGGACCGCCGTTATCTCGATCGCACGGGTCTCGAGGTGCATCGATCGATCGGCGACATGATGCGGTATGCGGCGATGAACCAGGGGGCGGATCCGCTGGGCAACTACGCGGGTTTCGTGCCGGCCGACTCTCCTCGATTCACGCAGGTCCCGCCTCCGGAGAGCAGAAGCCGCTACAGCGACGCGCAGTTGTACGCGCTCAGCTTGTATGTGTATTCACTCAAGCCGCCGCCCAACCCGAACGCGTTCGACGGTGTGGCGTCGCGCGGACAGCAGATCTTCGAGCGCGAGCGATGCGGCAGCTGCCACACGCCCCCGCTCTATACGAACAACATGCTCACACCGGCACCCGGATTCGAGATCCCCGCGGATCATGCGGCGAGATTCGACATCCTGCGCGTGTCGGTTGGAACCGATCCCGAGCTCACGATGCGCACGCGTCGAGGCACCGGGTACTACAAGGTGCCGTCGCTCAAAGGTGTGTGGTATCGCAGCATGTTCGGCCACAGTGGATGGTGCGCGACGCTCGAGGACTGGTTCGATCCGCATCGGCTCGATGACGACTACGTGCCAACCGGCTTCAAGGGTTACCAGGTGACGCACCGCGCGGTGCCGGGCCATCAGTTCGGCCTCAAGCTGTCGTCTGACGACAAACGCGCCTTGATCGCGTTCCTGAAAACCCTATGAATCGACCCGCGGTGTGCGGGGCCCGCGCACCGTACACAACGCTCGCACGCAACGTCGCAGCCGATCGCACCGACCATCGACAATCGGCGTCGCACCGACCAGCGTCAGAACGATCGCACCGACCGCAAACTTGATCGCACCGACCCGCGGTGTGCGGGACCGTATGTCGCTCCGCGAAACCGATCCTGACTCGAGCACCTCAGCGTCCGACGCCGTCCAACCAGCTGCGAAAAAAGCGCGGGCCCACGGTTTCGCTCCGGACATACGGTCCCGCGCACCACACACGACGCTCGCACACAACGGCGCAGCCGATCGCACCGACCATCGACAATCGGCATCGCACCGACCAGCGTCAGAACGATCGCACCGACCCGCGCCAGCCGGCATCGCACCGACCGTCAGCCTGCTCGCATCGACCCGCGGTGTGCGGGACCGTATGTCGCTCCGCGAAACCGATCCTGATTCGAGCACCTCAGCGTCCGCCGCCGTCCCACCAGCTGCGAAAAAAGCGCGGGCCCACGGTTTCGCTCCGGACATACGGTCCCGCGCACCGTACACAACGCTCGCACGCAACGGCGCAGCCGATCGCACCGACCCGCGCCAGCCGGCATCGCACCGACCGTCAGCCTGCTCGCATCGACCCGCGGTGTGCGGGACCGTATGTCGCTCCGCGAAACCGATCCTGACTCGAGCACCTCAGCGTCCGCCGCCGCTCCCCCGGGGTCCCCGCCGCGCGTCTTGTGCGCGGTGGGGTGGGAGCAAGCTGCGAAAAAAGCCCGGGCCCACGGTTTCGCTGCGGACATCCGGTCCCGCGCACCGCATACGCCGCTCGCACACAACGGCGCAGCCGATCGCACCGACCTGCTGAAAATCTCGCGGCGCACGCGGGCGTTTGCGTGCGCCGTCGTGCGAGCGGTTCGAAGTTCAGTGGCTTTTGCGAGCACTACAGGAATCGTCGTTGGTACCACGAATGCAGCGTGGATCGAACGAACGATACGAATTGAAAGGAGCCCTGTATGGCTCGAAAGGTACTCGCAGTACTGGCGCTGGTGGTGTGGGCGTTCGCCGCGACGGCCACTGCGCAAGAGCGTGGCGTTGGTCCCGGTCGCATTGAAATCGGTGCGTTTCCTGGTGGCGGAATGTTCTTCACCAAGACCAGCAACGGAAACGAGCCCGGTTTCGGCAACTACGCCCTCGGTGGGACGTTTGCAGTGAATCTAAACCGCTGGATCGGTATCGAGGGAGAAGGCGGCGGCACGATCGGCGTGCATCAGGCCTTCGACTTCGCGAACACGACGTATGCCGATCAACGGACGCCGAACACCTGGATGTATCAAGGCAACGTCATCGTCAATCCTGTCGGCAACAACCGGTCGCTCGTGCCGTATGTGACCGGTGGGCTTGGCGGCGTGACGCTCTGTCCATGTGCGGATGCGAAGACGTTGGGAATCGACACGTACAAGACGTTCCTGACGAGCAACATGGGCGCCGGGTTGAAATGGTTCTCGACCAACCACGTCGGCTTCCGCGGTGACTATCGCTTCTTCATCGTGAAGAAGAACGAGGCGGCACCGCTGTTCTTCGGCAACGAAACGCGATACGGGCATCGCGTGCAGGGCGGAATGGTCTTCACGTTCTGACGTAGCGGCGGGTCTTTAGACCCGCCGCTCACAACTCTGGCCGCGGTCGAGGAGGTGGCGAAGGATCTGGGTATAACACGCCGCCTCCCGATTGTGGTGTACACGCCGTGGTGGTCGTCCCGCTGTTGCTGGCGTTTGGTGTCATGGCTCCCAGTTGCGCCGCACTGACACCCGGACGTGTGAACGCATCGGCGGACACTCCTGCCCGAGGAAGCTGCGACACATTCACGCCAGATCCTGTTGACGCAGGGCCGCTCGTGGCTCCGGACGATCGACCGCCGGTGCATAACGTTGACGACGGCGTGCCGTTCACCGCCGGCGGCGGTGCGGCGTTGATGGACGACGGCGTGCCGGGCGGTGTCGAGAGTGTCGAGCTCGGGGCTGGAACCGGTTTCGGCAAGGGGAGAAGCTGGTCTGGAGTCAGCACGCTTGGGGTGCGCGTCGCCGGTGTTGAAGTGCTGGGCTGCGGCGCACTGTCTTGCGCGATTACGGCTGTGGCTGTGCACGAAATCACGACGCCGTACATGAAAAGAGCCGCGTTTTTCATGACCAAACTACGCTCCGTGAGAAATGCGTGGGATATCGCTGGTCAGGTGCAACACAGGGACCAGACCTGGGACGGCTGTGGCACCGAGCTCGGCAACCCACGATATACTGGCGCTCCGCCGGAAGAGCGGCGGCGAAACGACTTGACGGCCTCGGCCGTAATTCTCTGCATCGCGCCTGTGTTTGGGTTTTTGGAGGTCACGACATGAAACGCATTGTTCTTACATTGGGCGCGCTGGCCCTTTCGACCAGCGTGTTCGCGCAGACGCCGGCGGATCTCGAAACGGCGCTGACCCCTGCGCCCGCCAACCTGAAGGACGGCGCGACGGTCATCAAGTGGAAGCCGGACTACACCTACGACACGGTGCGGAAGGGCACGAACACCCTCGTGTGCTTCGATCGTTCGGGGCAGCCGGGGCAGCAGCCGTTCGCGGCCGAGTGCACGAGCCTCGCGAACCTGCCGCGCGTCGCGCAGAACCTGAAGTTCGAAGCCCAGCCCGATCGCGGGAAAGCGGCGCTGGCGGCGGCGGAAAAGGACGGATCGCGCATCAAGCCGGAATACGGCTCGGTGTGGTACCACGTGATGGGCAAGGACAAGGACACCATCCGCCGCCACACGACGATCGCGGTTCCTGGTGCGACGACGCAGTCGACGGGAATTCCGGATAACGGCAAGCGGGGCGGCGTGTGGATCATGGAGGCGGGCACGTCGACCGCGCATTTGATGATCCCGGGATTCTGATCACGGTGACGGCGGGTCTGAAGACCCGCCGCTACGTACGCCTCGTAGAGGCGGGTCTTTAGACCCGCCTCTTCGCGAATCTCGATGAAATATCTTCTCACCCTCGGACTCCTTCTCGCGCTGTCTGCCGCGCCTGCCAAGCAGACGTTCACCGGCGTCATCACCGACGACAGGTGCGCCAAGGGCGATCACTCTGGCATGCGCATGGGCGCCAACGACGCCGAGTGTACGAAAGCGTGCGTCGCGCTCCACGGTGCGGCCTACGTCCTCTACAACGGTAAGAGCACCTACATCCTCAGCGATCAGAAGCTGCCTGAGAAATTCGCCGGCCAGAAAGTCACGGTGACCGGCGCTCTCGACGCGAAGACGAATACCATTCGCGTCGAATCGATCGCGTCCGCCAAGAAGTAGTTATCGATCGGTCGGCGGCAGGTGGGCCTTCCACCAGTCGCGTGCCTGCACGTCTGTCCACTCTCCGTGGATGGCGTCGAGGCGGTGAAGCAGATCGCGCGCGGACCGTGGACGCTGCTCGCGATCCTTGGCCAGGCACGACATCACCAGCGCCTCGAGGTCAGGCGGGATCGGCAGCTCGGTTCGCGACGATGGTGGTTGGGGTGCGCTGTTCGCGTGGGCGAGCAGCACCTGCATTGCCGTGTCGGCGGTGAACACCAGCTCGCCGGTCAACAGCCAATACGCCACGCAACCGGTCGCGTAAATGTCGGCGCGGCCGTCGACATCGCCGCCCAGCGCCTGCTCGGGCGCGATGAATGCGGGCGTGCCCTGAATGATGTTGGCCATCGTGATCATCGTCTGCGCCTCGGTGGACGATTCATGCACCGCTTTCGCGATGCCGAAGTCGAGCACTTTGACGAAGTCGTGGTCCTCGCCGTAGCGGCACAGGAAGATGTTCGCCGGCTTGATGTCGCGGTGCACGAGCCCGCACGATTCGGCTTCCGACAGGGAATGGCACATCTGTCGAAGGATGTAGATCACGCGGTCGGCCCGCAAAGGCCCGAAGCGCTTGACGATCGATTCCGCGTCGAGGCCGTCGAGCAGCTCCATCACGTAGTAGAACGACCCTTCGTCGGTGACGCCGAAGTCGAAGAGCGTGACGGTGTGCGGCGAACGCAGCCTGGCGATCACCTGCGCCTCGCGCTCGAACCGCCGCCGGGCATCGTCTGAAATGCCGGCGCCGTTGCCCGAAGACCGAATCAGCTTGATCGCCGCGGGGCGCGCGAGCAGACGATGGCTCGCTCTCCACACCTCGCCCATGCCGCCCTCGCCGAGTCGATCCTCGAGGCGATAGCTGCCCAGCTCGCGCGCACGTGTGACTTCCGCTCCCAGGTTGAAGACGATTCGCGCGCCGACGTATGCCATCACGACGACGAGCAGGTACGGGAAGCCGAACATGAAGAAGACCATCGTCCAGTTGTGTTCGTCCACCGGTGGGAACGCCCACCACGACAGCAGCACCATCGTGGGCACCGCGGTGACTGACGCAAGCGCGGAGAACACGGCGTAGCGTGGAACGGTCGGCACCACCACGTTGAAAAGAAGCATCCACACCGCAACCCACGACAGGCCGACCCAGGTGTGGCTGAGATTGAGCCCAGTGGGCTGCAGAAACTCGGCCGCCGCTATGCCGTAGCTGCTCGCCACCTCAAACACCAGTGCGAGGACGGTCACCACGGCCGGTCGCACCTGTGTCAGGCGGATAGCCAGCGCCACCGACACCGCGACGACGATGGAGATGACTCCCGGCGCCCAGTTCAGCGGATGTTGAACGAGCCTCGCGCGCTCCACCTCGAAGAGCAGGTTGGGGAAGAAGGCGGCCATGAAGAACGTGAAGGCATACAGCCACGCGAGATTCTGCAAGCGCGTGGTGACACGATTCAGCAGATCGGGCGGCAGTCCAGTCGTCGCGCGATCGGCGATCGATGTCGCGCGTTGTTTGGGGGCGAAGACTGTCTGCCCGTGGCGAGCGGCCTCGCCCCTTTGAACAGCCGGGCCCATCAATCCGGCGTCCAGATACGAGACGCGTTGCGGGCGGCGAGCCCCAGCATCACCTCGTTGAGACGACGCACGAACGCCGCCGGATCGTCGAGCTGACCGCCCTCGGCGAGCGTCGCCTGATCGAACAGGATGTGACTCCAGTCTGCGAATCGGCTGTCGTCCCGCTCCTCGGCCAGCCGCTGCACGATCGGGTGCTGCGGGTTGATCTCGAGCACCGGCCGCGACGAGGGGACTGGCTGTCCCGCGGCCTTCAGCATCCGCTCGAGATGCGTGCTCATCGCGTGCTCGTCGGCCACCAGGCAGGCGGGCGAGTCGGTGAGACGGTGGGTGATGCGCACGTCACTCGCGCGATCCGTCAATACGGCCTTCAGGCGATCGATCAGTGCAGCATGTTCGCCGGGCTGCGTGTCCTTCTCCTGATCCGTGGCCGCATCTCCACCCAGCTTGCTCACGTCGAGGCCGCCCTTGGCGACCGACCGAAGGGGCTTGCCGTCGAAGTCGGTGAGCATCGATACCATCCACTCGTCGACGGGATCGGACATCAGCAGCACCTCGACACCACGCTTGCGGAAGATCTCGAGATGTGGACTGTGGCGCGCGGTGGAAGGACTGTCGGCGGCGATGAAGTAGATCGCGTCCTGCCCGTCCTTCATCCGCGCCACGTAGTCGGCCAGCGACACGGTCTGATCGTCAGAGTCGGCATGCGTGGACGCGAATCGCAGCAGTGTGGCCACGCGCTCTCGGTTGGCCGTGTCTTCGCCGACGCCTTCCTTGAGGACTCGACCGAATTCCTTCCAGAACGTCGCGTACTTGTCCTGATGATGCTCGGCCAGATCCTCGAGCAGTGACAGCACGCGCTTGATCGACGCGGCGCGAATGGTCTGCACGTCGCGCGACTGCTGCAGGATCTCGCGCGACACGTTGAGCGGCAGATCGTTCGAGTCGATCACCCCGCGGACGAACCGCAGATACGCGGGCATGAGCTGCTCGGCATCGTCCATGATGAAGACGCGCCGCACGTAGAGCTTGATGCCGTGCCGGTGCGTGCGATCCCAGATGTCGAACGGCGCGCGCGGCGGGATGAAGAACAGCTGCGTGAACTCCTGACGACCCTCAACCTTGGCGTGCGTGTAGGCGAGCGGCGGCTCGAAATCGTGCGCCACGTGCTTGTAGCACTCGTGGTACTGCTCCTCAGTGATCTCCGACTTGGGTCGTGCCCATAATGCCGACGCCTGGTTGATCTGTTCGTCTTCGTCGGTGAGCGCGTTGGCGCGTGTGGTCGAGTCCCATCGCTCTTTCTTCATCAGGATGGGCACGGTGATGTGATCGGAGTACTTGCGGAGAATGTCGCGCAACGCGGTGCCAGAGAGCAGCTCGTCCTCGCCCGCGCGTAGGTGCAGCACGACATCCGTACCGCGCGTCTCCTTGTGGACCGTCTCAACGGTGTACTCGCCTTCACCGCTGCTTTCCCAGCGAACGCCATGCTCGGCGGTCAGGCCGCCGCGCCTCGACGTGAGCGTTACGCGATCGGCGACGATGAAAGCCGAGTAGAAGCCGACGCCGAATTGGCCGATGAGATGCGCACCCTTGGCCTGATCGTCGGCGAGCTGCGACAGGAACTCACGAGTGCCCGACTTGGCGATGGTGCCGATCTGCTCGATGACCTCCTGGCGCGTCATGCCGATGCCGTTGTCGGAGACGGTGATGGTGCGGGCCGCGGCATCGTAGCTGACGCGGATCTTGGGATCGTGATCGCTCTCGAAGAGCGCCGCGTCGCGCATCGCCTCGAAGCGCAGCTTGTCGGCCGCGTCGGAGGCGTTCGACACCAGCTCGCGCAGGAAGATCTCTTTGTTCCCGTAAAGGGAATGGACCATCAGGTGGAGGAGCTCTGTGACCTCCGCCTGAAAGCCGAGGGTCTCTCGGGGATTCGTCTCGGTGGTGCTCATAGGTATACCTATTTAGCACCTCCCGTCTTTCCAACCAACCTGGTGCGGGCATCAGCGTTGGGCCACTGAGGGGGCAGAGGACGCGGAGTTTCAACACGGGGGCCACAGGGATCACAGAGGAGCGTCGCGGTGGGCGCCGGCCTCCGGCCGGCTATGGATCGAGAGGAGAGCACCAAAACGAACGCCACCGCAATTCAGGGCGCTCGTTTTCGTACTCTCCTCTCGATCCATCCCGCGCGGAGCGCGGGCCACCCGCGACGCTCTCTGTGTGCTCTGTGATCCCTGTGTTGAAACCCTGTGTGCTCCTCCCCCTCCGTGCTCCTTCCGCCGCTAATTCGTTGCTTTACGAACGTAGATGTTGCCGTTGAATGAGCGGAACTCGAACTCGGGGCCGCCCCCGTTCACGGAGCCCTGAATCGCCTGGTTGACGTCGATGTGGATGCGGCCATCGGGGCCTCGCAGGCTCGGCGACGCTGTCGATGCCGCTGGGCGCGTCTGCAGGTCGAAGCCGCTGAAGATCTCGCCGTGATCGCTGCGCAGTTTGAAGTTGGCCTTGAGCGCCGGCGGGAGGGTCACGTCGACGACCCCGTTGAAGGTCGTGAACGCCATCGCCCTGTCGGGTGCAACTCGCGTCATCACGACCTTCAGCGAGCCGTTGTGCGCGTTGGCGACGACGGAACCGCTGACGTTGGTCAGGGTGATCGATTCGTTCATGTTGTTGACTTCGATGTCGCCGTCGACGTTCTCGACGACGATCGGCCCTGCATTCAGTGTCGTGAGTTTCAGATTGGACCGCGAGGGCATGTCGATCGTGAAGTCGACGCCGCGGTTGTTCCCCCCCGACGACAACACGATCTGATTGTTGTTTTCCTCGATGGTGAAGCCGCCGGGCTGGGTGAGCCGCTGCAGCCCCGTGGTATCGCCGTCGCTGCGTCCGCGGCCAGAAGCGCGCCCACGTCCGAGCACGACGATGCCGCCGCCGTCGATGTACACCTGTCCTCGGCCGCGCCGCTCCAGAGGCCGGGCCTCGATCAAGACGTCCTTGCGATTGCTGCCGCGGATCGTCACGCCTCCCCATATCAGATCGATTTTGAGCGTCGCCGGCCGCGACGGCTCGCTGAGCGGAACCGTGATCTGTTGTTTGGTTTCCGCCGCGCTCTGCGCCGCCGCCGATGGCGTGTTCTGTCGGGCTTCGGCCACGCTCATCGCACACGCACACAACGTCGACAACGACACCACCGACAACACAACTCGCATCACACTCATGACATCCCTCTCAGCTCTCAGCGCGCGAATCGGATCACGCGCACGCTTCCGTTGAACGTGTCGAACGTCAGCTCTGGTCCGCCGCGCCCGGCGCGGACGAGCGTGAACCCGTTCGATCGATAGACGAACCCGCCATCACGCCGCTCCGGCACGGCGATCGGCTGGGGCAATGGCTGCACGTCGAAGTCGGTGAACAGGCCGCCATTGAAAGTCTTCATCTTCAGGTCGGCGCCAAGGTCGGCGGGGAAGCCGACGATGACATCGCCATTGGTGGTCTCGAAGCGCGACGCCTCGCGCGGCTGCTCGGCAAATGCCGCGACGATCGGGCCGTTGACGGTATGTGCCGTGCCGCTGCCTCGCATGTTGGGCATCGTGATCCGTCCGTTGACGTTGGTCAGCTCGAACCTGCCGCTCGTGCCCTCGATCAGCACCTCGCGGCCGTCGATCGTGCACAGGCGCAGCTGCGTGTCGCGCGGAACCTGGATCGCGAAGTCATAGGTCACGACATATCGCGTCCGGCGCCACGTCCCGTTTCCCCGCGGCGATTCTTCGCCGCAGATCTCGCCGTCCTTCTCGCGCACGATCGCCTCGATGCGCGGCTCGGCATCGACGATGTCGAGCACGACCTCGTCGTCGGCGGCATCGAGATCGTCATCGGTCGCCGCCCGAACGACACGCTGGACGTCGAGCTGCACGTCGGTGCGATCGGCTCCAATCACGCGAATCGAGCCGTGAATCGCCCGAACGTCCAGCACGTGCTGACCAGAGCCGCCGAAGTGCAGCGTGCGCGAGATCGTGCTGTCGTCGCGCACGTGAAAGTCGCGGACCCCGCGCGGCTCGTCGCTCGCGCTCAGCCCAGCCATCGACGCGAGCACAATGAGGATCTTTCGCATCGCGTTCACCCAATCTGCTGCAGTCCCTGACGGGCCCGGGCGCGGACGGCGGCATCCAGCATGTCGTCCATCGACAGCCGGCGCAGCGTATCGGCCGCTTCGCGGCCGTTCTTCTCGACGATGAAGTCGATGAGGGCGATCTGGACGAGCGGCGAGGTCTGGCGCGGCAGCGCATCGATCACGCCGCGGCGGACGACGTCGCGCGTCGACATTGGTTTGAGCGCATCGATCGTGGCGAGACGCACGTTTACGTTCGGGTCGTGCATCAACGTATCGAGCAGCGCCACCGTGACCTGGCTGTCTGGCTGTTCGATCTGGTTCGTGAAGCTCACGCCTTTGAGACGCTCGCTCGCCGACGTCTGCTGGAGCAACGACAGCGTGACCATCTGCCGCATCTCCCGCAGTTCGTCACGCAGCATTGTCAGCTGGGCATCGGGCGTCGTGGCCGGCGCCGGCGCTGTTTGCCGTCCAATCGCGATGCCGATGATGATGGCTGCGGCGGCCGCGGCGAACTGCAGTGCGTAGGCGCTGACCCGCGAGAACCGCCGCGTCACGATGTAGGGGCCGCCTTCAGGCGGCCCACTTATCAACCCGCCTTGAAACCCGTCGAGCGACGCGGCAAATCGCGCCCGCATGCGGGTGGAATCGGGTGTGTGCGGACCAATCGTGCCCAGCATCTGCCACGTGTCTTGAAGGCCCTCGGCTTCGGCGGCGCATGCCGGGCACCCGCGCAGGTGGTCCGCGACCTGCTCTGCGACATCGGGCAGCAGCGACCCGGCTAGATGATCTGCAAGGTGCGGGTGGATTTCTTCACATCGCATGATGGGTTCCCGTCGGATAACGTGAGAAAGATGTCGCGCAGCTCCTTGAGCGCGCGATGAATGCGCACCTTGATCGCTCCGGTTTCGATGCCGAGCAGTTCAGCGATCTGCTGATGCGACATGCCGCGAAAGCGCGTGAGCACGATCAGCTCGCGCTTGTCCTCGCGCAGCTCCAGCAGCGCTCGTTTCAACCGCGCCTGATCCCGATCGGCCTCGAGCCGTCGCATCGGGTTCAGCCCGGGCTCCGGCCGCGACAGCGCTTCGACGCCCAACGGCTCGAGCGGCTCACGAGTGCGGAAGTAATCGGCCCGCGCGTTGCGCGCGATCCGGTACAGCCATGTCTCGAAACTGCCGCCGTCCCGGTAGGTCACGCGGTACTTCAGGATGCGGAGGAAGATGTCCTGCACGAGGTCCTCGGCCGCACTCCGGTTGCCGGTCATCCAGGTGAGGAAGTCGAACAACGCGGCGTGGTGCCGCTCGAAGAGGAGTCCCAGCTTGGCCAGGTCTCCGTCGCGGACTGCCATCATGAGGGCCTCGTCGGTCACGGTCAGCACCTGTGAAAACTGCGAGGACGCGGAAAGGTTACAGAGGGATATACACTACCGGGCAGAAGAGGACTCAATATGGCGAAACGGCGCGTCTTCTCTGCAATGGTGGCAGCGGCGTGGGCAGTTCTCCTCGCTGGATCGTCGGTATCGGCCCACCACTCGTTTGCGGCTGAGTGGGACGCCACCAAGTGCCGCGACTTCACCGGAACCCTCCGAAAGCTGGATTGGCAGAATCCACATCCGTACTTCTATGTGGATGTGAAGGACGAGAAAGGCAAGGTCGAGAATTGGTCGTTCCAGGCCTATTCGCCGGTGACGCTGCGCCGAAACGGCACCGATCGCCAGGTGTTTCTCGACAACATCAACAAGGAAGTCTGGATCCGCGGATGCTTGTCCAAGACCGGCAAGACGAATGCGGCCGCGGCGGGAACCTTGAAGTTCGCCGACGGTGTGCTTCGTCAAGTCGGACAGATTCAGGATTAGGTCGATGCGCAGAGTGATTGTTGCCGCAGTCGCATCGTTATTGTGCGCGGCGTCCGCGTCGATCGCGGTGCGCGCACAGACCTCATCGGCCGCGCCAAATCAGAAGCCGAAGTACGAGATCACGGTGATACCGCCTGGAGGGCCAGCGCCTCGGCTGCCCGACGGCCATCCCGACTTCAGCGGGCACTGGTTTCCCAACGGCGCGGGCCAGGGCGTGTCAGGGCGTTACGGCGTCGATCCCGCAGCGATTCGGCAGTTCGATCCGAAGGTGACGCCGGAAGAACGTCCGGCGTTTCAACAGTGGGCGCTCGAGAAGATCAAATCAATGACGCCCACCGAGCTCGAGCTCTCGAAATCGTCGGTGAACTGCATGCCGCGAGGCGTTCCGGCGATCTGGCTGCAGAACCCGTACACGACGTACATCCTCCACAAGCCTGGCGTGATGGCGCAGATGTACGAAGTGCTGAACAACTGGCGTCTCATTCACCTCGATGGCCGGCCGCTGCCGAAGGACCCGGAGCCGTTCTTCCACGGCAATAGCGCCGCACGGTGGGACGGCGATACGCTCATCGTCGACTCGATTGGGTACGACGAGCGCACCTACATTCAGCCCAACGGATGGTTCCACAGCGACCAGCTGCACGTCACCGAGCGCTACACGCGACCGTCGATGAACTATCTGATCGTCGAGATCACGGTGAACGATCCAAAGGTGCTGCAGAAGCCGTGGAAGTCGGCGCCGCGCCGATGGACGCTCGGCAACGGCGAGATTTACGAGTTCTATTGCACGAACAACAAGGAGCTCGAGGAGCTCGAGAAACTGCGGCAGCAGGAGCTGAAGGGTAAATAGATAAACTACTGTGGCAACAGTCGCTCCGGCCACTCGAAGGGCGTCGACGAGAAGAACAGCTCGGGCTCTCGTCGCGCCGCGAGCACGAGATCCGACGGCTCCTTTGCTCGCGTGACCAGCGACTCACCGGCCGTGAGACGCGCTTCCACCACGTGCTTGGGCAGCGGCCTCGAGAAGAAGAAGCCCTGCGCGTGCGTGCACCCGAGTCGTTCCAGTTCTCGCGCTTCGCCTTCGTTCTCGATGCCTTCCGCCACCACGCTCGTGTTGAGCGTTCGCGCCAGCGCCAGGATGCTCTCGACGGTCGCCGGCCGATCGGGAACGAGCAGGCTTTTCACGAACGAGCGATCGATCTTCAACGCGTCCACTGGCAGACGATGCAGGTGGCTGAGCGACGAGTAGCCGGTACCGAAATCGTCGAGATAGATCTTGACGCCGAAATCGCGCAGCTCGCGCAGCACTTCCGCGGCGACATGCGGACTGTCCATCAACGCCGTCTCGGTCACTTCGACGCGCATGTCGCTCGGCTTGATGCCCGATCGCTGCACCACCTGCTCGACGATACGCATGAAGTTCTGCTGCATCAACTGCCGGCTCGAGACGTTGATCGTGATCCAATTGAGTCCGCTATGGGGGAAGCGGCGCTGCCAGTCGGCAAAGGTATGGCAGGCCTCCTCCATGATCCATGAGCCGAGTGCCTCGATGAGGCCCAACTCCTCGGCGATCGGAATGAACGTCGCCGGCGAGATCGCTTCGCCGTTGCGCGTCCACCGCACCAGCGACTCGAAGCCGACGCACGTGGCGGTGGCGAGCGAGACAATCGGCTGATAATGCACCTCGAAGTCGTTGCTGCTGACCGCGTGGCGGAGATCGTTCTCGAGGCCGAGTCGATCGCGCGTGCGCGCGTGCATGTCGGCGTCGAACAGCTCGTGCCGCGCCTTGCCGCGCTGCTTGGCGTGATACATCGCCGTGTCGGCGTCGCGCATGATCTCTTCGGGGTTGGTGTACTCGGCGAGGCCAGGGGCGATGCCGATGCTGGCCGACGTGAACACTTCGCGGCCGCCGATCGAGAACGGGGCGCTCAACGACTCCTGGATCCGGAAGGCGATGACGTTGGCCTGCTGCTCGTCGCCGAGGCCATTGAGGAGAATCGAGAACTCGTCGCCGCCGAGGCGTGCGAGCGCATCGGACGGACGCAGACACGACTCGAGCCGGCGCGACACGGCAATGAGCAGTTCATCGCCAACCAGGTGGCCGAGGCTGTCGTTCACCACCTTGAATCGATCGAGGTCGAGATACAGCACGGCGAAGCGATCGCTGCGCTTGCGCTTGAACTCTTCGAGACGGCGGCCGACCCCTTCGACGAACACGTTGCGGTTGCTGAGCCCGGTCAGTGGGTCGCGGAAGCCGGCGCTGCGCAGCTGCTCCTGCTCCTTCGCGCGTTCGGTCGTATCGGTCAGCGAGCCGGCAATGCGGGGCCGATCGGTGCCGCGCACGGCGACACCGCAGCACAGGAAACGGCGATAGGTGCCGTCGGCATGCCGGATGCGGTGCTCGAGCTGAAAGTAGTCGCTCTTTCCCGACACGTGGGCCTCGAGCGCTTCGCGCAGCGCGACGATGTCTTCATCGTGAACGCGGTTGATCCACTCCTCGGGACGAATGATCGCAGCGGACTCGCGCATGCCGAGCAGTGCCCGCCATCGGGTCGAGACGTAGAACTCCTGGCTGCGAAGGTCCCATTCCCACAGACCGTCGTTGGCCCCTTCGGCGGCGAGCGCGAGCCGTTCTTCGTGGCGCTTCAGCGCCTGCTCGTCACGCAGCCGCTCGCTGACATCCTGCCAGAGGAGCGTGGCGCCTTCGGCGACGGGCAGCACCGTCACATTCAGGACCCGTGGACCGTTGGATGATGTCAGGCCGATGTGCGAGAGCGTTCGCGACGAACGCTGGGTCACCGCATCGCTGAGCGCACGCGGCAGCTCCGTCGCGCGAAGGGCTGGCAGCGTCTCGAAGAGACTGTGGCCAACGGCCTGGCTCCGCGGACACCCGGTCATGCGTTCGAGTGCGGGATCCCAGCTGATGATGACGCCGTCGCGGTTGAGGAGCGCGAGGCCGTGGTCCAGCGAATCGATCACCTCGTGTCGGCGCCGATCCTCATCGAGCCGCCGTGTGTAGTCGATGTACGCGATGCCGGCCAAGACGATCGGAACGGCCATCACCGGCAACGCGGTCCACACACGCTGATCGATCAACTCCACCAGCACAACGGAGACGCTGGCGCCGATCACGTAGTGCGGACAGGCCGTGAAGATCGCGGTCCAGGACTGCTCACGCCGATCCTCTCCCGTCATCATCGGCACGAGCACGTCGGCGGCGATGCGCTTCGCGACGCAATAGGCAAGGATCGCCGCAGCGATGGGGATCGCTCCCCACGGCCAGTTGAAGTCGCCGATCGTGCCTCCGAGTACGCGATAGGCGATGCCGGCACTCTGCAGGGCCACGATCGCCGTCGCGCCGCCAGTCATGATGCGGCGCATCGGGTTGGCCGACTGCGGATCGACGAGCCCGCGCGTAGCTGCGCCAGCCGCGGCGACGACCATCGCCACGTAAGGGCCAACGAGCAGCAACCCGGCAAAGTCGACGACGAAGAACGGCGGCATCAACGCACCGTCCTCCGCGCTGGCCTGCCGCGCCGTGAGCGCCGACACGGCGATTGCGGCGAGGATCAGCCCCGACAGTAAAAGTACAAGGTCCACCAACTGGGGCCAGAGCAAAGCCAGGACCAGTTTTCTTCCCTCGCATATCTGGCCAGTCCAGGGCAGGTGAGGGCAGATTCGTACGGGTTACGCTGTCGCCGAATGTCCCATGTCGGCACAGCCGTTCACGAAAGCGCAAGCGGCATGAGGGTTGGAATTCGAAGAATACTGAGGCGGTACGGGCTGTTCCCCTATTTCCTCGCGAAGCGGTAGTTGCCCGAGACGTGCTTCACGAACAGGCCGCCGGCGCCGCCGTCGATGAAGCCGACGCCGAGTCCATAGAGTCCCGCGAACTCGGTGTTCGACGTCGCAATCAACGTCACCATGCCGCGGCCGTCCATGTCGGCCACGAGCTTGCCGCCGGCCACGGTGATCTGCACCACGCGCGCGGCGTTTCGCCACAGCGGCGGCTGCTCGACGTACGTGCCGACGTAGCGCGCGAGGATGGCGGGGTCGACCTGTACTTCGCCTTTGCGTTCATCGGAGGCTTTTCCGACCCAATGCTCGACGCCGTGCGGGCTTTCGTTGCACACCCACTCGATCATTTCGGTGTCGGGCGCGAGCTCGGCGCGCACCGCAACCGTCCACGGCTTCGCGTACGTGCCGGGATCGGTGAACGTCATCTCGACATCGAGCGTGCCGACCGTGCGGCGTCGATAGCGTTCGGTCGTGCGCAGCTGGTCGGTGTGAGGGTGGCCATCGTGATCGAGCCACGTGCGATCGTTGAAGCCGTTGCTCTCGACAACCAGCGTGTCGCTTTCCCAATGGCCGACCGAGTATCCCATCCAGTTCGGGTTCGGTGAGGATTCGAGCCGTCTGCCGTCGAGAAAGATCTGGCGATAGGTGAGATCGGGGTTGAGGATCAGAATGAGACCGGGGGTCTGCACGATTTTCATCATCTCGGCGCCGGTGCTGTCGGCTGCCGTGGTGTAGCCCGGTCCCAGCGGAAGACACCGCACGTTCATGTAGTCCTTGCCGAGATCCTCGCGGCGCGCGTCGACGAGGGCCCGCGCCCACGGTTGAATGTCGTCGCGTTTCAAGTCGGCGGCGATGTTGCGCGAGTACTTCGGCGAGATCTTCGTCCACAGCCCTGACAGATCGGGTTTGCCGTCGGCGGTGCGTGGCGCCGGCGCGGTCAGGTCGGGCTTACCATCAGCCGTGCGCGGGATTCCCGTCGTCGGTTGGGTCAGCCACTGAGCCGCGACGGGCACAGAGAGAACCGCCGTGACGACGGCGATCGCGAAGGGACGCCTTGCCACGGCAATAAACTACTTCCCGGATTTCAAGTTGTCTACTTCACTTTTCCACTTTTCCACTTTTCCACTTCTTCCACTTGGTCCGCGTATGATGTGCACCGTGCGAAACGCTGAGGAGGCGACATGCCGAATCGAAGGGACTTCATACGCGCCACTGGAGCAACGGCCGCACTGCTCGCGGGCGGCTATGGCTTGGACGCCGCATCAGCCCTCCTTCAAGTAGGGGCGCAGCCGGGCAAACGCCGCGAGGCGTCGATCAACGGCAAGCGCATCCGTACGGTGGATGTGCACGCGCACTGCTTCCCGCAGGAAATCGGCGATCTGGTCAAGGACACGCCGCTCGCTGCGGCGGCGAAAGGGAACCTGACGCCCATGCTCGCGCTCGGCCCGCAGCGGCTGGTCGACATGGACGCGCAAGGCATCGACTACCAGGTGATCAACATCAACGCCTGGGGCTACAACGCCGATCGCCCGCTGGCGCGCGATCTCATCGCACTGCAGAACGAGAAGATCTCGCAGTGGTGTGCGAAGCATCCCGATCGATTCGTGGGGATGGCGTCGCTGGCACTGCAGTATCCCGATCTCGCCGCTGAGCAGCTGGAGCAGGCGGTGAAGAAACTCGGTTTGCGCGGCGCAGCGATCGGCGGCAGCGTCGAGGGGCAGGAGTTGTCGGATCGGAAGTTCGATCCGTTCTGGGCGAAGGCGGAGGAGCTCGGCGTGCTGCTGTTCATGCATCCGCAGCCGGCGCCGGGCACGACTCAGAATCCGCGCCTGCAGGGCAAGGGCCTGTTGAACAACACCATCGGCAACCCGCTCGAGACGACGGTGTTTCTGTCGCATTTGATCTTCGAGGGCACGCTCGATCGCTTTCCGGGTCTGAAGATCTGCGCGGCGCACGCCGGCGGATACCTCGCGTCCTACTCCGGGCGGTCAGATGCCCTCTGCGGCCGCGCCGGCGGCAGCGGCGCCGACTGCAAAGCGCTGAAGAAGAAGCCGAGCGAGTACTTCCGCAAGGAGCTCTTCGTCGACACGATGATCTTTCACGAAGAAGGATTGCGGCATCTGGTGGCGGAGGCCGGCGTCGGTCAGATCATGTACGGCACCGACTATCCGTTCGACTGGCCCGTGGGCATCGACTTCGTACTGAACGCGAAGAACGTGAGCAACGCCGACAAGGAAGCGATGCTCGGCGGCACGGCGAGCAAGCTGCTCAAAATCGGTACGTAGAGGCCGCCTTCAGGCGGCCTTCAGGCGGCCTGGCGCGGGCCGCCTGAGCCTGGCTTTTATCGTCCGACGACCCAGTAGTCTCCTGCGGGCGAGGTCATCTTCCGTAGGCCGAATCGCTGCGCCGGCGGACTCCCATCGCGGAGCAGCGCGTGGATATCGGTCAGCAGCTCGCGAGCTTCGGCGACGTAGCCGTGACCGAGCAGCGTCAGGTCCAGATTCGAGACGTTGATCGTGTCGATGCCGGGCACGACGAGCACTGGCGGTGATAGCCCCGCACGCGGAAAGTCGTGCAGCCAGTGTGAGGCTTCCACCGCGCGATCCTTCGAACAGACATACATCGTCGTCCGCCGGGCCACGCGCTGATAGGCGACGCTCAGACGCCTGAACGTATCCTGGTCGACGTCGGCCGCGGCGAGGATGATCTGATCGAACGGCGTCTGCGTGCGCCTGGCGGCGGCAGTGGCAATGCGATCGATCGCGCGCAGCACCCCTCGATTGCCCATGCTGTGGGCGATGATGTGGACGCGGCGGGCACCGCTGCGTTCAGCCATGTGCGTGAGGAAGTCTGAGATGAACCCCTCGCTCGCCTCGATGGTGGCTTCATCGGCAGGATAGCCCTGCAGCGTTCCCTTCGATGGCCAGCTGTAAAACGCCATCACGCCCGCCACGCCGAGATCGAATCCGAGCTGCGCGGTGCGCAGCGCCGCATCGTGAAACGACACGTTGTAGCCGTGGACGAACACCACCGCATCGCGTTCGTCCCCTTGACGCGCACGCAGTGCGGCGGCGATGGCGTCCCAATACGCCGCCTCGGCGAACGTCGTGAGCTTGAGCAGCTTCAATCGATCGTCTGTGCGCGTGATCAACCGCTTCCACCATGACGAACCGATCGATCCGATGGTGTGAGATTCGGGGATCGCGACGCGGCACCAGCCGTAGTGCACCGTCTCGCTGCGATCCGACGAGAAGCCGGTGAGCGATCGACGCTCGTACACCGGATCTCGGTTCGTACCGAACCACACCGTGTATCGACCCTTCTCGGCGCGTGGCGCCGCGTCTGTCGCGCGCGTCGATCTCCATGCGCCGTCACCGAAGCGTCCTCGCGGAGCCGACGCCGGCGGCGGCATCGATGCAGGCGCTCGTGCCTGCGTATCCGACGGGCGTGCAGATGCGGGTGGAGGTGTCGAGGGGGGCGGTGCCGCGCGTCGCGGCGGCCGGCCTGCCTCGGCAGCGACTGGTGCGGAGCCTCCCACCAGGACCGTGCTGCCGGGGCCGATCATCGTCACTTGATGCGAGGCCGTGCCCGCGCCGGACAAGGTTCCTCTGTCGGTCACGTGGTGCGATGTGCCGCGCTGTGTGATTCGCGTTTCGAGCTGGTAGGGCGCGAGCGGCGGACCGCTGATGACGTAAAGGATTTCAATCGTTGCCGGAAGTGGCGGTTGCAAGGTGTGCTGCGTAGGGCGACCGGGCTGAAACTCGAACGCCGTGCCGACGTTCGTGCGTCCCGACACCGTGACACCCTCGGGTGCCTCGCAGGAATGCAAGACGTCGATCGGATCGGACGTGCTGTCGAACGAGAGAAACTGCCGTGGCAAGGGCGGCCCACTCCTCTAGCCAGAAACGATTCTAGGCCCGAGGCCGAACAAGCAGGGCCGCCTACAGGCGGCCCTGCATGCTATCCGCCGACGCGCGAACGCGACGCGGTCACATGGCGAATCGGCTCGCTGCTCGCCTGCAGCGGCCATTCCGCCCCGGTTGTTGGCACCTTCTGCTCCACGTGCACGTGCGCGAAGTGCCCGGGCACCTTCCACAACACGCGATACCCGGCGCGGCGGAATACGTCCGACAGCTCGTCCGGATTCGACGTGTGGAAGTCGAGCGCTTCGCCGTCGTAGTGAGCGGAGCCCCGACTGTGGATATGATCGTTGCCCGACACGACGGTCACCTCGGCGCCGGTGCGCGTCGCCCAGATGTCGGCGAGATCAAAGATTCGCAGTGCGTCGCGGCTGGTCAGGTGCACCGGCACCCGCAGCCCGTGAATCACTGCTTTGTGGCTAAAGGGGGCAGCGTGTACCCCTGCGACGCGAGCAGACCGCGCACGCCGTCGAGCGCCTTGCCTTGCTGTTCGACCGCGGTGGCCAGACGCGCGTTCGCCGCGAGCAGAGCATCGGTCGTGCGGCGATGCTCGGCGATCAGGAACGTGACGACGCCGCCCGCGAGGAGCCAAGGCAGAATCGTGGTCTTGAATTCAGTCCAAATGTGCATACGTTCCTCCCACTACTCCGCGCGTGGGGCCGCGCGCAGATCGCGAGCCGACATACAGTTTTGGTCGCTAAACCCGGCGAATTGGCCAGGCCGGGATGAGTTATGCGAAAAGCGCGCCCTCATACGGTCGAGGTCGGGCGCATGCAGTGAGGTGAATTGATGGCATCTTACGGGACACCAATCACAACCGAGCTCGCCAAAACGGTAGCCGCCGCGGCATTGGCGGAAGCGCGTGCCAACGGCTGGACGATGGCGGCGGCGATCGTCGATCCGGCGGGCATCCTCGTGTACTTCGAGAAGATCGACGACACGCAGTACGCCAGTTCGCGCATCGCGATCGACAAGGCGCGCTCGGCGGCGATGTTCAAGCGGCCAACGAAAACGTTTCAGGATTCAATCGAGAAGGGCGGCGTCTACCTGCGCGTGATGGGCCTGCGCGGCGCCAGCTTCGTCGAAGGCGGCGTCCCGATTGTCGTCAACGACAAGATCATCGGCGGACTTGGCGTGTCGGGCGGCATGTCGGAGCAGGACGGTCAGTGCTGCAAGGCCGCATTGGAGGCGATCAAATGATCCCGCACCTCGCCGCGGACCTGGCAGTGACGCTGTCAGACGATCGGCCCGGCATGCTGGCCAAGGCGATCGGGTCGGTGAGCGCGGCCGGCATCAACATCGATGGCTACACCGAGATGAACGGCGTCGTCCACGTGCTGACGACCGATCTGACGGGGGCGCGGAAGTGTCTGAACGACGCGGGCTTTCGCATCGTGCAGCAACAGCAGGTGGCGCTGGTGCCGGTGGCTGACGAACCGGGCGCCGCGGCGAAGGTGTTTCAGCGCATCGCCGAAGCGCACATCAACGTGCGCTACACCTACCTCGCCTCACGAAATCGCCTGGTGATCGCCTCGGATAATCCACAGGCAATTATTGAGGCGCTTGCGAGATAAGTGGAAAAAGTGGAAGAAGTGTTTCCACTTCTTCCACTTGTTCTAGCTTCAGCTAGAACCTGATTCCCATCGCCATACGGAACAAACGTCCGCCGTTGGTGCCAGGAATCGGCTGCGGGAACTGGTTGTCGTTCGTTGCCTGACCGAAGCGCGCGCCCTTGACGTACTGGGTGGGGAGTCCGTTCGAGTCAACCGGGCTGCCAGGACTGGTATCCGGAGTGATCGTGGTGTCCCACGCAGTCAGCTTGGTGTTATTCAACACGTTGAACACCTCAAACTTGATCCACGGCTTGGTGGTTCGCCACACCGGGATCGAGTAGGTCGCCGCCAAGTCGAGCAGGCCGTAGCCCTTGAAGTCTTCCGAGCCCCGCTCGTCGAAGAAGAGCGTGGCGGATGTGTTCGCGTTGATGTCGTTGGTCGGGTAGCCCGGGTTGCGTGCAAGCATCAACGGTGAGATCCGGACGCCTGCCGCCGAGAGGCTGTACACCTGCCCCGAGTTGACGCGCCATATTGGCGACACGTCCACTCCTCCGAAGCGACCCATCTGGCGTGAGTAAGTGCCGTACAGTCGCAGCTTGTGCCGCTGATAGTCGGCGAGGCGGCCCATCGGTATGTACCGATCGATAGCGGATCCGTAGACTTCGGGGAAGTCGCCGAGCAGCGACACATTGCCAGGCTGGTTCGCGGCCTCCGCGTTCGAGTTGCCCTCATTCTTCAGTTGCAGCGTGTAGGTCGCTCCCCACGAGATGTCCGTTCGCAGGCGGTAGCCGTGCTGGAAAAGCAGCTGTTGGAAGTCGCGCTTGATGCCGTCGTCGTTGGCGTAGATCACACGCGTCAGCAGCCCTGGTCCTGGACTGACGTTCACGATTCCATTGGCGAGATTTATCTCGTCCTCAAGGAAGCCGCTCCAGGTGCGCCACGAGTAGACAGCCTTCGCGTACCCTTTTTGTCCAATCTCGCGGCCCAGGCCGAGGGTGAATTCCTTGACGAGGGGCGACGAGGTGCCTTCTGCGAATGACTTGTTCTTCGTGGGAAATGAACCGCTGATGACCGTGCTGTAGTTCGCAACGTCGAAGCCGGGCGCGAAGTCCTTGCCCTGGCCATCCGGGCCGGTGTACCCGTAGATGATGTTGCTAGGCGTACCGACGTCGGTACTCGCGCCAAACTGGCGTTCGCTGTACTTGCCTGAATAGTGTCCATACGTCGCCTGTAGGACCGTGGCGCTCTTGCTGTCGAGATCAATCGCCAGGCCCAGGCGGGGCACGATGCGGTTCGTATCCACCGCAATGATGTCGCCGGTGGCCTTGTTCCGCACCGCTTCGAACCGTGTTCCCAGGTCAAGCGTGACGCGCGGTCCGACCACCCACTTGTCTTGCACGTAGAACGACGAGGTGTTGATGTCGAGCGTCGCGCCGATCGTTGGGATCCAATTTTCGATACGCGAGGTGCCCGCCCGGAACACCGGAATCGGTACGCCCTGTGCGTCGACGACTGGTTTGCCTTGTGCGTCGACGAGGTAGTCACTCCGGAAAACGTAGCCCGTCGCGGTCTGCGAGTTCCCGCCTGTGCGGGTCGTGCGGTAGTACTCGAAGCCCGCCTTCAGGTCGTGGGTGCCGATGCTCTTGGTGGAGACTGTTTCCGACACACTCGCGCTCACCTGATGGTTGTTTCGTTCCTCGGGATCGAGCGCACTGAAGTAGGGCGCGTTGTAGTGCAACGTGGCTGGAACGCCGGGCAAGACTCCGCGAGTGAGGAACGGTGAGTCCTTGATCGCCGTGCTCGTGCCGCCGAGGTTTTCGAACTTGAACTTCTTTTCCGAGTACTGAACGCTGGCGAAGTAGCGGTTCCCCAGCACGCCGTTGTAGTTTGTAACGAACAAGCTGTTGGGCAAGTGCCCGTTGACCAACACCGAGGGATCCAACGAGTTCGAATTCAGGCTGAAACGGTTGTTCTGCTGCGTGGGGTTGCTCGTGTAATCGCCGGAGATGGTGTGCCCGCTCGCAGGCGATCCCGTGAATTTCAGCTCGCCGCGCTTGTTGATGTCGTGGCGCGTGGCCGCCGCGCCTGTTTGGACGAACGTTAACGGCATGTCGGAGCTCTCGTGACGACCGGCGCTGAAGAACCAGAGCCGATCCCTGATCAGCGGACCGCCGAACGTGGCTTCGGACGTCTTGCTCAGGATGTCCGAATGGGTGATGTTGTTCGAGATCTCGCGGGGCGTCCGCGTAATCCACGTCGGGTTGGAGAAGTTCTCGCGGAAGCTGCCGCTGAACGTGTTGCCGCCGCTTTTGGTGACCATGTTGATCACACCGCCGGAGAATCGGCCCCATTCGGCAGAGATGCCGCCGACGAGCACATTCGTCTCCTGAATCGCGTCCTCGATGAAGAGGTTGTGCGGGCTGCCGAACAGGTTGTCGTTGATGTCAACGCCGTTCAGCATGAACACGCTGTCGAAGGCCGTGGCGCCGCCGATCGTGACCTGCCCCGCATTGGGAGTGACGTTCGTCAGACCGGGGGCGAACTCCGCGATTTGCGCCGGCGTACGTCCAATCGGCAGCGCGTCGAGATCGGCCTTCTTGAACGACTGGCTCGTCGTCGTGCTGACGAGAGGCGAAGGAGTTTCAGCCGTCACTGTGACCGTCTCGGTCCGAGCCGCGAGCTTCATCATCGCGTTGACTTCGGCGGTGCCGCCGACCGTGAGGGCGATGTTCTCCGACTTCGCGGGTTCGAATTGCGAAAGCTCGAAGTCGAGCCGGTACGTGCCCGTCGGAAGCCCCTTGAGGATGAACACGCCGTTGACGTCGGTGACCGCCGTGCGCTTGCCCTGAAGTGCCGGTGACGAGGCCGTGACCGTCACACCTGGCAGCGGCAGCTGATCGCTCGACTGCACGATGCCGGTGACGATGCCCGTTTGCACGCCCTGAGCTGATACGAGCGAGCTGGAGGCCGACACTGCCAGCGCCAATCCAGCTGTCCAGAGAAGGGACTTGAGAGATGTCCAGAACATTCCTCGCTCCTTTGTGGCTGCCCGCGTTTGACCGGCAAGTATACGCCGGTCGTCCCTAAAGAGGCGCCGAATGTCACCGGAAAGTGGCCGTTCGTCCCGGACAGATATGTCATTGCGCGCCCGGGAACCGGGCATGTCTGTAGCCCAGTTCCGAGGACTCGAGGGCCTGTCGTGAGGTGTGGCGATCGGCTAAGCCGAGGGGCGGTCTTCGAGTGATGGCGTGGAGCGACCGGCGCGCAGTCGGCTCACCACGATGCACGTCACGCCGGCCATGATGGCGACATCGGCGACGTTGAACACGCCCGTCCGGAGGGGACCGATTCCCACGTTCATGAAATCGATCACACTGCCGCGAACGAGACGGTCGATCCAGTTCGATGCTCCGCCGGCGAGCACGAGAGACGCACCGCTGAGCAGCCACACATCCCGCCGCGCGCGCATGGCGGCGAGGGCCATCAACACGAGCACGACACCGGCAACCGTGGTGAACAGCCGGGTGCGCCAGGGTTCCGGCAGATTCGCGCCCAGGCTGAGGAAGCCGCCGGTGTTCTCGGCGTATTCAAGCCGAATCGTGTCCGCCAGGTAGGTGTGCACCTCGCCGCGCGCGAGCGCCTCGGACGCGAGGTGCTTTGTCACGCGGTCGCAGCCGATGGTCGCTATGACCGCAACGAGCAACGTCACTCGAACCGCGGTTCGCTGAATCATGTTCATCTACACGCTTCTTCGTAGGGGCCGCCTTTAGGCGGCTCCCCGTCAATCGGTGAAGACGGTCAGCTTGCGGAACTGAATCAACCACTTGCCATTGCGCTTCACGAGTCGGTCCTCGGAGCGCCCCATTGCGGCGGCGATCATCCGGCCGTCCTTGTCGCGACGCACGGTCTGCCAGTACGACTGGTGCAGGGCCTCACCTGGTTTCGGGAACGTGATGCGCACGTTGCTGATGACGTGATACAGATTCGACGTCGGTACCCCCTTCGCCTTGTTCTCGTCGCGCCGCTGGATGAGGCCCGTGACGATCTTGCGGATCTCGTCGTGTCCTCTGCTGATGCTGCCGTTCGAGTCGATGACGGCATCGTCGGTGAACACGGCGACGTAGCCGTCGGCATCGAGCGAGTCCACCGTCCACACATACCGCGCCATCACGTCCTCGACGGCGATGCGGTCTTCGTAGGTGCCGAGATTCACTTGCGCGGTGGCGACCGCGGGCGCGATGAGTACCGCGATCAAGGCAGCGTGATGCAGTCGCATGACTGGTCTCTCCGATCGGCTCATGATCGCATTGGCCGCACAGCAAACGCGACGAACGCGCCCGCGAGCACAGCCAGCACAGCGCCGAGCCGAATCAGCGCGGTTCCTTGTGTTGCCTCCCAGTCGAGAACCGCTCGCGCGCGGTCTACTCCGAAGATGGGGGTTGCCAGTCCTGCCACGAGCACGATGGCTCCAAGCGTCCGAAGGGTCTTGGGCACGCGAGAGACCGGCGCGACCAACATCAACACGATGCCGATGCCGACTCGAAGAGCGCCGACGGCCAAGAGTCCGTTAGGCGTGACCACATAGCTCCTAACCGAGAGCAGAGCCTCGGGCATGAAGATGCCGATCACGCCGACGCACATGATGAAAACCGCGACGAGCAATGCGAGAGGTCTCATATGTTGTCCGCTCTGCCAAACACTTTCAGGCACCTTTGTTCTTGTCGTCCCAGACCTTCGGCTCCCAGAGTTCGACCTTGTTATTGTCTGGGTCCATGATCCACGCAAACGTGCCGTTCTCGTGCGATTCGGGTCCCTGGATGACTTCCACACCTCCCGCACGCAGCTGCTCCAGCAGCTCGCCGAGGTTGTCGACCCGGTAGTTGATCATGAACGAAGATGTGC
>Ga0075423_10000021_pt1 | contig 73998 bp, 72 predicted proteins | sample SoiMethybrSBSTD2_FD_80114 | JGI IMG/M metagenome (GOLD analysis project Ga0075423, IMG submission 80114) | Bulk soil microbial communities from a Populus tree surrounding site in Tennessee, USA - Soil MetaG P. TD hybrid SBSTD2 | ecosystem: Environmental > Terrestrial > Soil > Tree plantation... | reverse complement strand
TGGGCCGTTAGCTCAGGTGGTAGAGCACCTGCCTTTTAAGCAGGGAGTCGTTGGTTCGAATCCAACACGGCCCACCAATTGATCTAAAGCGAATGCTGACGAACCGACAAAGACGAGGGCCGGATCCATCGGCCCTCGCTCGTTTCATCTACGTGGGTTCTCCCGCACTCTCACTTGCAAGTGATGTTGTAGTCGGAGAACTGCACGGTCACGACGCCGTTGGAGTTGATCGTGAGATGCGCCTTGAAGCGGAGATAGAAATCGTCGTTCGGGAAGCTTGGATCCTGTTTCTCACGAATGAAGTGCGTCACGATCTCCACGGTCTGATTCGTGGGCGCTCCGTCGGGGATGTCGAAGATGGTGTGGATGTTGTCCTGGTGAGTAGCGACGTAGCGGACGCCGCTCGTGGTCGTGCCCTTGGCGTCCTCGACGTTCATCTCGACGGCGAGGTGCCCGTTGGGAGTCGTGTCGAAATAGGATTTCAGGTGAAAGAAGGCAGTGAAGGTGAAGATCTCGCTGGTACACGGGTTCAATGCTGGGCCACCGAACGGCACGTGCGAGTCAGTGATGGGGGTCTGAGCGACTGCCGTGTTGCTCATCGAGCCGAGTACCATCAGCGCCGCGACGAGGGTCAGCGCGTGACGCACCGGAGGCGACAGGAGCAATCCAACACGGTTCGTGCGCATAGTCCGTTCTCCTTCCGTTGGGTATCACCTATTCATTACACGTCTCCATGGGAACAGCCCCGACCTACCGCGGAGGCGCCTTGCGTTGCATGGCGCGTGCCCGGCCCGCCTGGGCGGATCGATCGCACGACTCCATGTAGTTAGGGTGACTTCAAAGCGGAGAGATGTTTGGGAATCGTACAGACGCGTGCAGAGGCCCTGGAGGAATGTTCCAACGTGGCGCGCCGGAGGCGCCGGCGCGTTCAGGAGATTCTTACGTAGTTACCTGGATGGATGAGTAACCTATAGATTCCGCTCCTCCAGCCGGGCGAGCGTCCTCCGGCCAGCCGCGATTTTGGGTACAATTCCGGCATGGCCTCCATCGATCCCGGTGTGGACATCGGTCACGTGCACCTGCGCGTGGCTGATCTGGATCGCGCGATCCACTTCTACCGCGACGTCCTGGGATTCGACCTCACGAGCCGGATGCCCGGGGCCGCGTTCCTCTCGGCGGGCGGGTACCACCACCACATCGGGCTCAACACCTGGGAGAGCCGGGGCGGATCGCCGCCCCCGCGCGGAAGCACGGGCCTCTACCACGCCGCGATCCGTTATCCCAGCCGGCGCGCCCTTGCGGACGCGCTGCGAAGGCTCGGGGAAGCCAACGTCCGGCTCGAGGGCGCTTCGGATCACGGCGTCAGCGAGGCGCTCTACCTCCACGATCCCGACGGGAACGGCCTCGAGCTGTACTGGGATCGCCCCAAGGAGAGGTGGCCGCGCGGCGCCGACGGGGCGATCGCGATGGTCTCGGAGCAGCTCGACCTGGATGCGCTCCTGGCCGAGCTCCGCCGCTAGCCGCCCAGCGCACGCAGATACGTCGAATCCACCGCGGCGCCCAGGCGCGCCGCCGCCCGCGCGTCGCTCAGCGCGCGCTCCCGATCACGGAGCGCCCACCAGCTCTGGCTCCGACGCAAGTAATAGCCGCTGAGCCGCTGCTGATCCGACTCCGGCGCCGAACCGATCGCCTCGTCGTACGCGGCCACCGCGTCGCGTGGGCGGCCGAGCTGCTGCAACGCCAGCGCGATCGAGCCCATCTGGACGTAGTTCATCGGATTCTTCGGATCCAGCTCGATCACCCGGCGCCGGTCCGCCACCGCCCTCTCGAACTCGCCCATCTTGAAATAGACGAGCGCCCGGTTGTTGTACGCGTCCCGGAACGTCGGCTGGAGCTCGATCGCGCGTGAGAAATCCGCGACCGCCCCGGCCAGATCGCCCTGGCGCGACCGGATGCCTCCGCGGTTGCTCAGCGCCTCCGGATAGTCCGGCTTGAGCTGGATGGCGCGCTCGAAGCACACGTAGGCGGAGTCGTTCCGATTCGTCTCCGCGAACACGCTCCCCTTGTTGACCCAGACACGCGCCACCCTCGGGTTCAGCGCGATGGCCTCGTTGAAATCGGCGAGCGCCTGGGGATACCGCTGCTGGGCGATGTAGTAGTAGCCCCGGTTGTTGTACGCGTCCACGACCTGCCCGGGATACTTCGCGATCGCGTCGTTCCAGAGGGCGCCCGAGTCCTGCCACACGTCGCATCGGCGCCAGGTCTGGATCAGGGATACGACCGCCAGCGCCGCGAACACCGTCGCCAGTGCCGGACGGAGCGGCACTCCCGCCACGCGGACGCCGGGCTTCTCGTCCAGCCACCAGGCGAGGGCGAGGAACAATCCCAGGTAGGGAAGGTAGGTGTAGCGGTCCGCCATCACGGCCTGGCCCACGCTGAAGAGCTGGAGCACGAGCACGATGTTGATGAAGAAGAACGCCAGCCCGAAGAGCACGACGCGGTTCTTGCGACACAGGTAGAGGAGCGTGGGGAGCGCGATCGCGAGCGCGACGAAGGCGACGGTATACTGCGGCCCCAACGGCGCGCCCTCCTGCGTCGGATAGGGGTAAATGGCCGAGAGACCGAAGGGGAGGAACAGCTTCACCACGTACATCACCGTCCCGTACGAGGCGAAGAGGATCTTCTGAACGAGCGTCCACTGGTGCGGTGCCGCGACGGCGCCCGCGGCCTTCTGGGCCATCACCGTCAGCACTCCCATCCCGGCCGAGATCACGAAGAATGGGACCTTCTCCAGCCAGACTCCGGCCCGATGCAACGGCCTCCGCTGGAACCAATCGATCGCCAGCAGCGTAACCGGGAAGACGACCGCGGCGGGCTTGGACGCCACCGACAGGACGAAGGCGACCCACGTCAGAACCAGCCATCCGACGCCCTTGTCGTCCCGATAGCGCAGGTACGCGAGGAGCCCGGCCAGGTAGAACAGCGAATACAGCACGTCCTTCCGCTCGGAGATCCACGCGACCGACTCGACGTGCATGGGATGGATTCCAAAGAGCAGGGCGGAGGCCGCCGATGCCCAGAATCTCCCGCCGGAGAGCTTCCGGACGAAGAGGAACACGAGGCCCGTATTGATCACGTGGAGGAGTAGGTTCAGCCAGTGATAGGTGAAGGGGCGTGGCCCGGAGAACGCGTAGTTCAGCGCGAGCGAGGCCATCGTCAGGGGGTGATAGTTCCCTCCGAGGGGCACGAACAGCCCGCCCAGCGTGGGGTGCGCGACGTTCGGATTCTCCGTGACGTAGTAGTTGTCGTCCCAGTTCGTGAACGCGTTGTCGAGGCTGGGCATGTAGACGAGGTAGGTGACAAAAAGAATGGCCCCCAGCCAGAGGAGCCAGCTCCGGTCACGCGAGGGACGCGCCATGGGCGCGCTCTTCCGTGGGGACCGCCTCTTTCGCGTGTTTGCCATGGGACCCGGTGTTCGATCGGGGCGATCAGTGTAGCTAGGGACTGGCGCAGAAACAAGTGATGCACTAGATTACCCGTTGGCGCGAATCCGTGGCCGGCTCATCCGATCGGGAGGCTCGATGCTCGAATCTCTGAGCCGACGATGGCCCTTCTTCGCGATCTCGGCGCTGGGCCTGGCGATCGGCTTGTGGGGGATGCAGGGACTCCCCGGCCTCTCCGTTCCTCCGCCCGGCTATCCCATGAATCCCATCGTCTACCCCGCGCGGATCGGCCCCGCCGTCGTGGGCTCCTCCGCCGAGCTGCGCTTCATCGCCCAGTCCCATCCCGCCGGATCCATGATGGAAGTCCGCTCCGACGCGGGCGTCCTGCGCGCGCGTCTCGAGCCGCAGCTCACCCGATTCCACTTCTGGCTCATCCTGCTCAGCGGGCTCGCCTTCTTCGCGGTGAACCTGCTCGTCTTCGCGCCGCGCGTGGATCGCGGTCCGGTCCGCGACTTCTACTGGTGCACGCTGCTCTTCGGGATCGCCACGATGATCAACGGCCTCTACTTCCCGCGATCCCCGGTGTGGTCCGACTGGCTCTTCCCGGCGGTCTGGATCGTGTGCCTGACCGCGCTGCCGGTCTTCTTCTTCCGCATGACGCAGACCTTCCCGAGGCCGCGAAAGCTCCTGGAGAAGAGGCCCCGGATCATGCGCGGCCTCTGGATCGCCGCGGGAATCCTCGTCGTCTGGCAGATCGCCGCCGTCTTCCGCTACTTTCTGGATCCCCAGCCCGGGGCGTGGCGGGCGATGACGATCCCGCGCTCCCTGGCCGACGTGTTCCTGATCGGGGGCATCTGCCTCGGCTGCCTGACGCTCTTCCGCAGCGGCCGGAAGCTGGAGCTGGCGCGGGAGCGGGAGCAGACCAAGTGGCTCCTCTGGGGATTCGCGATCGGGGCCACGCCCTACGTGCTCCTTCGAACCCTCCCGAAGCTCCTGGGTGTGACGTCCTTGATTCCGCCCGAAGTGGACCGGGTCCTCGAGCTGGCGATTCCGGTCGCGTTCACGTTCGCGATCGTGCGGTATCGGTTCCTGGACATCGACATCATCATCCGCCGCAGCCTGATCTACGGCACCCTCGCGGCGGCGCTGGCCGCGGTCTACCTCCTGGTGGACGTGGTCGTGGCGCAGCAGATCGGCAAGAGGTTCCCGCAGTACTCGGGGTTCCTGGACGTGATCGCGGTGGCGCTGCCCGTGATCCTCTACACGCCGACGCGGCGCTGGATCGGGACCTGGGTGGATCGCACCTTCTTCAAGATCCAGTTCGACTACGCGCGGGCGCTCCTCGCCTTCCAGGACGCGATGCGCGGCGCGCCGGGTCAGGAGGAGATCGTGGATCACGCGCGGCGATTCCTCGATGAGGAGCTGGTGCTCGAGACGGTCCTCGTCATGGCGCGCCGCGGCGATTCCCTCGTGACGGCGGGGGGGCCGGAGGGCGTCGATCCGGCGACGCTGCTCCAGGCCACGACCGCGGACAGCGGGACGCGCCGGCTCCTCGCGGCTCCGAACAGCACGAGCCGCCCGGATCTCGAGACGTCCCCGTTCCCGCCGGAGCTGAAGAGCGCCGGCTTCCGCCTCGCGCTGCCGCTCTCGGACGCCGAAGGGGCGACCTACGGCGCGATCTTGCTGGGGGAGAAGGCATCCGAGCGTCGCTTCATCGAGGAGGACCTGCGCCTCCTCGTCGCGGTGCGCTCGGAGGTGGCGCAGGCCCTGGAGCGCGTGGAGCTGGTGCAGCGGGCGGCACACGAAGCGCTCGCCCGGGAGAAGGCGGAGGAGCTGGAGCGGCTGAAGAGCGACTTCTTCTCGCGCGTCGCGCACGACCTCCGCACGCCGCTCACCTCGATCCGCTGGACCGTGCAGAACCTGCTCGACGGGGTCCGGAGCGCTCCCTCCTCCGAGCAGATGCCGCAGCTCCAGGCCGTGAGCGCCGCCGCGAGCCAGCTCGGGAGGCTGGTGAACAACCTGCTCGATCTGAGCCGACTGGAGCATCCCAGCGCGCGCGGGGAGCACGTCCGCGTGGACCTCGTGCCGCTCGTCCAGGAAGCGGTGGCCACCGTGCAGCCCGTCGCGCGCGCGCGGAACATCCGCTTCGAGGTGAGCGTCGCGTCCAGCGTGGGGCCGGTGCGGGGGGATCGCGGCCAGCTCCTCGAGATCGTCATGAACCTCCTCGAGAACGCGATGCGCTTCTCTCCGGACGGCGAGTCGGTCGACGTCACCCTGGAGCGGAACGGGGAGGGGCAGACGGTCAGCGTGCGCGATCACGGTCCGGGGATTCCCGCGAACGAGTTCGAGCGCATCTTCGAGCGCTTCGAGCAGGGGAAGCCCAGCCCGTACACCAAGGAGCAGGGCTTCGGGCTCGGCCTCTACGTCGCGAAGTCCTACGCCGAGCTGATGCACGGCTCGATCCGGGCCGGCAACCATCCGGACGGGGGCGCGCGGTTCGTCTGCACGATCCCGGAATGGAAGAGCGCGTGAAATCCGCCGTCCCCGCCACCGTTCTCGTGGTGGACGACGATGATTCCATCCGGAGCGCTCTCGTGGACCGGATCCGGCACTGGGGCCACGTGGCGGACGAAGCCAAGGACGGCGAGGAAGCAGTCCTGGTCGCGGCCCGCAAGGAGTACGACCTCGTGCTCCTCGATCTCGCGATGCCGGGCCGCTCGGGGATGGAGGTGCTCCGCGGCTGGACCGAGGCGGGGTACGGAGCCGACGTCATCGTCCTGACGGCGCAGGGATCCGTCGAGGCCGCGGTCGAGGCGATCCGCGCGGGCGCGGCCGATTTCCTCACCAAGCCGGCGGACTTCGGGCTCCTCGAGGCCGCCGTGAACCGCGTCGTCACCAGCCGGCGCCTCTCGCGCGTGAACCGCGCGCTGACCGAGCAGATCGGAGACTCGAAGACCTTCGTGCTGGGGAAATCTCCCGGGATGGGCGAGCTGCTGGAGCGCGCCGAGCGCGCGGCGCAAAGCTCCACGACCATCCTCCTCATCGGCGAGAGCGGCAGCGGAAAGCAGATGATCGCCGAGTACATCCATCAAAAGAGTCCCCGCCGGAAGGGGCCCTTCATCTACGTGAACTGCGTCGCGATCTCCGACGAGCTGATCGAGTCCACGCTCTTCGGCCATGAAGCCGGAGCGTTCACCGGCGCCGTCTCGCGCAAGGAGGGGCGGCTGGAGGCGGCGAACGGCGGCACCGCCTTCCTGGACGAGATCGGCGACATCACCCCGCGCCTCCAGGCGAAGCTCCTCCACTTCCTGGACGCCGGGGATTTCGAGCGCCTGGGCGGCACGAGGACGATCCGCGTGGACTGCCGGGTGATCGCGGCCACGAACCGCGACCTGCGCGCCGCGGTGAAGGAGAAGAAATTCCGCGAGGACCTCTACTACCGCCTCAACGTGGTCGAGCTCCAGGTCCCGCCGCTGCGCGAGCGCTCCGAGGACATCGCGCTCCTCGCGGAGGAATTCCTGGCCCGGTCCGCCTCCGAGATGAGGCGCGGCAGGCTCAAGCTGGCCACGCGCACCGCGGAGATCCTGGGCCGGTATTCCTGGCCCGGGAACGTGCGCCAGCTCCGGAACGCCATCGAGCGCATGGTCGCCCTGGCGCGCACCGACACCCTGACGCCCGACCTCCTGCCTCCCGAGGTCCTGTCCTCGGACGAGGGGACGGCCCCCTCGGCCGAAGCCGAGGATCTCCCGATCAAGGACGCGGTGCAGGACTTCAAGAAGCGCTACATCGCGAACGCGCTGGCCCGGGCGGGCGGCAACCAGAGGATCGCCGCCGAACGCCTCGGGCTGCAGCGGCCGTTCCTGAACCGTCTGATCAAGAGGTTCGGGCTCTAGGCTACGGGCACTTGTCCTGGGCCCGATAGGAGTCCGGGCCGTTCGAGGCGACCCGGAGCCTCGTCATCAGGAACTCCGTCCCGCCCCGCTGGGGCGCGATCCGCCTCGATTCCGCCAGGGCCCAGCTCACGCCAGGATCCGCCGCGCCGCTCTGGATGTCCCCGACTTCCGCCGTGTAGGACGGGCCCGCGGGCGCGGGCGGATTCGTCGTGATGTCGACCGGGGTGATCGTGAGTCGTCCCGCGATGCGGGTCTGGTACTGGTAGCGCCCGTCCGCGTCCAGGGCCCCGGCACGATTCAGCTCCACCGGCCCCGCGACATGCACCCAGTCCAGGGGGCCATCGGAGCAGAGCGGCTTCGGGATGACCTGGTCGTAGGTCAGGGTGAAGCTCTGGGCGAAGGGCGCCGGCACGAGGGGCGCGTCCCCGGTCACGTGGAGGATGGCGGCGCGGCCGTCGTTTCCGATCGGCACCGGCGCCGAGGCGTCGCCCGCGGGACCGCCGGTGAGCGCCTTCAGCTCGGCCGGGAGGCCGTTGTAGATCGCTTCGGGAATCGTGCGGAACGAGGGGGCCTCGTTGATCACGTCGGACAGGACGTAGGGCGTCGCGGGATCGAGAAGACCGCTCCGGATCATGTCCACCACCACGAGCTGCTGCGCCAACTCCCAGCTCAGCACTTGATGGTCCGCGGTTCCGGGGATCAGGACCTCGAAATGCGCTCCGCCGACGGTCCAGGTTCCGCCCCCGGCGAACGGCACGCCGGTCCGGAACAATCTCAGATGGACCCGGATGGGTTGATACTGCCCGAGCTGGAGCTGGATCACGCTCGCCTGCCAGCCCTCCCCGCTCGAATAATGGGTGTGCACGTCTCCGACCGCGTCGGACCACGTCGCGTTGAAGGGGTAGGCCGCGGGGAACCCGAACGCGGTCCGATCGCCGTTGAGGGCCAGGAGCGCCGCCCGGATGCGGATCGGATCGGCCTTCCCGGCGAAGACGAGGTTCACGGGATCGGAGGGAACGCCGCCCAGCGAGGTGCCGGTGTACGGCCAGAGCTCGAGGCTGCTTCCGTCCAAGGCGACGTGCACCAGGCCCGCCGGCGGCTCCCCGGTTTGCGTGAGCACGGCGGCTTCCACCCCTCCGATCGCTCTCGCCCGTCCGCTCGACCGGAGCGGGGAGGGCTGGAACAGGTTCGAGTCCCGGCTGCAGCCCGTGGCCGCCAGGGTCGCGGCGATTGCCAGGACGAAGGGAAGAGAGCCGAGCAGAGCCGTGACGAATCCGCGATCCGATTTCATGAGACCCCCTTTGGGTGAGCGGCACAGAACGGTGCTTCCGGAGGCATCTTGACGCTCCGGTACTCAAGCTCCGTGCCGCCGCGGGCGCGTCTCGGGTTCGACAGAGAGAACCCCTGGTGGCAACGCCGTTGCCGGATGAGGGGACCCGCTCGGCCCTCTTGCCCAGGCGGTGCCGGTATCGTCCTCTAGACTGCCCTGTATCCTTCCGTGTTAGGTTCGGGACATGCGGAAGCGTGGAAGGGAAGGCGAACGGCACGTGAAGGCGGGACACCTGAGCGCGAATCCGCACGCGCCGATCGATCGAGAGCGCACCGGGCCGCTCCGCCCGCCGAGGCCGCCGATCGGCCTCCCGGTCCTTGCCAACGGCCGGGTCGGCCTGCCCGCGGGGAATCCCTGCGAGGGCTGCGATCACTGCTGCCGGTACGTCTCGCTCCAGATCGACCGTCCCCGGAGCCGTCACGACTTCGAGAACATCCGCTGGTACCTGCTCCACCGGGGGGTCTCGGTCATGGTCGACTACGAAGGGGACTGGCTGATCCAGTTCGATACGCCCTGCGAGTGGCTGGTCGACGGGAGGTGCACCCACTACGAGCTCCGTCCGGAGATCTGCCGCGACTACGACCCGGCCGAGTGCGAGCGCTACGCGGGACCGGGGGAGAAGTTGCTGCTCCGCACCCCCGAGGATCTCGAGCGGTATCTTTCGATGGCGCGGGGAAAGAAGAAGAACGGGGCGGCCAAGAAGAAGGTCTAGCCTCTCGAGCCTCCCGTCCAGATCCGGGCCACGGCAGGCGGCAGGGAGCCGAGCCGGCTCAGGAACGTCACCACACTCCAGATCTCCTCGTCCTTCATCATTCCGTCCCACCCGCCCATCCCCGTGTACCGGATGCCATGCTTGACGATGAGGAACATCTCCGAGTCCTTCATGTCCGGAAGCTCGTCCGCGAATTGGGGGACCGGCGGATAGAAGTTCTTCGTCCCCCAGTCGCTCGGTTTTCCCGAAAGCCCGTGGCATCCCGCGCAATCGTTCCGGTAAAGCTTCATCCCCGCGAGCAGGGTCGCGTCGGTCGGCTTCAACGGGTTCTTCAGACCTTTCGCCTCGCGCGCGATCCGGGCATCGACCGATCGCGTTGCGATCATGCTCTCGATCTTCGAGGGCGACGAGGTCGCGCGAACCGGCAGATATCCCAGCGTGCCGCACACGCCAAGCACGATGAATGGGGTCGCGATGCCGATCAGGAACACGAGGAACAACCGGCGCATGAATACCTCCTGTCGATGCCGGGTTGACGGAGCGGGTGGCGGCTACGGCCGCGTGCGGATCTCCTTCACCAGCTCCATCGGGTCATTGATCCGTAGCGGTCCCGTGGCGAGGAACGATTGCGCGTGCTTGGCGCCGATCGGCCATCCGTGCGTCTGCGAGAGCGTGCCGATGTAGTCGCCGATCTCGGGAAGGGGCGTCGTCGGCCTGGGCTTGTCCGGATTGGAGAATTGCGTCTTGTGGACCGCCAGCGCCTTCATCCACGCCTCGAAGTACGGGCTCACGTCCACCGTGAAGGTCGGTCTCGTGCCCGGCGGGATGAAGTAGTAGTAGAGCGCCTTGGCCTGGAACGGATCGCCGTCCACCGGCGCCTTCGCCAGATGGGCGAGGTTGAACGCCTGCGAGACCAGGATCCCGGTCTTGAAGTGGTCGTTGTGTCCCAGCCCGCGCCCGATCGGAAGGTCGTAGTAGGGGGAGAAGAGCAGCTCCGGGCGGTATTTCCGGATCACCGCCGCGACCTTGCAGCGGTTCTCGAACGTGTCTTCGATCCGGTTGTCTCCAAGATCCAGGTTCTCGCGCACGTCCAGCTTCAAGATCTTGGCCGCCTCGACGCTTTCCTGGTCACGGTCCTCGGGCGTCCCCCAGCCCATGTCGCCGCGCGTCATGTCCACGATGCCGGTCGCGTAGCCCAGATCCTTCATCTTGAGCAGCAGTCCGCCGCAGCCGATCTCGGCGTCGTCGGGGTGGGGACCGAAGACGAGCACGTTGAGCTTCATTCCGGATCTGGCTCCTTGGCCTTGAAGAGCTGGTCGAGCTTCGAGCGGGCGGAAGACGCGCGGTCCTTCGTCCCCGCGGCTCCCTTGCCGCCGGCCGGGTTGAGGGAGAAATAGTCGCAGAAGTTGCGTCGCTCCCGGTCGGTCACCCACTCCGCCTGGGGCTCACGGCACATGTTGTGGGCGCTCCGGTCGAAGTGACGGCACTGGACGCAGGCATGGAGGTCCCTTCCGCACGAGGGGCACTCGGTGTCCTTCACGATCCGCATCTTGGGATCCAGCGACGTCCCGCAAAAATAGCAGGCGCTCATATCCGGAGATGATAGGGATCGGGCCGGGCGCGCGGCCAGATATTTCGAAACCCACCCTTGACTTGCGGCTCGGCGGCCGGGATCATGGACCGAGTGCCGATGTCCCACCCTGGAGGTCGCGAGCGATGAATCCGCGCGCGGGGGGATGGGCCGCCGGAGCGCTCGCTCTGTCCCTCGTCGCCGTCGGGTGCACCCAGGCGAAGAAGCCGATCCCCGCGGGAATCGAGTGGAACGAGGCGTACGCCACCACGTTGGCGGACGCGCGAGCGAACCACCGGCCCATCCTGCTCGACTTCTACACCGACTGGTGACAGTGGTGTAAGGCTCTGGAAGAGTCTACCTACACCAATCCCCGGTTCATCGAATTCTCCAAGGGCTACACCATGGCGAAGCTGAACGCCGAGGTGGACACGACGACGGCCGCCCGCTACCGCGTGCTCAGCTATCCGACCATCATGGTGCTGAACGAGAACGGCGAGGAGGTGGACCGCGTGGTGGGCTACTACCGCGCGCCGGAGTTCATCTCCCAGGTTCAGGACTACATGGCGGGGAAGAACACCCTCGCGTCGCAGATCGCGGAAGAGCCCGCGAAGAAGAATGATCTCGAGTTCGTCTACAAGCTCGCGGACCATTTCGCGGACCACGGCCTCTTCGATGAATCGCGCAAGCGATTCCTCATCTTCGTCGGCATGGATCCGAAGAACCGCTCCGGCCGCACGGACGACGCCTACTATCGCCTCGCCCGCATGGCGCGGAAAGAGCATGACTACGCCTCGGATCGGAAGTATGCGCGGATCATCGTGGATCGCTATCCGGATAGCGACATGTACAAGTCTGCGATCCTCGAGGAGGGCCAGGGCTACCGCAAGGACGGGAAGCCCGGGATGCTCGAGAAGGCACGGGCGATCTTCATCGACTACGCCAAGCGATTCCCTCAGGACGAGGACGCGCCGTGGGCCAAGGAGCAGGCCGACACCCTCGCCGCCAAGATCGCCGCGCGACGCGGCGCCTGAGCCACCCCCACAGCTTCCCAAGACCTAGAGCATGAAGATCGGAATCCTGGGGCTGCCCCAGGCGGGGAAGACCACGCTCTTCCAGGCGCTCACGCGCGGTCAGGCCCAGTTCACGTCCTCCCGGGGCGAGAAGGTCCATCTGGGGTCGGTGCAGGTCCCGGACAAGAGGCTCGAGCACCTGGGCCGGATGTACCAGCCCAAGAAGTTCACCCCCGCCAAGGTCGACTACGTCGACGCGCCGGCCCTCGAGACGGCCGGACGAGAGCGCGGCGCGCTGGCGGCCCTCACCGCGCTCCGGGACGTGGACGCGTACGCGCTCGTGGTCCGCGCCTTCTCGGATCCCGCCGTGGCCCACACGATGGAGACGGTGGATCCGGCGCGCGACGCGGGCTGGCTGGTCGGCGAGCTCCTCCTCGAGGATCTCGCCGTCGTGGAAAAGCGCTTCGAGCGGATCGAGAAGGCGGTCAAGGTGGGGAAGAAGCCCGAGGATCCGAACGAGTACGAGGCGCTGAAGCTGGCGCGGGCGGCCCTGGAGGCGGAAAAGCCGGTGAGCGCGGCGGGTCTCTCCGCCGCTCAGGAGCGAAGCATCCGGGGATTCCAGCTCTTCTCCGCACGTCCCTGGATCTTCGTCGCGAACGCGGACGACGCGCAGATGAAGGAAGGGGAGGCGGGCGTGACCGGCCCGATCACGAGACGCTTTCCCTCCCTCCGCGCGATCGCGCTCTCGGCCAAGACGGAGGCCGAGCTCGCGGCCCTCTCGGACGAGGATGCGCGTGAATTCATGGGGGTTCTGGGAATCGAAGAGCCCGGGCTCACCCGGATGATCCGGATCTGCTACGAGGCGCTGGGGCTCCTCTCCTTCTTCACGGTCGGTCCGGACGAGGTCCGGGCCTGGACCATCCGGGAAGGCTCCACGGCGCCCCTGGCGGCCGGGGTGATCCACAGCGATCTGGAGCGGGGCTTCATCCGGGCCGAAGTGATCGGATACGAGGACCTCGCCCGGGTCGAAACCATGGCCAAAGCACGCGAGCAGGGGCTCTTGCGGACCGAGGGGAAGGACTATAGAGTGCGGGACGGCGACATCCTGAACATCCGCTTCAGTGTGTAACCAGGAAACTTACCCCTCCCGGCGAACGTAGGGATCGAGGGTTCGTTGGGGACCATTCGCCGCCGCCGAGGAGGGAAGGCCATGAACGCGCTACCGAACAGATTCGCCGTCTTCGCGCTGGGAATCGCCGTCTATGTCCTTTCCGCGACCGCCACCCCCGGGTCGATCCGGTCGGCTCGCGCCGAGGAGCTGAAGCGGGTCTCCGAGCGGCTCATTCCGTTCGAATCCGGAGGTCTGATCAAGATCCAGGACAAGAACGGGAAGCTCATCGTGGACACGTGGCCTCGCCACGAGGTGCGCGTGCAGATCACGCGGGTGGTCCGCGCCGGCGATCGGGCCAAGGGCGAGGAGCTGATGAAGGACCTCACGACCGATATCGAGGTCCGGAGCGACCGCATCGACATCGTGAGCCAGTTCCCGAAGCGCACCGAGACCCTGGGGCTCCTCGATTTCCTGGGTCGGAAGAACGTCACGGTGAACATCGACTACTACGTCCAGGTGCCCGAGGAATCCGACGTCGACCTCTCCACGTCCAACGGCGAAGTGCGCGTGCGAGGGATCCAGGGGAAGGTCGAGGCCACGACCACGAACGGCGACGTCCACGCCGAGAACGTGAAGGGAGAGGTCGTCCTCACCACGACCAACGGCGAGGTCCATCTCGCGGACATCGCGGGCAACGCCACCGCGCACACCACGAACGGGAGTGTCGTCGCCGAGATCCGCCGGCTCTCCCCGAAGGGGTCGGTGGAGCTGGAAACCACGAACGGGAACGTGGCCGCCTACTTCGGGAGCGACCTCAAGGCCGATCTGGAGGCCCAGACCACGAACGGGCGGGTCTCGATCGGCTTTCCCATCGTTCGGGAAGGGGTCAAGACCTCGCGGACGATTCGGGGCACGATCCAGGGCGGGGGTGCTAAGATAACGCTCGGGACGACCAATGGAGACGTGGAAGTGCGCCGGATCGCGGAGCGCCGGCGCTAGCGACGACCCTAGGAGGAACGGCGTGAGCACGGCAGTCCCCCCATCGACCATCCGACTTACAGGCCCCATGACCCGGGGCGATTTCCTGCTTCTCCTCTACTGGTTCGCCGATACGAACGCGGTGCCCGAGGTCCGGGGAATCGAGGGGCTCTCGCGCCTGACGCGCCTTTCCCTGATCCTGGGTGAGGAGCTGGGTCTCCGGGGGTCGATCGAGCCGTTCTTCGACTATCACCGCACGCCTTCGGGGGGGATCGCGAGCGCCGAGGTCTGGGCCGAGCTCCTGGCGCTCCGAGACTATCAGGCGCTGAAGCCGCTCCCCGCGGACGACACGATGCCGCCCGAGGAGTTGGCCGATCGACGCTATCTGCTCGAGCACCACATCCCGGCGCACGAGCGCTCCCACTACCCGCTGCCCCACTCCTTCGAGCGCGACGTGCTCACGAACAAGGGGACCTTCTTCGCGGCGAAGCGCGAGGATCAGACGATCCAGCGATGGATCGCGACCTTCAAGACCACCGCCGATCTGAACCGGCTCCCTCTGTCCGAGCTCACGGCGCGCGCCCTTCCTCTCGTTGGAGCCCACGCGACGCGCTAGAGCCGGCTCGAGCCGGCACGGGCCCGGAGACTTCACGATGCTCGGACTCATCCTTCGCTTCGTGCTCGTGGTCCTGGTGTTCCGCGTCCTGGGCGGGCTCCTGAGGGCGATCGCGGGGTTCGCTCCCTCGCCGCCGCGGATGCCCGAGCGGAAGCCGCCGAAACCCATCGTCGACCGCTCCCGCGCGATCGACGTGCCGTTCACCGAGGAGCCCCGGGAGAGCTGAATGGGCACCGTGCGCTACCTGGTCGATGACGTCGACCGCGCAATCAGCTTCTACACGACCCGGCTCGGGTTCACCCTCGTCGAGCGTTGGGGGAAAGCGTTCGCCATGGTGGCCCGAGACGGCGTCACGGTGTGGCTGAGCGGACCCGAGAGCTCCGCGGCGCGGCCGATGCCCGACGGGCGCCAGCCCGGACCCGGAGGATGGAACCGCTTCGTGGTCGAGTTGAGGGACCTCGAATCGCGGGTCGCCTCGATGAAGCGTGACGGCGTCGCGTTCCGGAACGAGATCGTCACGGGCCCCGGGGGAAAGCAGATCCTCGTGGAAGACGGCTGCGGCAACGTCGTGGAGCTCTTCGAGCCCGCCTGAACGCAGGAATCCCGCCCATGCGCACGCACACCTTGCAGCTGAAGAGCCGCGCGCGAACCGAATTCCTCCCCTTGAGCCGGCGGATCCTCGAGGAGGGCGCCGGTCTCCTCCAGGGATCGGGGGCGCTCCTCGTCTACGTGCCGCACACGACCGCGGGGGTCTGCGTGAACGAGGGCGCCGACCCGGACGTGGCGGGGGATCTGGGCCGCTTCCTGGACCGCCTGGTCCCCTGGGAATCGGACTACCGCCATTCCGAGGGCAACGCCGCGGCGCACCTGAAAGCCTCCCTCGTCGGGACTTCGGTCACGATCCCGGTTCAGGATTCGAAGCTCAGCCTGGGGCGCTGGCAGGAGATCTTCTTCTGCGAGTTCGACGGACCCCGGACCCGGACCGTCGAGCTTCGGTTCCTCCCCGGATCGATCGCGCGGGAGCGCTGACTCATGGCCGGGCCCATGGATCTCTTCCCGGAAGAAGAGCGGAGGCGTCGCGAGCCGCGCGCTCCGCTGGCCGAGCGGATGCGCCCTCGAAGCTTCGAGGAATTCGTGGGGCAGGAGGACCTCCTCAAACCCGGGAGCCTCCTTCGGAGCGGGGTCGAGCGAGGCGAGCTTCCATCCCTGATCTTTTGGGGCCCTCCGGGCTCCGGAAAGACCACGCTTGCGCGACTGATCGCCCAGGCGAGCGGGAGCCATTTCGTGGCGTTCAGCGCGGTCACGTCTGGGGTCAAGGAGGTGCGCGAGGTCATCGAGCGCGCCCGGCTGGAGCGCAAGGCCCGCGGGATCCCCACGCTCCTCTTCATCGACGAGATCCACCGCTTCAACAAGGCGCAGCAGGACGCCTTTCTGCCGCACGTCGAGGACGGCACCATCGTGCTGATGGGCGCCACGACGGAGAACCCCTCCTTCGAGGTCAACAACGCGCTTCTCTCCCGGATGCAGGTCATCGTGCTGCCCATGCTCGGCCACGAGGCGATCGTGGAGATCCTGCGCCGGGCCGCGGAGGACGCGGAGCGGGGACTCGGCGGACGGCCCGCCATCGACGAGGAGACCCTGGGGCGGATCGCCCCGCTCTCCAACGGGGACGCCCGGATCGCGCTGAACATCCTGGAAGGTGCGGCGCGGATCGCGAAGAGCCGCCCGATCACCGCCGACGACGTCCGCGAGGCGGCGCAGCGAAAGATGCTGCCCTACGACCGCGCGGGAGAAGAGCATTTCAACATCATCTCGGCCCTGCACAAATGCCTGAGGGGAAGCGACCCCGACGCGGGCCTCTACTGGCTGGCGCGGATGCTCGAGGCGGGGGAGGATCCGCTCTACGTGGCGCGGCGGCTGATCCGCTTCGCCTCGGAGGACGTGGGCCTGGCCGATCTCGAGGCGCTGCGGCTCGCGGTGGCGGTGAAGGACGCCGTGCACTTCCTCGGGATGCCCGAGGGGAATACCGCGCTGGCGCAGCTCGTCGTGTACCTCGCGCTCGCTCCCAAGAGCAACTCCGTGTACGCGGCCTACGAGCGCGCCGCCAAGGACGCGCTGGAGAAGCCGCCCTATCCGGTGCCGCTCCACATCCGGAACGCCCCCACGCCCCTGATGAAAAAGCTCGGGTACGGCAAGGGGTATGAATACGCGCACTCGTACGAGGACGCGGTCGTCGGGCAGCGATATCTGCCCGACGAGCTCCAGAACGTCCGGTACTGGGAGGGCGTGCCGCGCGGGCAGGAGAAGGAGCTGCTGGAGCGGCTCGAGCGGCTGAACGCGGAGAAGAGGAAGCTCCGGGCCGCGGAGAGCTCCCCCGCCGGCAAGCGCAAGAAGCCCGGATGATCCTCGTCCGCCTCGAGCGCGTGACGCACGGATTCGGGGCGCGCACCCTCTTCGAGAATCTCTCCTTTCGCGCCGGCGACGACGCGCGCGTGGGGCTGGTCGGCAGGAACGGCACCGGCAAGACGACCCTCCTCCGGATCCTGGCCGGCTCCGTTCTTCCCGAGCGCGGCACCCGATCGGTCGCGCCCCGCGTGCGCGTGGGGATGCTCGACCAGCAAGTCGAGCCGGACGGCGAGGAGACCGCGTTCGAGTATGCCCGGGACGCCTTCCGCGAGCTGCTCCATCTGATGGAGCGCGAGGAAGCGGTGCGCGAGGAGCTCCAGCGGCGCGGAGACGCCTCGCAGGAAGAGCTGACCGCCCTCGCCCACGAGCTGGGTCATCTCCACGATCACTTCGCCCGCATGGGCGGGCATTCCATCGAGAGCCGCGTCGAGGAGACGCTGGAAGGGCTGGGTGTGGGCCGAGCCCTCTGGACGCAGCCGCTCCGGATCCTGAGCGGGGGCGAGAAGGGGCGGGTGGCGATCGCGCGGCTCATCCTCTCCGGGCCGGATCTCCTCCTCCTCGACGAGCCCACGAACCACCTCGACATGGCCGCGACCGAATGGCTGGAGGATTTCCTCGCGCGCTCCGGCGAGCCCTTCGTTCTGGTCTCCCACGATCGGACGCTCCTGGACCGCGTCTGCACCTCGATCGCCGAGATCGAGCACGGGGATCTGGAGCAGCACGCGGGGAACTACTCCGAGTTCGCGCGGAAGAAGCGGGCGCGGATGGAGCAGGAGGCGAAGCGCTACGCGCTGGATCTCAAGGAGCGCGAGCGGCAGGAGGACTTCATCCGGAGGAACATCGCCGGCCAGAACACGAAGCAGGCCCAGAGCCGCCGGAAGCGCCTCGAGCGGGAGGGACCCCTCGAACGCCCCAAGGGCGAGACGGAGACCGTGGCGACGTTCGACCGGCTGCGCGCGTCACGCTCGGGGTCGCACGTGGTCGCCGCGCGGGGCGTCACGATGGGATACGGGCCGCGCGTGCTCTTCCACGGCGTCTCGCTGGATCTGATGCGGGGGGACCGGCTCGGGATCGTGGGCGGGAACGGCGCCGGGAAGACCACGCTCCTCCGGGTGCTCTCGGGCGAGCTCCAGCCGCGGGAGGGCTCGGTGGAATGGGGCGCCGGCGTGAAGCAGGGTGGCCTGGACCAGGAGGCGGCCGATCTTCAGCCTCAGACCTCGATCCTGGATACGCTCTGGGACCTGCGGCCCACCGCGGATGAGCTGGAGGTACGGAGTTTCCTCGGCGCGTTCCTGTTCCGCGGAGATGACGTCCATCGCAAGGTGGGCACCTTGAGCGGGGGCGAGCGCACGCGGCTGGGCCTGGCGCGGCTGATCTGGTCGGGACCCAACTTGATCTTCCTGGACGAGCCCACGAACCATCTCGACATCGCCTCGCGGGAGGCGCTGGAGTCGGCGCTCCTGGCCTACGACGGCACCGTGGTCGCGGTCTCGCACGACCGGTATTTCCTCGACGCGGTCGCGACCCAGATCCTCTGGATCGACGCGGGGGAGGCGCGGGCGTACCGGGGCAACTTCACCGAGGCGCGGGAGAAGCGCGGCGCGTCGGCGCCGGCCGCGGCCGATCCGGCTCCCGCCGTCCCGAAGCCTTCCGCTCCGGCGCGCGACCCTTCGCCCAAGGAAGCTCGGGCGCGCGAGCGCGGTGAGCGGGACCGCGCGGAGCGGGAGAAGCGAAAGCGGGTCAAGGCGCGGCAGGCGCTGGAGGCCGAGATCGCCGGGCTGGAGAAGCAGCTCGCGGAGCTCACGGCCGCCATGGAGGACGACTCGGCCAAGGGCGACCACGCCGCGCTGCGCCGGGCCAGCGAGGAGTACGGGCGCGTTCGCGCGTCGCTCGACGATCTCCTCGCGCGATGGGTCGAAGCCGCGGAATGAGATCGCGGTGACCTAGGTCACACCGCGCGCCGCGATCCGCCCGCGCGCGTTGTCCCCCGCAATCCAACCTGATAGTCTCCGCCGCCATGACGCTCCCGCTGGAGCGCCACTGGAAGAACGTCGGCTGGGCCCTCTGCGTCGAAGCGTTCTGGGGGGTCTCGCTGGCGCTCATCTCGGTGGTCGCCATTCTTCCGGTCTTTCTCTCGCATCTCGGCGCATCCAATACCGTGCTCGGCGCGCTCCCGGCCATCTGGACCCTGGCGGTCTACCTGCCGGGGCCCTTCGGATCTCACTTCACGAGCCATCTGCCCCTGCGCCGGCAGGCGGTCTTCCTCTTCCATGTGGTCTCCTGCGTGCCGTGGGTGCTGATGGCGTCCTGGTTCTGGTTCGGGGGACGCCACGCGCATCCGTGGCTCGACATCGCCGTGGTCCTGCTGCTCTGGGGCACCTCCTGGGCGTTCATGGGCCTCTTCATGCCGGTCTGGATCAACTTCATCGGCAAGGTGACGCGGCCCGAGCTTCGGGCGACCTCCTTCGGGGTGATCTTCTTCTTCCAGACCTTGATGGGCGTGATCGGCGGGTGGATCGCGAACCGTATCCTCGCGAGCTCCCTTCCGTTTCCCCAGAACTACGCCGTTGGATTCCTGATCGCGGGCGTCTGCATGAGCCTCGGCGCGTTCTTCTTCCTGCCGATCGTCGAGGATCCCGGCGCGACCGCGCCCCAGGGGCAGGCCGTGCGGACGGTGCTCCACCACATCCGCGAGGTGCTGACCGACCGAGGAGGTGTCCGCGTCTACCTCTCCTTGATGGTGCTCACGGTCGGCGGCTGGATTCTCGTTTCCTACTACGCCGTGTTCGCGGAGAAGCGGTTCGGGCTGAGGCCTCAGGATTCAGCCATCTTCACGGCGGTCTGCATGGCCGGGCAGATGCTGGGGAGTCTCGTCACCGGCATCGTCGGCGATCGCTTTGGATACGCGAAGGTCTCGGCGGTCTCGGTCCTGAGCCTCACCATCGGTCTCGCGATCGCGGTCTGGGGGAGCCACCCGGCGCTCTACTACATCACCGCCTTCCTGACCGGGATCTACCTCGTCACGGATCGTCTCGCTCAATTCAACCTCTCGATGGCGTTCTGCCCCCACGAGGACAACACCGCCTGGCTGGGCGCGATCCCGGCCATCACCGCTCCCGTCGTCGCCATCGTAGCGGGCTCGGCGGGAAGGTTCATCGATGTCTTCGGTTTTCACCACGTGGCCATGGTCGGGCTCCTGCTCGCCGTCGTGGCCTTGCATCTCGCATTCTTTCGCCTCAGGGAACCGGAGTTCTCACTCGCTGGAAGGAGGAACCTATTGTGACCCGCGTTTCCGCACTTATCTTGTTTCTCGCGGCCGTGTTCGGCGCGTCGCGCGCGACCGCACTCCCTCTCTATGCCTCGCGTGAAGGCAGGACCTGCATCACCTGCCACTACGATCCCAACGGCGGCGGGATGCGGAACGATTTCGGGTTCCTGTACCTCAAGAACCGCCACGGGATGGGCACGGAAGACAGGTGGGCCAAGATCACCGTCGATCCCCGCCTCAACGAATGGGTCGCGATCGGGATGGACACGAGGCTCCTCTACATCGCCTCGCATGCCAGCGGCGGACGAGCGCTCCAGACGTCGACCTTCTTCCCGATGCAGGGGCAGCTCAACATCGCGGTCAGTCCCCACGACAACCTGACGGTGGTGGCGAGCCACGGCATCACGACCGACCCGGATCAGTACGTGGCGCGGGAGCTCTACGGGCTGATCCACGATCTGCCCCACGATCTCTACGTGAAGCTCGGCCGGATCCGCCTTCCGTTCGGGCTGCGGCAGGACGATCACACCTCATTCCTGCGCAGCGACTTCCTCCCGTACAACTCGCAGCTCGATTTCGCGGGACTCGAGGTGGGCGCGGCGGGGGCCAGGCACTTCGGTCAGCTCTCGTTCACGAACGGCTCGGGGACGATCAGCGGCGACCGCGCGCAGACCTTCGCGGCCAAGACCGGCGTGGCGGGGAAGAAGCTCTCGGGCGGGGTCTCCGGATTTCACGAGTTCCTCGAGCTGACCGGGACCCGGCACGATCGCTGGGCGGGCTATGTGCTGAGCACCTGGCACCGGCTCACCTTCGAGGGCGAGTACGGAGGAGGAACCACGGTCGCTCCGCCGATCCTTGGCGGCACGAGGAATCTCTGGGGCGGATTCGCGGAGCTCGACTACCGGCTGATGCGCGGATGGAACCTGCGCGGGAAGATCGACTACCTCGATCCGAACAAGGACGTCTCGGACGATCTTCTTCGGCGCTGGGTCGTCGAGACCGACATCGCGCCGGTTCCGTTCACGGAGCTGAAGCTCTCGTTCCGCGCGCACGACGAGGACGTCGCGGGGAACTACCAGGAATACCTGGCCCAGTTCTACTTCCCGTTCTAGGAGAACGAGCCTACTTGTAGGCGGGGATTCCGGTGATGGCTTCGCCGATCACCAGGGAGTGGATGTCGTGCGTGCCCTCGTAGGTGTACACCGACTCGAGGTTGCACATGTGACGGCCGCACTGGTACTCGTCGGTGATCCCGCTGGCCCCGAGGATCTCCCGCGCCATCCGCGCGATCTGGAGCGCGATCTGCACGTTGTTCATCTTTCCCAGTGAGACGTGGTGCGGCTGGACCTTCTTCGCGTCCTTCAATCTCCCGATCTGGAGGGCCAAGAGCTGCGCCTTCGTGATCTCGCGGATCATCCAGGCCAGCTTCTCCTGCACCATCTGGAACGAGGCGATCGGCTTGTCGAACTGGATCCGGGTCTTGGCGTAGTTCAGCGCCTCGTGATAGCAGGCCATGGCCGCGCCCACGCCGCCCCAGGCGATCCCGTACCGGGCCTGATTCAGGCACCCCAGCGGTCCTTTCAATCCCTCGACGTTCGGCAACAGCTGCGTCAACGGAATCCGGCAATCCTGGAACGTCAGCTCGGACGTCACCGAGGCCCGCAGGGAGAACTTCCCGTGGATGTCCTTCGTGGTGTAGCCGGGCGTCCCCTTGTCGACGATGAAGCCGCGGATGACCCCGTCGAGCCGCGCCCACACGATCGCCAGGTCCGCGATCCCGCCGTTCGTGATCCACATCTTGCTGCCGTTCAGGATGTAGCTGTCGCCGTCCTTGCGGGCGACGGTGCGCATCCCGGCGGGATTGCTCCCGAAGTCCGCCTCGGTGAGGCCGAAGCAGCCGATCGCCTTGCCCTTGGCCATCTCGGGGAGATACTTGTTCTTCTGCTCCTCGGAGCCGTAGGCCAGGATGGGGTACATGCAGAGCGCGCCCTGCACCGAGACGAAGGAGCGGAGGCCGCTGTCGCCGCGCTCGAGCTCCTGCATGATGAGCCCGTACGCGACGTTGTTGAGGCCGGCGCAGCCGTAGCCCTGGATGTTCGCCCCGTAGAAGCCGAGCTCTGCCATCTGGGGCACGAGCTCCGTGGGGAAGGTGCCCGCGCGGTGGTGCTTCTCGATGACCGGCATGAGGCGCTCGGTCACGAACTCGCGGGCGAGGCCGCGGACGGCGAGCTCTTCTTCGTTGAACAGGCCGTCGATTTCCAGGAAATCGACGCCGTCAAAGCGCTGCATGAAGCCTCCGAAACGTCGCGCGAGGTGGGAAAAACGAGACCAGAAGGGGGAGCATAGCGTCGCCATCCGGCGAAGGCAAGGGTGCCATGGGACCGGCCCTTACTGTCGGCGGAGCGCCAGCGCCGTCGCGAGTTGGGCGCCCGCCCACACCAGCGCCGGCAGCCCGACCATCGCGTAGATCTGCGGGGCCTTGACTTGGGGTAGCGTTCCGACGATGCCCGCCAGCGTCGTCGCCGCGATCAACCCGCCGAACGCCGCGAACACGCCGAACAGCCATCCTGGAAAGGGGAGCTGCCGCCGCACCAGAAGGAGACACGCGGACACGCTCGCGGCGAAGAGGAGCAGCACGGCGATGTAATAAATATTGATCAGCGAAGCTGGAGTGAACGGAACGTCGCGCTGTCCCCACGTCAGATAGCACCACCACAGTCCGTATCCGAGGAAGAAGAGCGCGCCGGGGATCAGCGCGGCGGCGACGAGCGCGCGCTTCAGGGGGCTGGGTTCTAGCACCCGCTGTTGAACGATGGTCGCGGCGCCTACCTGTAACAACGTGCCGGCGGCGGGCAGGAACAAGCCGATGAGGAACAGGTTGCCCAGGCCGAAGCCTGCCTGGTCACCGTCGTTCAGATGGCGGAAGTAGTTTCCCAGGCAGAGCAGGGCGAGGGAGATTGATGCGTAGATTCCCAGTGTTCCCGGAATGAGTCGGAGCAGCATCGGAGGGGAAGAATACGGGTGCCGGGGTCCGGGAGCAAGGGGGGCGATTGACCGCAAACTCCGTCCGCGCTATAGTCTTGCGCGCTCTGTTGGATCTTCCATCCGACCCTCGCGTCTTGGTTGTCCCCATCGTCTAGCCCGGCCTAGGACACCGCCCTTTCACGGCGGCAACAGGGGTTCGAATCCCCTTGGGGACACCATTCTTCGCCAGTGTTTCCGCCGTCCCGCCGACGCATACGGCCGTCCGTCATCGACGTAGCGAATCAAGATTTCCGTGGCTTGGCGGGGAGGCGTATGCTCATCGCGTTGCCGGCTGCTAGGGAGGTTCACCATGACTAAAATTGTTCGTGCGTCCGCCACGGCGGCGCTGCTCCTGATTGGGCTGGGAGCCCAATGCCACACCGCGCCCAACGCGCCGGTCGAGCAGGGGTTCGTCCAGACGGTGCGCCTCGAGCCCGCCGAGCCCCACAGGGGCGAGCAGGTCACGGTCTGGTCGAAGGTGACGAACGGTGGCGTGAGTCCCGAGTGGGGCACGTTCATGTTCTGCAGCCTCGGCTTGGGCGGCGAACTCGCCCTCTCCGAAGTACCAGGGACCGCGCGATGCGCTGCCGCTTCCTTCGAGAGGCAACTCGCACCCGGGGAGAGCGTTGAAATGGCGGACACGAGGGTGGTGGATTCACCGGCCGGTACCTACGTGCTCGAGGTCCGGCACCTGATCAATCCCAGGAAGACGCAGAAGGTCACCGTCCGCGTTTCCGACTGACTCCCAGCCCGACACTCTGCCCGACGCGCAGCGCGGGGGCGCTCGCCCTCCTCAAGTGACTCGCGACGAGTGCTGGCCCTATGATGCCCCAGAGGGGTTCGAATCCCCTTGGGGACACCACAATTCGCGACCTCTGCGATTTCTCCGACCACATTGGCGTAAGGTGAGGTCGAACCAGCATGAATGACGGGCAACCCGGAAGCGGGCCACTCGTTCTCCGCGGCCGAGTCCAACCCGGCAAGGGGGACGCTGCACGCTGGCTCCGGTTGCTCAACGACGCCTACGTTCGCAAGCTCGGTGTGCCGGTGTTCCCGGGATCGCTGAATCTGGCAATCGAGACGCCCTTCGACTGGTCCGAGCCGAGTCTCCAGGACGCGATCATCCGGTTTCCACGGGAGGAGAATGGGAGTGAGCGAGACATCCTGATGCTCGCGTGCCGGCTTCGCGGCCTCGGGCCTTTGACCGCTTTCTTGTGGACCACGACGAGGGGCCAGCAGGCTGCTAAGGAGGGCCGCGTGGAGATCATCGCGCCGGTGGGCCTCCGCGATCAGTACCATCTGCGCGACGGCGATCTCGTGGAGATCGAGATTGGTGGCCCAGCCGGTCACGCTTAGCCTACGGCAGAGCTTTTGTGGCGTTATCTATGCCAACCCTCCGCGTAGCTCTACCTGAGAATCGTTATCGTCTTGGTTTCATTGCCATCCACGTCCGACTGGATCTTCAGATAGTAGACGCCCGAGGCGAGGTGGGCCCCGCGCTGGTCCAAACCGTCGATCGCCAGCTCATGGCTACCCGCCGCCATGAAGGTCGTGCCCTGAAACGTCCGCACCAACCGCCCCTGAAGATCGAACATGTCCACCTTCACGTCGCCTGGCTTTGTGGTCGCGAAGTATATGGTTGACTTCGGATTCAGCGGGTTCGGTGACACCGACGCCGCTAACGCGGAGCCGGTGACCGGCCCGCGGACGACGACCGTAATGTCATCCCCGAACCTCCCACCGGCGGAGAGATCACCAGTGATACGGAACGTGGCGGTGTTCCTCCCGCTCGGAAGGCCGGCGAAGAGTGTTGCAATCGCCTCCCTCGTGAAGCAGGCACGAATCTCGGCCACGCCGTTGAGGTTCAGGTCGTAGTTGATCGTCGTTCGGCTCGCATCGGCCGAGACCGTCACGCCGTTGAACGTCGCCTTGACCGAACTCAGGAGGACGTCGCTGTTGTTGTAATCGCCGTCCACCGGCTCGATCTGGAAACAGTACCGCGGCTTTCCAGCCTTGGGCTTGATTTCACCCGTGTTGGTTTGGAAGACATTCGCGGCCAGCTCCTGGGTGATGGTCGCCGCGCTTGTATCCGAATCACTGAGCGGAGGCGTGCCGTTGTCCGTCACGGTGAGCGTAACCGTGAAAGCCCCCGTCGCCACGTAGGTATGGTCCGGCGTCGGACCGTTGCCGGTCGTCGCGTCCCCGAAGTCCCACGCGTACGTCAGGGGGTTGCCGTCCGGATCAGCGGATCTGGATCCGTCGAAGGCCAGGGGGACGTCGGCGATGCCCGTGTAGGGACCGCTGGCGTCGGCCGTCGGCGGTCGATTGACGTTGAGAATCGTGACTAAGGTTGTCGCCAGCGCCGTTCGACCTGCGCCATCGGTCACGCGAAACCCAACCGTAAACGTACCGGCCTGACCGAAGGTAGGTGTCCACTCGAAGCGCCCACTGAGGTTGTCGGGAGCAACGACAAAACTGGCGCCCGGAGGCAGACCGGATGCCCCGAGCGCCGAGATTGGGTTCCCACTTGCGCCCCCGACTGCAACGTCGAAAGCCATGTGCTGGCCCTCGGCACCCTCCACGCTCATCGGTGCGCTGAGGCGGAGGGGGTAGAGCGTCACGTTGCGGAAGATTTGGAGCTGAGGGGAGGTCCCGAACACCCCGCAGCCCAGATCTGCGCGTCCGTCGCCGTCGAAGTCACCTGCGGCGATCACACTCGCATTGATACTCATGGTCCCAGCATCGTGAAACGAGCCTTGTCCGTCGCCTTCGAATAGGCTTACCAACCCACTGCCGTTAGGTCGTGGGACCACCAGGTCCAAATGGAGGTCGCCGTTGAGGTCCGCCAGCACTGGTCTCACTGCGCCGAGCGCATCGTAGTAGGGCGTGTCCCCCAAGCGAAGGCTCCCATCGCCATCGCCGAGAAAGACAGTTATATCGCCGATGGATCTGTAGATGGGTGCGTACACGACATCAGGGAATCCGTCTTCATTCAGATCCCCGACCGCCAGGGAGGGCAGCCCTTGCGGTGCCACGAAGAACCCACGTGGGGCCTTGAATGTGCCGTCGCCATTACCAAGCTGTGTCTCTATACCTCCATTCGGATCCTGGAACACCAGATCTTTGATCCCATCTAGGTTGAGGTCAGAGGCGGCGATGGTCCATATGTTTCCATTCAGGGGAATGTCGACCAGCTGGGTGAACCCTCCGTTACCATCGTTAAGCATAATGACCACGCCGGACGACGTGCCGACAGCAAGATCCTGGTGCCCGTTGCCATTGAAATCCGAGGAGGTGATGGAGAGAGCTGCATCGACTGGGGCCCGCCCGTAAATCGGGCTTATTATGGGAACGTCAAAGCGAATGGGGAATCCGCCATTACCATCTCCAAACAGGAGCGTAACAGTGCCATCAAGGGTTGCGGGGCCGTCAGAATTGGCGGTCGCGATATCCAGGGAGCCGTCGCCATTCAGGTCTACACAGACAACCGCATTAGGACTGGGACCCGTGGCATAGGTTACGCCCGGCTCAAACAGCCCTGCCCCTATCCCTAAATGGACCCAAAGTTCGTTCCCTCCGCCCCCCGTATCGCCCGCGACGACGAGGTCGAGGACGCTGTCATGATTGAGGTCGGCCACCGCCATCGAAGCTGGATTCAAGACGCCTTCGTAGCTCGCCCCAGGACTGAAAGAGATGTTTGCGGCGCCCCTCCCGGGGACCACTGCGAGCCCAAGCACGAGGGTCAACAGTGTCGCTGTGGCGACAGGACTCCCGAGCCGTGGGCAGGTAGGCAGGGACAACCGCCGCTCACTCCTCATCGGACTCGGAGAGCTTCGGCGGGCGTAGAGGAATGGCGGCTCTCGATCGAGCCGTCGCCGGGTCGGCTTCGAGGAGCAATTGGATCTGCGGAGAGGGCGTTTCAACCTTCGCCCGGTCGAGCGCATCCTTGCACGCCTCGGTCACGCGGTGGCTCACCGGTCGCTCGAGCGCCGCGTCGTCGATCCATACCCTCACCTGTAAATCGACGCCCGCCGTCCCCAGCGCCTTCACGACCACCTCGGGTTTGGGCGTCGAGACCACCCCTTCCACCGGGGCCGCGGCCGCGAGCAGCACCCGCCGTGCGTTCTCGACGCTCTCCTGATTTGCGATGGTGACCGGGATCTCGACGCGAATGCCGCCATGCTTGCTGTGATTGACCAGCATGGACTCGATCATCTTGCGGTTGGGGATCACCACATAGCTGTTGGAGGGAGTCCGAATGCGGGTGGTGCGGAGCGTGATCTCGTCCACCCGGCCGTATTGTTCCTGAACGCTCACATAGTCACCCACCACGAACGGCTTGTCCCAGAAGATCAGAAATCCCGAGATCATGTTCGCCACGGAATCCTGGGCCGCGAACCCCAGCGCGATCCCGATGACTCCCAGCCCTGCGATCGCGGGCAGGATATTGATCCCGACCTGGCCCGCCGCAAACACGACCGAGAGGACGACCAACCCGAGGCGGTAGATGTTGTCCACGAGCAACTGGACCAGAGCCTCGTCCAGATGCCCGCGCAAGAGCAGCTGTCGAAGGGCCGGGCGGGTGACACGATAGGCGATCCAGAACAAGAGGAGGATCAGCGCCGCGGCGAGCAAGCGCGGCAGAAACGCGACCGCCTCGGTGCCGAGGGCTCGAAGGTCGATCCAGTCGCCGAGATTCACGACGACGAGCATATACCGGAAACGGGTTGGATGCCGATTGTGCAGTACAATACCCGTGCAGCGTGCCGGGAGTCGCAGGTTGCCGGATAGAGGCTCGATCATGCGAGCGAAGGCGTTTTTCTACGTGTGCTCAGGGGTGTTCCTGCTCGCGCTTGCCGCCGCGCGCGCCGATGCCCGCCAGGCGGTAACGCTTCGCCTGCGTCCCGGAGTCACGACGGTTCCGCATGGTGACACCCTGCGTTTCGACCTCACCCTCACGAACACAGGCAAGGCGCCCGTGAGGCTCTGGGTGCCGGTGTTGTGGGGCTCCGGGAAGGACCCCTTGCTCTTGAAGATCCGGGCGCCGAATGGCGTCGAGAAGGTGTTCGAACCCGCTCTCGGGTTGGCGGGGGAGCACAACGGTCCGGAGAACTACCCGGTGCTCGCTCCGGGCGAGTCGGTGAGCGTGCGGTTAGGAATCGGAGACCACAACCCCAGGCCGTTTGAGCGTCGCGTGCTCCATTGGACTCCGCCGGGTCGACCGGCGGGCGTACTACCGGCGCAGGTGGCAGATGCGTATCACGACGACGGGTGGCGCGGATTCGCCGAGGCCGGGAAATATAAGGTGAGCGTGAGCTACGATCTCCGACGCGCCGAGGAGCCACTCATACCGTTGGGCTCGAACGACTCGACCTCGAATGTACCGCTGCTCCGAGCGTTGCTGCGCTCCCCGGCAGTGCGCGTCGTGGTCACGCCACGACGTTGACTCCGCGACGCTTGGCTTCTGGATTCTGACCCGGCCTGATGGAATCTCCGACGGAGGGTCTCCGTGAAATCCTGTTTCCGAAGCGGGGCTTCTCCGCGACGGAATTCCTCCTCGCCGCCAATATCACCGTCGCGGCCGTCCTCCTCGCGGCGTGGGGTGGGGACTACTCGACGAACGTTCGGCAATGGCCGTCGGATTGGTGGCATGCCGTGCGGATGGATCGAGCCTACGGTTGGTTCCTTCCCACGATCTTCCTTCATGCCGGCCCCGGTCACCTCGCGAGCAACATGACCGCCCTCCTCGCGGCCTCCGGAGCGGTGGAATTCCTGGCCGGCGGCGGATGGGCGATCTTGGTCTATCTCGTCACGGGGCTCGTTGCGGCCTGGGTGTCTTACGCGGGCCACGGCGCGCCGCCCCTGAGCATCGGGTCCTCCGGCGCCGTCTTCGGGCTGCTCGGCTGCACGGTCTCCTTCATCATCCGGAGACGCCACATGTTCAACTACGCCAAACGCTGGAAGGTCTGGCGCGTCTACGTTCCTCTGTTCATTCTCCTCTTCGTCCCCGCGATCGCGAATGCCGACATCCACGCTCATGCCGGCGGCTTCGCGTGCGGGTTGATCCTGGGACTATGGGTGCCCCCGCACGAGCGCGTTGCCCGCCTGGGTGCGATCGACTCGCTGAGGGACGACGAGGAGGACGAGGCGGAGACGGGCTAGAGCGGGGGCCTTTTGATCCAGAACTCTGCTAGCATCGGCGCGTGGACCGCCTCGGGCAGGAACTAGCTTCGTTTCAGGAACTCTGGAAGGGCGGGTACTGGGCCGCGGACCCGCTGCGCCATCAAGGCAGCGTGTATGCGGTCTTTGGCCAGATGGGCACTTCCCACGCCACCTACCTCCGCTGCATCAAGCCGTACGTGCACGACCAGTCCACGGTGCTCGAGATCGGCCCGGGGAGAGGGGCCTGGACCAAGACGCTACTCCGCGCCAAGCGTGTTCATTGCATGGATGCGCTGTCCGCGGAACACAATGGGTTCTGGGAGAACGTCGGAAGGCGCGAGCACGTGACGTATGAGCAAGTGCGGGACTTTTCATGCGACTCGTTACAGGACAATTCCTTCACATACGCCTTCTCATACGACGCGCTTTGTCACGTGTCCTTCGAGGGAATCACGGCCTACGCGAAGAACCTGTTCCCGAAGCTGCGCGCCGGCGCCAACGGCTTCTTCATGGTCGCCGACTATGAGAAGTACAACTCCTTCGTGAGGGCCCTCGACGAGCACAGCGCGCTGGCAACGCTGCTGCCCAAGAACAAAATGTCCTGGCTGAAGGCGCTGTGGCGGCCGATCAACCGCTATTACGCGAGGAGATACGACCTGCACACGCTCGATGTCGGGGAGGACGACACGCCCCGGCCGGGGCGCTGGTACCACGCCGGGCGGGACCGCACCTGCGCGTTATTGAGAGACGTGGGCTACGAGATCCTGGACGAGGACGTCGATACGGACTTCCGCAGTCCCATCATCCACTTCGCGAAGCCGTAACAGCCAGGAAGTTGGCTCAGGTACCCGCCGGACCTGCCGATAACCCCCTCATGCACGACCCATCCGAACGTTCGGTCGAGATGGCGGCCGGCACCCTCATGGGAGCCGCCGTCATCTTCCTCCTTCTCCAAGTGCCGGTCATGATTGTGTTCCTGATCTTCGTGATTCTTCTCCCGGGGCTGGGGGTCCTGAGCCCCGTGGTGGGAGAACGGTTGGGGATCGCCGCCGCGCTTCTCGCTGAGATCCTCATCCTGGCATATCTGACCCGAATGGTCCGAAGAGGGGTCGGCACGCCCGCCACGGCGCTCGTCCACCCCATCGCCGATTCCCCGGTCTTCGAGCGCCGGCTCGAGCGCTTGATGATGGTCGGCGCCATCCTGGGAATGGTCTGCTCGCTTCTCCTCGGGCTCGGCTCCTTCGGCGCCAAGGTCGCCCTGACCGTCATCGAGGCATTCGCCGCGCTCTTCCTGCTTCTCGCGATCGCGACGCGGTGGTTCCTCACGCGCAGGGTCAGCTTGTGGGGGGTGATCGCGCTCGCCGCGATCCTGTTCTCGTTCGGCCTGGCGACGGGAGTCATCCGTGGCTGAGCGGAAGCTGACCGTGAGGCAGCTTCAGATCCTGAGCGCGTGCGCCAACGATTCGGAGCTCTTCTATTTCCCGTTCGCCTACGTCAACTACGGCGGCCAGGTCCTGGAGGGGGCTCGCCCGCCCGCCGCCAAGGGAAGCCCCGGGAAGTACGCGGCGGACCGCGAATGGCGGCCCTCGGTGGACGGTCGGGAGGTGGCTAAGGACATCGTCGCGCTCGTCTCGGCCGGGCTTTTGAAATGCTTCCGCGCCTCCGGCGGCCAGGAGGTCCCCGTGACCTCCCCTGAAGATATCGAGCCCGAGATGGACGTCTACGACGACTACCGCTGCGTGACCTTCTCCGACCACATCAAGAAATTCGACGGATACGGACCGCACACGTTCGCGACGACCAAACCGGGAATCGCCGAGATCGATCGTCCCGAGTACGACAGCTACCCGGTCTAGTCGTTCCATGGCAGACTCTTGCCATGGCTCGGCCCTCACTCCGCGTGATGACCTACAACATCCTCCACGACGCGGTTCGCAACCTCTCGGGCTCGTGGATCGCCCGAAGGCCCCTCGTCGCCGCGACGATCCGGTCCGCCGATCCTGACGTCGCGCTCCTCCAGGAGGTCTCGCCGAGGCAGCTCGAACACCTGACCAGCGATCTGCCTGAGTACGAGCTTCTCGAGGGTGAATCGAGCGAGGGGACGAGATTCCCACGCTGGGCCGCCCCTCTCGAGGGGACCGCATGGCATATTCTCGGCGATTTCATTTCCAGGGGAGAGCAGTGCCCCATTCTGATTCGAAAGGGCCGCGTCAGCTGCATCGAGCACGATACGTTCTGGGTATCACCAAGGCACAAGGAGTCCTGGACCGAGTGGCTCCGCTCTCCCAGTCCTCACATCGTCACCTGGGCACGAATCGAGACCAAGTCCGGGGTCGCCTGTGCGGTCTACAGCACGCATCTCGGGATCTTGCCCTGGTCCGCGGCACGCACGGCGAAGGCGCTCCTGGCGGCGCTTGATCGCGACTGGAGAGAAGAGCCGCAGATCCTGGCGGGAGACTTCAACTCGCTCCGCGGCTGGCCTCTGCTGCGGGCGCTCCTCGTCAACGGGACTGCCGGTCCGCCCGCCTTCCACGACGCGTGGCCCGAGGCCCTCATTCGGGTGGGGACCGGAACGACCTTTCACTGGGGATTCGGCTGGCGCGGGCCCAGGCTCGACTACATGCTGGTTCGGCCACAGCCGACGATCGTGAGAGCGGAGACGTTGGGCTACCGGACGGGCGGGATCTTTCCGTCGGACCACCTCGCCTTGGTCGTCGACCTGGAGCTTTAGGGCGCCCATCCCTGAGGCGGGGGAACCCAGACCGCGCGCGCGGAAGGCCGATCCACGCGGAGCAGCACATTCCCTGAATTCAGGTCGACCACGGTGGGGTAGGCGCCGGAATACTCGGCCGTCACGAGCAGGAACCCGGCGCGTGTCGCGAACGCGATCTGTCCCAAGGCGTCGTCCCGGGACTGACCTTCCGCATAGACGGTCTCGCGACGGCTCAACCGCCGATTCACCCACACGACCGGCTCCTTCGCGTGATAGGTGTCGCCCGTGGCCGCCTTCACCTCGATTCCAACCGATCGGTCGGGGCTGAACGGGATCCACACCCAGGCGTCGAAATCAGCCCCACCCCCGCTGTCCGAGATCGTGGAATCCTGATAATTCCCGATCCGCATCGAGTCGAGGAGCGCCTGGATCTCCACGTTCCTCGGCCGGGGCGCCCCGGCCTCGAGCTTCTCCGAGGAGAAGCAGCTCCCGTTCGGTCCCACGCTGGTGTCGATCTCGGCCACGCGCCACGAGGCCGAATCCGCGTCCCAGCGGCTCGCGACGAACATCGGTCTCGTGAAATCGCCCTCCGTCACCTCGAGGTTGCTCTGGAACAGGGCGTGCCACCCTCCCGATCCGTTCGACCAGAAGTCGCAGAGCGAGGAATCCATGGGAAGCTCGGCCTGCTCCCGCACGGTCGCGCCGAAGCGCCACGGCGCGCGCATGATCCGGTCGTCCGCCACGAACTCCACCGACGTGAACCCTGGGTCCCAGCGCAGGCGCGTGGGGAAGGTCGGCAAGTCCACGTAGAGCGAGTCCCGTCCGGTCGAGGGGTCGAAGATGCGCCACTGCCACCGCTCCCGGACCGTCTTCTCATTCGGGAAGATCTCCTCGGGCAGCGAGCCCGAATCCGCCCTCTCCGTGCTCGTCAGGTAGGAGACCACCCAGCGTGAACGCGGACGCGTCATCGATATCGGTGTCGACCCGGTCGTCGTCTTCGGCGGCGCCGCCCACGCGCCGTGCCCCACGGAGAGCAGCAGGCTCAGGATCGTGTCGATCGCGAGGAACCACCAGAACAAGGATCGCGGCATCAGGCTCCCTCTCGCGGGGTAGGGCGCGAGTCTAGCACCCGTCCTTCCACGTAGGGCTGTCTCCTCTCTGTAGGAGCGATTCCCGCAAAGCCTGTCAGAATTCATCGCCATGGCGCACCGTTCCCGACGATGCCACTTGACCCACACTCCTCGCCTTCCTAGCGTCAAATGATCCATGGATCCATTCTCTCCAGAGACGCCGGTCGACTCGCCGCTCACGATGCAGGACGTCCTCGCGTCGCCCGCGTATCGCGACCTCAGCACCCCCAAGCTCAAGGCCGGGGACGCCGCGTTTTCCTTCACGCTCTCGCGCCTGGACATGACCGGAGGCGTCCCGATCGCGACCGGGCGCGCCGTCAGCCTCGAATCCTTCCGGGGGCGGCAGCCGGTCGCCCTCGTGTTCGGCTCGTACACCTGACCGCCGTTCCGCGTCCAGTTGGGCGCCCTCGAGGCGATGTACCAACGATTCGGACGCGAGGTGGCGTTCTTTATCGTCTACATCAAGGAGGCGCACCCCGAGGAGGGCTGGGTCCTCCAGGCCAACCGAGCACTCGAGATCGCGGTTCGGGATCCGGCCACGCCCGAGGAGCGCGCCACGGTGGCGGCCACCTGCGCCACGAGGTTACGCGTCAGCATTCCGGTCCTGCTGGACGGCCCCGAGAACCTCGTGGCCTCCGCGTATGGAGGGTGGCCCGACCGGCTGTACCTCATCGGCCGGAACGGCCGCGTCGCGTTCCAGGGAGGGGAGGGCCCCTTCGGATTCAAGCCCGCGGAGCTGGAGGATGCGATCGAGAGGGAGCTGACGATGCTCTGATCGTATATCCTTTTCGGATGGAAACACTCACCTGGACCCAGGAAGAGCGGCTCCGCTACGCCGAGGTCCTCGTGGAGATCGGCCAGCTCCATCGCGCGGAGCGCGAAGTGGCCGAGGTCCTCGACGAGAACCCCGAGCATCTGGAGGCGCTGAGCCTCTTCACCAAGATCAAGCACATGCGCGGCCAGCTTTCCCTCGCGGTCGCGTGCTCCATCCAGCTCCAGTCCAAGCAGTCGGCGGGCGGCCAGGCCCGGATGCACCTCGAGTCCATGCTCCATCTGGCCCAGGACCCGTCCCAGGGAGCGGGGGAATTCCTCACGCTGGGGCAGTACCAGCTGGTCCAGAAGCCCACCGCCTACCTGGCCCTCGAAGAAGCGTTTCGCCGCTTCGTCACCCGCCGGCCCAACGAGGCTTCCGCGACATGCCGCCAGGTGGCGAACCGCTATCACGACCGGGATCCCGAGGTGTACAAGCTCGCGGTCCTCGCGGAATCCTGGATCTACGAGCTGAGCGGTAACCTTCCCCTCGCGACGGAAATCCTGGAACGGCTCGGGCTCGAGCGAGGATTCGAGACCGACACCGATCGCCTCCAGGCGCTGGTCACCCTCTACGACAAGAGCGGGGCGCGCGGCGCGCTGGAAGCCGAGCTCAACATCCTCAAGTACCTCGAGAGCACCTTCGACGGGACCGAGACCCTGGGCAGGCTCTCGGTGCTGTACCGGCGCCTGGGCAACGCAGAGGCCGCCACCGAGTACGAGCAAAGGCACCTCGCCGCGTACCTCCGCGAGAAGCATCGTCTCTCCTTCGAGCAGGTGGTGCGGATCGCCGCCAAGCACTTCATCCCGCTCGAGAAGCTCCGGACCATACGCTTCATCCCGACGGGCCCCCCTTCGGCCATGACGGCGCCGCGGGAGGAGGCCATCGCCCTCGCGATGCGCGACGATCTGGAGGGCGCGCGCAAGCTCCTCGCGGCCGGAACCGACCTCCTCGACATCAAGTACCAGGCAAACCTCGAAGCCATCTCCGGGGACGAGCGCCGGGAGGAGCAGGCGGAGGCTCTGTACGTCCGGGCGCTTCGCGACGACCCCGGCGACCTGCCGGTCATCGCCTGGCTCCTGGACCGGTGGAAGAAGCACAAGTCGAGGGCCATCGCCGCGGCCTTTCGCGAGGATTCGATCCTGGCGCCGGTGCTCGAGACCCTGGAGCACGCGGTCCACGACGCGCCGGGCGATCCTCGACTCTGGCGCCGGCTGGAAACCCTGTTCTCCCTCCGGGAAGGCGACCATCCGCAGACCCGGCAGTTCGCCGACCGCGCCGCGGCGCTCGAGCGGAGCTCGAAGGAGCGGGCCCAGGGAATCGGCCGCGTGTTCTCCGCGGCCGCCTACCGCTTCGCGGGACGGATCACGGGGCTGATCCATGAGGTCTGGGCGACGCGGGAGATGACGACCCCCGGGCAGGGGGGCGCCCTGCGGCGGGACGATATCCTGGGCAACCTGACCACCGAGATGCGGGAGAACGTCCGGAGCACGTTCCTGGCGGCCCGGGAGTACGCGCAGGCCAAGTTCCCGCATCTCACGCGCGACATCCTGAATTACAACTACGGCTACAAGGTCACCAAGGAGGACGAGCCTTCGGGGGGAACCTCCGCGGGGCTTCCGACCGCGCTGGCGTTTCTCTCGGTCTTCATCCAGCGTCCCGTGAGCCAGGACCTCGCCTCGACCGGAATGCTCGTGACCGACGCGCACGACGTCCTCACCGTTCGCGCCGTGGGCGACATCGAGTACAAGGTGGACGGCGCCTACCATCGAAATCTCAAATCGATCATCGTCCCCACGGGCACGCGTCCCATTCTGGAGCACAGCGGCATCGTGCCGCGTGCGATCCGAGACGAGCTGGTCCGCTACGTCGCCGATCTGGACGAGGTGGTGGGGCTGGTCTTCGAGGGGACTGCGGACTTCTAGCCAAAAAAGATCGGGACGGACGCTGGTCGCGCCCGCCCCGACGATCGCGGCAACCGGTCAGGTCTTGCCGCCAGACCTCCCTCCCTCAAGGAATCACGAACGGGAACGTCTGTGTGATCCTGTAAGGGTCCGACGCCCTGACCTCCGCGATCTGCTTGTCGATGACTTCTGGGTTGGAATGAAAGAGACCACCCCCGATTCCGCCGGTGACGCCTCCGACTCCACTCCACGGAGAGCCCACCTGAGGCGTCTGGCCCCACGGGCTCATGACGTTCAGGGTGTTGTAGGGATTGGTGAAGGGGTTCGGGTACTGCGTGAACGGCGAGTGCTGGAACCCCAGACCCTGCTGCTGGCCGAGCTGGCTGCTGAGCTGGCCCAGAGGCCCGCCGAAGCTCTGGAACGGAGATTGGAACGGAGTCTGAGGGCCGAAGAAGAAGGGGTTCTGCGTCCCCAGGCCCTGCTGCATTCCGTAGCCGCCGAAGCTCAGCGGATTCTGTATCCCCGAATGGCCCAGCCCATGAACCGAGAGCCGGACCTGATTCAACGCGTCGATGGTCTGGTTGATGCGATCGTTCAGGATCTGGAGCTTGCGAACGTCTACCTTGGCTTCCATGACATTGCCCTCCCTTTTGAACGCTACCTGGTCGTGATCGCTGCGGGGTTTTGTTCTGCGGGGAGTACTCCGGGAACGAACGTTTTTCGTGGTCGATCGCCGGGAGGCCATGTTCGCCTCCGCTCAGGCCACGTGGATCGTCTTGGTATCCGTCACCCCGGGATCCCGCGGGACCCAGACTTCCAGGACCCCGTCGCGGATCCGGGCCTCGAGGCCCCCGATGTTCGCGCCGGGAGGAAGGGGCAGCGTGCGCCGAAACGTTCCGTACGGGTGCTCGATGTACTTCAGCTGGTAAGGACCGGTCTCCTCGGGTGGCTTCACCTGCCTTCGTCCGGCAATCTCGAGAAGGCCCCGATTCACGGTCACCTGGATGTCCTCGCGTGACATGCCGGGAACGTCCAGGGTGAACAGGACTTCGCTCTTTCCTTCCCACAGGGAGACGGGGGGGCTCCAAGGAGCGCTGACGCCGGGGCTTGCGCTCAGCTCGGCGAGCTTCTCCGTCAGTCGGTCGATTTGCTCCTGGATGTGCTCTTCCGGATTCTTCTCCGGCGGGATCGTGGCGTACGGGTGCTCGCCTACCGGAGGAGTATCGCGCCCCGTGATGGAGCGGAAGAGCCGTTCCACCTGATCGATGGCGCTGTCGATGGGTTCGGTGTCGTTCATGACTTGTCCTCTCTCTCGCCCGGCTACGCGGCCTCGGGATCCGAGTCGTCGGGCTCGTCCGCGAACGCCAGGCTCAGGATCCGATCGGTGCTCGCCTGGATCGCTCTCCGGTAATCGGCCGTCCTGCGCTCGGCATCCGAGAGACGGCTGCTCGTCTCGAGCTTCGACGTGTCGCGCTCGGTGCGCTTCGGAACGACGTGGATGATTTCGTGCGTGCTCATACCAGGTACAACGAGCGGCTCGCGCATTGGTTCCCGCTTTCTCTTCGTCGGCCGACCGAACGCGAAAGGTTCGGTAGGCGGATGCCCCACGCTCTCATTTCGATTTCGCCGTGGATCGGCAACGAGGCAGCAAGACACATGCCCTGGTGCGATTCCTCGGCGTGACGTGGGTTCACGTCGATGGACCTTCGACCGATCCGGACACGAGCGTACCGATCGACACGCGAATCCGCGTAGAATGGTCGGGGCTACCCCGACATCGCGCTGGAATTCCCCGGATCACGGAGCCCACCGCGCGGCATGGAGATTGCGATCGACCTTCGTAGGACGGTCCATCTCGACCACAATCGGACCAGGAGGATCGAATGAGAATGCTTCCCGGTATGAAGCGAATGGCGACGCTCGCGGCGATCGCGCTGCTCGTCGCACCCTCGATCGCGAGGGCCAAGGACGACCCGGCGAAGTACGGGGAGCGGTTGACCGAGGCGAAGGAAGTGTTTCAGGAGCTGATGACCTCGAGCGACCGAAAGGTGCCCGAGGAGCTGATGGAGAAGGCCAAGTGCGTGGTGGTCATCCCGGACATGGTCAAGGGGGCCCTGGGATTCGGCGCCCGGTGGGGCAGCGGCGTCATGAGCTGCCGGAACGGCGCGGGCGGTTGGACGGCGCCGGTCTTCGTCTCCCTCAAGGGAGGGAGCTGGGGATTCCAGATCGGAGCCGAGAAGACCGATCTCGTCCTCTTCTTCATGACCGAGCGCGGGGCGCGCTCGCTCGTGACGAGCAGCAAGTTCACCCTCGGCGGCAAAGCCAGCGTGGCGGCCGGGCCGCTGGGACGGAGCGGCGAGGCGGCGACCGACCTTCACCTGAACGCCGAGATCTACTCCTACGCGAAATCCAAGGGGCTCTTCGCCGGGATCTCGCTCGAGGGGTCGTCGCTCCGGGTCTCCGACAAGGCAGACGAGGCGTATTACGGCAAGCCGGTGTCCGCCCGGGCGGTGCTTTTCCAGCACCAGGAGCCGGGAGAGAAGGCGGAAGCCCGGGATTTCGTCGCGGTCCTGCCCGGGTCCTAGTGCTACACTCGTTCCTCGTTGTCGCGGGATGGGATTCCTGTCCGGAAGGAGGTCGGACGTGCTGATCACCGACAAGATGGTCGCGGCGATCAACAAGCAGATCGGGAACGAGTTCGGCGCGTTCTTGCAGTACGTGGCGATCGCCGCGTACTTCGGGAACGAGAGCCTTCCGGAGCTGGCGAAGCACTTCAACCAGCAGGCGATGGAAGAGCGCGAGCACGCGATGAAGTTCGTGAACTACGTTCTCGACGCGGGCGGACTCCCCGAGATTCCCGCGATTCCCGCTCCGAAGTCGCGGTTCTCGAGCGCCGAGGAAGCGGTCAAGCTCTCCCTCGACTGGGAGATCACGGTCACGAAGCAGATCAACGACCTGGTGGATCTCGCGGGCAAGGAGAACGACCACACGTCCCACTCCTTCTTGCAGTGGTTCGTGAACGAGCAGCTGGAGGAAGTCTCGAGCATGGACATGCTGCTCAAGATCGTGAAGCGCGCGGCAGCGAATCTGTTGTTCGTGGAGGACTACCTGGCCCGGAAGGGACTCCGGCCCGCGGCTCCGTCCTCGGAGTAGCCCGAAGACATCGAGGGGCCGATCCCGCCCGGGACCGGCCCCTCTCGTTTCGCTTCGGAATCTCGGCGCTTCGCTAGTTCGTCTTGTCCGGCGTGGCCGCCGAGGCCGTCACTTCCTTCCCGTCCAGGTCCTTGTACGCCACGGCGCCCAGATTCAGCTTCGTGATCTGCGGCTCGATCTTGGAGCGATCGCCCACCGCGATGACGAGCATGCGGTCCGGCGCGAGATACTTCTTGGACACCGCCTGCACGTCCGCGGCCGTGATCCCTTTCACCCGGTCGGGCAGCGTCTGGTAGTAGTCCGGAGGCAGGTCGTAGAGGTAGAGCGTCGCGATCGTGCCCGCCGTGCCGCCCGTCGTCTGGAAGTTGGCGGGGAGCGTGCGGATCGTGTTCTCCTTCGCCATCTTCAGCTCGTCGTCGCCGACCGGCTTCTCGACCATCGATTTCACTTCCTTCAGGATCTCGTCGATCGAAGGTCCCGTCACGTCGGTCCGGACGCTCGTCCCGATGAGGAACGGCCCCTGGCCGCGATTCTCGGAGAGCGCGGAGAAAGCTCCGTAGGTGTATCCGTGGGCCTCACGGAGATTCATGTTGATCCGGCTCGAGAAGAGGCCGCCGAGGATCGTGTTCGCGAGGTCCATCCGCTCGAAGTCGGGATCCGAGCGCATGAGGCCGAGCTGCGCGACGCGGAGCGCCGTCTGCGGCATCCCCGGCTTGTCCACGATCACGACGCGCGAGGAGATCATCGTTCCCTGGGGAGGCCGCGGGGTCTCCGTCGGCGGACCCGTCCACCCACCCAAGGCGTCGGTCGCGAGCTTCTTCGCTTCTGACTCGGTGACGTCGCCCACCAGCACGAGCGCCGCGTTCTGCGGCGTGTAGTAGGCCTGGTAGAACTTCATCATGTCGTTGCGCGAGATCTTCTTGATCGCCTCCGCCGTGCCCAGCGTGATGTGGCCGTATGGATGGCCCGGACCGTAGAGGCAGTTCCACATGATCCGGCTCGCGGTCTGGTTCGGGCTGTCCCGCTGCTGGAGCAGGGTCGTGGACCGCTCGTCGCGGATCCGCTCGATGTCCTTCTCCGGGAAGGCGGGATGGAGCGCTACGTCCGAGAGAATCGAGATCGTGGAGCCGGCCGTCTGCTTCAGCGAGCGGCACGCGATCGTGCTGCCGTCGACGCTCGAGGCCGTGTTGAGCGAGGCGCCCAGGCCGTGGAGCTCGTTCGCGATCGCGAGCGCGTCACGCTTCTGGGTTCCCTCGTCCAGCATGCTCGAGGTGTATCCGGCGAGACCCGGGAGGTCCGTGGGATCCTGCGCGCTTCCCGAGCGGAGCACCAGCGTGCTCGCGACGATCGGAAGGCGATGCGATTCCACGAGGAGCACCGTGAGCCCGTTCGGGAGACGGAAGCGCTTCGCCATCGGAAGCTTCACGACGGGCGTCGGCCCGGCTCCGGGCACGGAGTTCCGCCACGGCTCCTTCGACTCGACCGCCGCTTCCTTCTCCGTCGGCGCGGGAGGCGTCGGCGGCGCGGGCGGGACGACCTTGGTCCCCGGCAGCCCGTACACCACGGCCCGGTGGTCCTTGGCGAGCTGATCGGCCGCGAACTTCTTCACGCCGTCCGTCGTCACCGCGGCGTAGCGGGCCAGGTCCTGGTTCAGGTAGCCCGGATCCTTCATGTACTGGTTGTACAGGTTGAGCCGGTCGGCCACGCCGCCGAAGCCGCCGATCCGCTCGAGGCTGCCCACGATCGCGGAATAGGTGGAGTTCTGGGACGCCATGAGCTCGGCCGACGTCGGCCCCTCGGTCGCGAGTCTCGAGATCTCCGCGTCGATCGCGGCCTCCAGCTCCTCGGCCGTGTGCCCGGGCTTGGCGGTGGCCGTGATCTCGAACACCGAGCCCAGGACCAGCGATTGCAGCTGGGCGCTCACGTCCTGCGCGATCTGCTTGTCGTACACGAGGGTCTTGTAGAGACGGCTCGCCTTGCCGCCCCCGAGGATGTCGGCGGCGATGCCGCCCTCGGCGTCCCCGGGCTTGAAGGCGAGCGAGGTGACCCAGCCCATGAAGACGCGCGGCAGCTCGACCTCGTCCGTCACCTTGGAGCGGCGCTCCTGCGTGATCGGAGGCGTCGTGGCCTCGATCGGAGGAACCGGATTGCCACGTGGGATCGTCGCGAAGTACTTGGTCACCATCGCCTTGGTCTTGACCTTGTCGATGTCGCCGGCGATCACGAGGGTGGCGTTGTTGGGAACGTAGTAGCTCTTGAAGAACTCCTTCACGTCGTTGACCTTGGCGTTCTGGATGTCCTCATGCGAGCCGATGACCGACGCGTAATAAGGGTGCGTCTTGGGGAAGAGTTGGTGATACAACTCCTCCTCGACCAGCCCGTAGGGCGCGTTCTCGACGCTCTGCCGGCGCTCGTTGCGCACGACGTCCTGCTGGTTGGCGAACGACGCGGCGGTGATGCGGTCGAGCAGGAAGCCCATCCGGTCGCTCTCGAGCCACAGCGCGAGCTCCAGCTGGTTCGATGGGACGTCCTCGAGATAGTTCGTGCGATCGAAATCGGTGGAGCCGTTCACGAAGGACGATCCGGCGGCTTCGAGATACTTGAAGTAGGAGTCCTCGGGCACGTGCCCGGACGATTGGAACATGAGGTGCTCGAAGAGATGCGCGAAACCGGTCTGCCCGGCACGCTCGTTCGCGGGACCTGTGTGATACCAGATGTTCACCGCGACCAGCGGCAGCTGATGGTCTTCGTGAAGAATGACCTCCAGCCCGTTCGGGAGCGTGTACTTCTCCACCACCAGCTTGACCTGGGGCGGCTTGGCTCCGCTTGTGGCGGCTCGAGCGACGCCTCCGACGAGGAGGGATGCGGAGCACGCGACGGCCAGCGCGACGCGCGCGAGCGATCGCGCGGCGGCCGGGTTCCAGAGTGTGAACCGTTGGTTCATGGGGTTCTCCTGTGGGTGGCCACTGTCTGTGGGGACCATCGAATGGGAATACTGAGATCGGACGGCAAATGTTCCGCCAAGAAGGCCGCCAAGTCAAGGCGCCTCGCCGGGCTGGTCGCGGCCATCCTCGTATCCTTGGACGGGCTCATCGCCCCGACGGTTGGCGCGGCCCCCGCTCCGATCCCCACGAGCCCCGTCGCGCTGGAGAACCAGCGTACCGGCAGCGATCAGTGGGAGCTCCAGAATCCCGCACTGGCGCACGAGATCGAGGGATACGCCGATGCCGCGAGCGTGGAGCCGGGGGAGACGCTGAAGCTCCGGGTGAGCACGGCCTCCCCGCGCTTCTCCGTGGAGGTCTTCCGGATGGGGTGGTACGGAGGCGCCGGGGCCCGCCTCGTGCTCGAGTTCAGGGACATGCCGGGCGTGAAGCGGCCGATTCCGAAGCCCCGCGCCCAGGACGGCCTGGTCGAGTGCGCCTGGCCGGTCTCCTGCCGGGTGCCGGTTGGAACGGATTGGGTGAGCGGCGTCTACCTGGCCCGGCTCACCGGATCGAGCGACGGCAAGCAGTCCTTCGTTCCCTTCGTGGTGCGCGAGTCCGGCGCCTCGAGCGGCACCCCGCGCCACGCGCCCATCCTGATCCAGTGCTCGGTCAACACCTGGCAGGCCTACAACAACTGGGGCGGGAAGAGCCTCTACGACTTCAACAGCTTCGGCGGCCGCGCCATCCGGGTGTCCTACGACCGCCCGTACGCGACGAGTCCCGAGGCGGCGCGAGGCGCGGGGGCGGGCGAGTTCCTGAGCGTGAGCCACGCGCCCCGGCCCTGCGGCTGGGAGTATCCGTTCGTCCGGTGGATCGAGAAGCAAGGCTACGACGTGGCGTACGCGACCAGCGTCGACGTCCACGAGAATCCGTCGCTCCTCGCGAGGCGACGCGCCCTGCTCCTCGTCGGGCACGACGAGTACTGGAGCCGCGCGATGCGCGACAACGTGGAGCGGGCGAGGGACCGCGGGGTGAACCTGGGCATCTTCGCCTCGAACGTCTGCTACTGGCAGGTGCGCTACGAGCCGTCCTCCACGGGCGCCACGGATCGCGTGCTCTTCTGCGCGAAGGCGGCGGACCGCGATCCGGTCTACGATACCGCGCGCGATCCGGATCTGACGGTGCGCTTCCGGAATCTTCATCCCGTCCGTCCCGAGGTCTCGCTGGTGGGGATGATGATGAGCGCCGAGGAGGTGGAGGGCGACTTCACGCCGGTGCCCGAGGCGCGCGGCCACTGGGTCTACCGGGGCACGGGAATCGAGACGGGACGGACCGCCTCGGTCCGAGGGCTCCTCGGCTACGAGGTCGACCGCAGCTTCGTCAAGGACGCCACGTGGGCGCGGTACTCGCCGAAGGGGCTCACGGTGCTCGCGCGCTCCTGGGTGCAGCCGCCCAAGGTGGAGCGGCTTCCGACCGAGTCCACGATCTACACCGCCCCTTCGGGAGCGATCGTGTTCGCGGCGGGAACCATGCAGTGGTCCTGGGGCCTCGACGACTGGGGAACGCCCAACCTTCGCGCGGTGAAGGCCAGTCCCGACGTGGACCGGATCACGAAGAACCTGCTCGCGAAGTTCCTCGGTAGCGGGCGAAGGCCAGATCCACGATCTCCTGAATGAGGTCGGCATGCTCCCGCCCGGATTGCTTGGCGGCGAGCGCGAATTCGGCCGTGGAGTGGAGCCAGGGGTTGGGGTTCACCTCGAGGGCGTAGAACCGCCGCTTCGGCGTGAGGCGAAAATCCACGCGCGCGTAGTCGCGGATCTCGAGCGCCTGGCATGCCTTGACCGCGGTCTCCTGGATCTCCGCCAGGAGCCCCTCGCCCAGGTCCTCCGGAAACCGCAGCTTCGTTTTCCGATACGCGGCCGTTCCGCGCTCCCACTTCACCTCGGTGCCCGCGATGCGCGGGGTCCCCTCGGGCAGGTCGTCGAGATTCAGCTCGAGCACCGGCAGCGCCACCGGCGGATCGTTCCCGAGGACGGCGACGTAGAGCTCCCGCCCCTCGATGTATTCCTCGATGAGGACCGGCGCGTCCAGGTCCGCGTGCAGCGCGTCGATCCGCTCCATCAGCTCCTTGATCGAGCCGGCCACCGCGCTGAACGCGATTCCGATCGATCCGTCCTCCCGCTTGGGCTTCACGATCACGGGGAAGTGCACGTCGTCCGCCCACTGGAGCCGTCCCTGATACACGGTCGCGAAGTTGGGCGTGCGGATGCTGTGGAACGCGAAGAGCCGCTTGGCGACCGCCTTGTCCTGAGCGAGGTGGAGTCCCGTGGGGCCCGACCCCGTGTAGTGGATCCCGAGCAAATCGAGGTAGGCCGCGATGTTGATGTCCTTCGTGTCGTCGCCGGCGTAGGACTCGGTGAGGTTGAACATGAGGTCGACCTCGGCGGAGGCCAGGGCCTTGAGCGACTTGGGGCGGCCGTCGAGGCAGAAATACGTGACCTGGTGTCCCTTCTTCGTCAGAGCCTCGAAGACCTCCTCGCGGTCCGGCTTGTCCTTCCTTCTCTTCCGCTTCGGGACGTCCTGCTCCTTGGGCTCCACCGCGGGCTCGCCGTCTTCCACCCATTCGTCATAGAGAATGCCGATGCGCCGTGATTCGTGTTCCAAGGAGCCCCCTACACCTTGTGGAACTTGCTTCGCGCGAGCCAGCTCGCCGCGAGCGCGGTCGTGTACGCCGTCAGATGAACCAGATACTGTTTTTCCTTGCCTCGAAGCCCGCGGAAGCCGCGCCTCCGGGTCGTGGACGCGATGGAGTCCACCAGCTCGCGCACCACGCCGCGCCGGACCCCGGTCCAGGTCGCGATCGTGTTGGTGAGCGCGACCCGATGCTCCTCGACGATCTCCCACGCGGGCCGGGAGTCGCGCGGAGCCGATCCCGGCTTCACGAAGATGTCCTCGAGCTGATGGTCCAGGCCCGCCTTGTAGACGGCGCGCGATCGGGCGGCGGAAAGGTCCACGTACTCGCCGACCGTCATCTTCATCTGATCGGCCGTGAGGTCCGGCCGGCCGCGCTTCTGGAGCGGCTCCCGTCTCCGGAGCTCGCGCGCGAACCGATTCACGAGCAAGAGCTTCTTCATCGCCGGCCAGCCACGATACCGGCGCCGCCAGTCCGAGTTCGGCGTCAGCAAGACCGCGAAGGTTTCGGCGAAGTCCTCGTCCGGATGTTTTTGGGCGTACCAGCCCGGCAGGTGGCGCACGTAATCGCGGCTGAAGGGCACCGGCCGGTAGTCGTCGCGGTAGCGTCGACGATACGGGCCGAACGTAGCACGCCATTCCGGGCGCCGGTAGAGGCGATACGCGTAGTTGAAGGCATGCCCGGCTTCATGGCGCAGGTACATGAGGATCTCGTGGGGGCTCTCGAGCTCGTTGGTCGCCTTCTCGATCCGGGAGAGCTTCCGGTCGGCCAGATAGAACGGAATCCCAATGACCGGCTGGCCGGAAGGACACCCCCACTCGTCGGTGAGGTAGTACTCGGGCCGGAACCGCTCGAGCTTGCGGCGAAGCTCCCGGCCGAGCCGGACCAGGAGGGGCTCGATCGGAGACCCCTCGAGCCGGAGCCCCAGGTCCCGGATGGGGGTCCGCTCGAGCGCCCGGTCCCTGGGCGATTTTCGTCCACGCAACTGCATAAGTCGTAAAGGGTAACACCGAGGGCAAGATTTGTGTTGCGAACCTACGGGTTTTGACCGATACTCTTTGCGCAAGCAGTTGTCCTGGCGGTTGATGCTCGACTCCCGTGTGTAGGAATTCGCGCCGCAGAGGAAGTTGCCTGCGGCATTCTTGTATCTGGGCGACGTGTCGTCCGGAGGCCCGACCAAGGTGGCCGGGCCGGGCGCCCGCAACCGGGGCGCGGTGTAGGGGCGATGCCCCAGCTAGTAGAAGGAGTTTGCAAGTGGCAAACGGAACGGTGAAGTGGTTCAACGAAGCAAAGGGTTTCGGTTTCATCCAGCAGGAGGGTGGCGAGGACGTGTTCGTTCACTACTCCGCGATCCAGGGCGAGGGCTTCAAGACGCTGGCCGAAGGCGAGCGGTTGGAGTTCGACATCGTCCGTGGACCGAAGGGACTCCAGGCCGCGAACGTCCGCAAGGCGTAACGGTCCGAACCACTTCACCCGGCAGTGCGCGGGGCGGCTCGAAAGAGCCGCCCCGTTCGTTTTTGGTACCCTCGGACCGTGACCCCGACCACCCCCCTCTACGACAGCCCCGAGATCTACGACGTCGCCTTCGGATGGAATCTCGACCTGGAGCTGGGCTTCGTGGAGGAGTGCTTTCGGAGGCACGCGCCCGACCCCGTGCGGCGGGTGCTCGAGCCCGCGTGCGGCACCGGCAGGATCCTTCTCGGTCTGGCTCAGCGCGGCTATGAAGTCCTGGGATACGACCGGAGCCCCGAGATGGTCGCCTTCGCGTCGGCGAAGCTCAAGCACCTGGAAAGCCACGTGATGCGGGGGGACATGGAGCGTTTCCGGCCCCCCGGACGGTTCGACGCGGCGATCAATCTCGTCAACTCCATCGGCTATCTCCTGGAGGACGGCGCGGTCGCGTCGCATCTGACGCGCGTGGGCGAGGCGCTCCGTCCGGGCGGCGTGTACCTCGTGCAGCTCAGCTACGGCGGGGAGCCGCCGGAGCAGGCTTCATTCGGCCCCTGGCCGAACGCCCGCGCCGGCCTCCGGACCGAGCTCACCTGGCGGGTCGCGCGCGAGGATCCCGAGGCCCGACGCTCGTATCAGGAATGCCGCATCGTGGCTCGCCGTGGAGAGGACGTCCGCGTGCTCGAGGAATCCCATGTGCTTCGGTACTGGACGCAGGAGGATTTCGACCGTCTCGTCGCGTCGAGTGACTTCGAGCTGGCGGCGGTGTACTTCGACCGGTTCGAGGAGAAGGGGCTCGAGGAGGAGCGTACGGGCGCGGACGGAAACCTGTACCACGTGTTGAGACGGAAGTAACTTGCCCCGGGGCAAGTTGGGCGCCCAGCAGCCCTTATTTCTTCCGATTCACCGCGTGCGCCGATGCCTGGTCCGTGGGCAGGATCAGCACCGACTGGACGTTCACGTGCTCGGGGCGCGTCAGGCACCAGACGACCGCATCCGCAACGTCTTCCGCGTGTAGCGCGGTCAGTCCCTCGTACACGGCCTTCGCGCGTGTTCGATCCCCCTTGAACCGGACCTCGCTGAACTCGGTCTCCGCGAGTCCAGGTTCCACGTTGGACACGCGGATGCCCTTACCGAGCACGTCATAGCGCAGTGCGTCCGTGATCGCTCGCACCGCGTACTTCGTCGCGCTGTAGACCGCTCCACCCGCGTAGGTCTGATGTCCCGCCACCGAGCCCACGTTCACGACGTGGCCGCGTCCGCGCTCCACCATGCCCGGGAGGACGGCTCGGGTCACGTAGAGCAGCCCCTTCACGTTGGTGTCGATCATCTGATCCCAGTCGTCGGGATCACCCGACTGGAGCGGATCGAGCGCCAGGGCCAGCCCGGCGTTGTTCACGAGCACGTCGAGCTTCTGGAGCAATCCCGGCGCTCCTTCCAGCGCCGCCTGGACCTGGTCCGCCTCGCGCACGTCGAAGCGGAGCGCGAGGGTCTTCGTCCCGTAGGTCTTCGCGATCTCCTTCTCGACCTCGAGGAGCCTGTCCTGCCTCCGCCCCGTGATGGCGACGTGGCAGCCCTCCGCCGCCAGCGCGCGCGCGGTGGCGAGCCCGAAGCCGCTCGTGGCCCCGGTGACGAGCGCCCAGGTTCCCTCGAGATTCGTCCGCTCGGTCATCAGGCCGCGAGCATAGCGAAGTCGCTGGTGATGATCCAGCCGCTCCCCTAGAATCGCGCGCCAATGGTCTACGACCTCCTCGTCATCGGGGGCGGAATCCAGGGGGTGGCGGTGGCGCGCGATGCCGCGCTTCGCGGCCTCCGCGTCCTTCTCGTCGAGCGAGGCGACTTCGCCTCGGGGACGAGCAGCCATTCCTCCAAGCTCATCCACGGCGGGATCCGGTATCTCGAGACGGGACAGTTCCGGCTCGTGCGCGAGGCGCTGCGCGAGCGGTCGCTGCTCCTGACGCTGGCCCCTGAATACGTCCGGCCCCTTCCGTTCCTGATGCCCCACTACGCGCACGAGGGCCGATCCCGTGTCGCGGTGAGCGTGGGCCTCGCGCTCTACGCGGCGTTCGCGGGACGCCATCACCTGGACGAGCATCGATCCGTGGACGCGGCCGAGGCGCTCCGACTCGAGCCCACCCTCCGCGCCGAGGGACTGCGGGGCGCTTCGCTCTACTGGGACGCGCAGATGGACGACGCGCTCCTCTGCGTCGCGGTCGCCGTCGCGGCGGACCGCGCGGGGGCGGCGCTCCGGAGCTACACCGCGGTCGTCGCCTTGGAGCGCTCCGCGAACGCGTGGCGCGCGCGTCTCCGGGACGCCGACACCGGGGGAGAGGAGGTCGCGGAAGCGCGCGGCGTGGTGAACGCGACCGGCCCCTGGGCCGAGGAGGTCCGCGCGCTCGCGGGGCGCTCGAAGGGCGCCGGGCTGCGTCGAACCCGCGGGACGCACGTGGTGCTCCCCGCGCTCACCCACGCGCGCGCGCTGCTCCTCACCGCGCGGCGCGACGGCCGCGTGTTCTTCGTGCTTCCCTGGGGCCGGTATTCGCTGGTGGGGACCACCGACGTGGACGACCCGACACCTCCCGAACGAATCGCGGCGACCGCCGAGGATGTCCGGTATCTTCTCGAGGAGACGTCTCGGGTCCTGCCCGGTCCCGTGGCCGGCGCGCGTCCCCTTCGGGTCTTCGCGGGACTTCGCTCCCTGGCCCAGGGAAGCGCCATTCTGCCGTGGGCGAACTCACGCGAGCTCCGGATCGTCGAGGAGGGAACCATGCTCACCCTGATCGGCGGAAAGTACACGACACACCGCAGCCTGGCCGAGCGGGTGGTGGATCGCGCGATCCGGGTGACCGGAGCGCGCGCCGGCCGCTGCGTCACGCGCGAGACGCCGCTGCCGGGTCGGGCGGAGGCGATCGAGAAGCTTCGCGCGCGATTCCCCGGGCGCCTGGAGGGCGAAGTCTCCGAGGCGGAGGTGGCGCATGCGGTTCAGGCGGAGCGCGCGCGGCATCTCGAGGATGTGCTGTACCGGCGCACGCGACTCTGGCTGGATGCCGAGGCGATGCGGCGGGCCGCTGGCCCGGTGGCCGCGTGGATGGCGTCGCATCTCGGTTGGGACGACGCGACCCGGGCGCGCGAGATAGCGCGCGTGACCCGCTCGCTGGACGGCGAGCGCGGCCTCATCGACGCGGCGATGGAAGCGCGGCCATGACCCGGCGCGCCGCGGTCGTCCTCGCGATCGACCAGGGCACCACGGGCACGAGGGTCCTCGCCTTCGACCGGCGGGGACGCCTTCGCTCGCGGGGCTACGTGGAATTCCCGCAACATTTCCCGCGGCCGGGCTGGGTCGAGCACCGGGGGGAAGAGATCTGGGACAGCACCCTCCACGCCCTCCGCGTGGCCCTGATCCGCCTCGAGGGCGCGCGGACCGATGTCGAAGCGATCGGGATCACGAACCAGCGCGAGACGACCCTGGTCTGGGACCGCAAGACCTCACGCCCCGCGGCGCCCGCGATCGTCTGGCAGGACCGCCGGACGGCCGATCGATGCGACGCGCTCCGTCGCGCGGGAAAAGAGCCCGGCATCGCGCGACTCACGGGGCTGAGGCTCGATCCCTATTTCTCCGCCACCAAGCTGGAGTGGATCCTCCGGAACGTGCCCGGCATCCGCGCCCGCGCGCGGGCCGGCGCCCTCGCGTTCGGCACGGTCGATTCCTGGCTCCTCTGGAAGCTCACCGGCGGGTCGGTCCACGCCACCGACGTCACGAACGCGAGCCGGACGCTTCTCTATGACATCGCGCGGCTGCGATGGGACCCGGATCTGCTCCGGCTCTTCGGGGTGTCCGGATCGCTCCTTCCCGACGTGCGCTCATCCGTCGCGGAATTCGGGACGACCCGTGGCGTCCCGGGCCTCCGGGACGGCATTCCGATCCTGGGCATCGCGGGGGACCAGCAGGCGGCGCTCTTCGGGCAGGGGTGCGTGGAGGCGGGCGGGGTCAAGAATACCTACGGGACCGGCTGCTTCCTGCTCCTCCACACCGGGTCCAAGCGGGTTCGCTCGAAGCACGGACTCCTCACGACGATCGCCTGCGGCCCGCGCGGCGAGCCCCGCTACGCCTTGGAGGGAAGCGTGTTCATCGCGGGCGCCGCGATCCAGTGGCTCCGGGACTCGCTGGGCGTCATCGCGACCGCCGCGGAGACCGAGGCCCTGGCGCGATCGGTTCCCGATACCGGCGGAACGACGCTCGTGCCCGCCTTCGCGGGGCTCGGAGCCCCGTACTGGCGGCCCGGCGTTCGCGGGATCTGGTGCGGCCTCACGCGCGGGAGCACGCGCGCGCACCTGGTGCGTGCCGCGCTCGAGTCGATCGCGTTCCAGTCGCGGGATCTGGTGGAAGCCATGCGGCGGGCGTCGGGGATCCGCATCCAGGAGCTTCGGGTGGACGGGGGCGCCTCCCGGAACGCGTTCTTGATGCAGTTCCAGGCCGACATCCTGGGCGTGCCGATCCGGCGCCCCGGGATGGTCGAGACCACCGGACTGGGCGCGGCGCTTCTGGCGGGCATCGGCGCCGGATGGTGGAAGCGGGCCTCGGATCTCGAAGAGACCGGCGCCACGATGTTCCGCCCCCGCATGGGCCGCGGGGTGCGCGATCGACGTTACCGGGGCTGGATGGAAGCGGTGGAGATGCTCGTGTCATCGCGCCGGGGCTGACGCGGCGCGTCCAGCGTCTTCTTCAGCCAGACCACGATCTCGTCCAGGATCCCGGACCACTCCGCCTCGTTCAGCACCTCGTGGAAGAGTCCCGGATACTCGCGATACGTCACCACGCCTTCCGGGGACGCCTTCGCCCACTGGGCGCAGCCCAGGCAGCTGCTCACCGGATCGGCCCCGCCCTGGACGATCAGCGTGGGGATCCGGTTTGTCGCCGCGAGGCTCGCCAGGGCCCGGCGCATCCTCTGGAACTCGAGGAAGAGGCGCGCGCTGATCCGGTAATGGACCAGAGGATCGGAGCGGTGGGCCCGGATGATCTCGGGGTCGTGCGACAGAAGGGAGGGCGGGATCTGGTTCGCTTGGCTGAAGCCCGGCCAGAGGAGCCCGAGGATCCGCGCCGCGTGCACCTTGATCGCGTCGGGCCGCATGGAGAGCTCGAACGGAGGCGCCGAGAGGACGAGCGCGTCCACCGGACCGGGGTTCCGCTCCGCCCAGTCGAGCGCGATCAGCGCGCCCAGGCTGTGGCCGAGCAGCGCCCACCGCCGGCTCCCGTCTTCGGAGCGCAGCGACTCCATCCATCGCGTGAGCGCCAGCCGGTAGTCGTCCCAGGAGCGGACGTGCCCGCGCTTTCCCTCCGAGCGCCCGTGTCCCGGAAGGTCGAGGGCGTAGGCGCTGAAGCCGCGGCCCTGGAGCGCTCGGCCGACCCGCTCCCAGCGGCCCGAATGGTCGCCGAGCCCGTGCACGATCGCGACCGCGGGCGTACCCGGTCCGGCCTCCCAGGCGCGCGTGAAGAGCCTGGGTTGACCGGGGGTCTCGATCCAGCCTTCGCGGGACGTCGCTTCGATCATGGCGGCCCAGAATACAGCAAGCACGCTCGGGCGGCGAGAATCCCCCGGATCGTCGTAGAATCTAAGGTGCCATGGCAACCCGGGATGATACCGAGCTCCTGGACTCCTACTCGAACGCGGTGATCGACGCGGTGGAGCGCGTGAGCCCGTCGGTGGTGAACATCGAGACGAGGCGGACGGTGCCTCAGGGGCGTGCCGCGCGTGAGGCTCGCGATCCGCGCGGCCTGGGCGGCAGCGCCTCGGGATTCCTCTTCACCCCCGATGGGTTCATCCTGACCAACAGCCACGTCGTCCACGGCGCCGAAGAGATCCGCGTGACGCGGGATGACGGCCAGGTCCGGGAGGCGACCCTGATCGGGGACGACCCCGAGACCGACCTCGCGGTCGTGCGCATCGGTCCCGACTCGCTCACGCCCGCCACGCTCGGGGATTCGGCCGCGGTTCGCGTGGGGCAGGTCGCGATCGCGATCGGGAACCCGTACGGATTCCAGACCACGGTGACCGCCGGCGTCGTGAGCGCGCTCGGCCGATCGCTGCGCGCCCAGACCGGCCGGCTCATCGACAACGTCATCCAGACCGACGCCGCGCTGAACCCCGGGAATTCCGGCGGCCCCCTGGTGGACTCGCGCGGGGACGTCATCGGCGTCAACACCGCGGTCATCCTCCCCGCCCAGGGCATCTGCTTCGCGATCGGGATCAATACCGCGAAGTGGGTCGCGGTCCGGCTCATCCGCGACGGCAAGGTGACGCGCAGCTACATCGGGGTGGGAGGGCAGACCGTGCCGGTCGCGCGACGCGTGGCTCGTTTTCACCAGCTTTCCGTCGAAAGCGGAGTTCTGGTAGTCTCTCTGGAGCACGGCGGCCCGGCCGAGAAGGCGGGTCTTCGTTTGGGGGATCGAATCGTAGGTTTCAACGGACAGCCCGTCAGCGGAATCGATGCCCTCCAGCTGCAGCTCACCGAGCAACAGGTGGGCGTTCCATCCACCGTCACCGTTCTCAGGCTCACCGAGAAGCTGGACTTCCAGGTGCAGCCTGTTCTGTCGCCGTCCGGCGCGGGTCCCCAAGGCTAGACCCGCCGTCGAAGTCGCGGGTTAGCCGTCTCGCCGAAGTCCGACCCGACCCAACGCGAGATCACGAAGAGACCCGGAGGCCTGATCGCGTCATGTCTCGATCGGATCGGTTTGCCCTGGAGCGACGCGCGCTCGGCGTGATCGCGATCGTCCTGACGCTCGGGGCCGCTCCGGCCCCCTCGCGACCGGCGCAGCCCGAATTCCTCGAAGCCAATCCGGACAGCACGCTCACCATCACCATCCAGGGGATCGCCGGCACGCCGATCGGGCTGGAGGAGGCGCAGGGGAAGGCGCTCGTACAGGCTACCGACGTGCGGGCGGCCGAGGCCCAGATGCACGCGGCGCGCGGCGCGCTGCGCCACGAGAGCGGCGCCTTCGATCCGGAGATCTTCTTCGACGCCGATCGAGCCGGCGTGCATCAGCCGTCCGCATCGCCGTTCTCGGGGGGCGACTCGCTGCCGTCCGGAGCCAGCGTGGTCCGGACGACCCGGACCACCGCTTCGACCGGGGCCCGCGTCACGCTGCCCACCGGAACCGAGCTCACCGCGTCACTCCATACGGTGAAGCTCGAAACCAACTCGACCTTCTCCTTCCTCGATCCCGAGTACGACGCCACCGGAGTCCTGAGCGTGAAGCAGCCACTCCTGAAAAGATTCGGCCCCGGCACGTGGGGGGACCGCTCCGCGGCCGCGCGGGACTACGAGGCCGCGCGCGCCCGCTACGAGGATGCGGTCCTGGCCACGAGGGCGCTGGTGGAGCGCACGTACTGGGACCTCTACGCGGCCGAGCGCGACTACGGCGTGCAGCAGATCATCACCGACCGTGCCGGGGCCCTCTTGAACGAGGCCGAGCTTCGGGCCCGCGCGGGCCTCGTCGGACCCGGCGCCGTGGCCAACGCGCGCGTCTTCTACACGACCCAGCAGCAGGTGCTCCTCGACATGGAAGAGAACCTGGACCACACGTCCGATCAGCTTGCGACGCTCGTCGGGCAGCGTCCCGCGGGAGAGGGCCGGCGCTACAAGCCGATGGACGAGCCTCGACGCGATTTCCCCGTCGCGCCGGAGGACTCGCTCGTGGCCCGGGCGCTCCGCGAGAGCCGCGAGCTCCGCGGCGCGGAGCGGGACGTGGCCGCGGCGAATGCCCGGGTCCGCGGCGCCTGGTGGAACAAGCTCCCCACGCTCGACGTGAGGGGATCCCTGGGAGGGAACGGCCTCTCGGGCTCGGGACGCGACTTCATCAATCCCTTCACAGGACAGCCGGATCGCATCAATCTGGATGGAGGTTACGGGGATACCTTCACGCAGGTTCGAAAGCGCGACTTCCCGACCTGGAGCGCGGGGCTCAGCGTGAGCGTTCCCATTGGGTTCCGGGCCGGGGCGGGAGACCACCAGCAGCGCCGGGCCGAAGCCGATCTGGCCGAGCAGCGGGCGATCGCGACCCGTCGCTCCCTCGAGGAGCGCGTCCGGGCGGCGTACCGGGAGCTGGATCACGCGTCCAAACGGATGGAGGCGGCCCAGAACGGGGTGAACGCGTCCCTGGAGCAGGCCCGGATCGGGGGGATCGAATTCCGGAACGGGAGGATCACCGCCTTCGAGCTGACGCGGGTCGCGGCGGATCTCGCGACGGCCCAGCAGAGGTATTCTCAAGCGCTCGTGCGTACGGCCAAGGCCTACGCCGATCTGCGGCGTCTCACGTCGGAGGGGTTGCCTCCGGCCAAGGGAAAAGGGGGAGACTGATCCGATGAAGGGCTCATCCGCGGTGTGGTTGCTCCTCCTCGCGACGCTCGCCGGATGCGGGAAGGGCGGCGCCGGCGGCGGGATGGGATTCAAGCCCCCTCCCATGCCGGTCGAGACGGCGCCCGTGGTCCAGGCTCGCGTCGCGGACCGCTTCGAGGCGGTCGGCTCGATCGAGGCCTCCGAGGCGATCACGGTCGTCTCGGAGATCGACGGCGCCGTCGTGAGACTGCCCTTCCGCGAAGGGAGCGCGATCGCGCGCGGGGGACTCATCGCCCAGCTCGACGACGCGCAGCTTCGCGCCGAGGTGAACCGCACCGAGGCGCTCCGCGACCAGACCCAGAGCACCTACAACCGCGTGAAGGCGGTCGTGGACCAGGGCGCGGGCGCCCCGCAAGATCTGGACGACGCGGGGGCCGCCCTCAAAGTCGCCGAGGCCAACCTCGCGCTCGCGAGATCGAAGCTTTCCAAGACGAGGATCGTGGCGCCGTTCTCCGGCGCCCTCGGCGCGCGTCGCGTGAGCCCCGGAGCGTTCATCCGCGCCGGGCAGGCGATCACCGATCTGGCCAAGCTGGACGAGCTCCGCGTGAACTTCTCGGCGCCGGAGCGGTATCTGGGACAGCTGCATCGCGGCGCGGAAGTGGAGATCTCGGTGACCGCGTACCAGACGTACTCCCTCCGCGGGCGCATCGACGTGGTGGATCCCGTCCTCGATCCCGGGACGCGAAGCGCGCGGATCGTGGCGCGGGTCCGGAACCCGGGCGGCCGGTTCCGCCCCGGGATGTCGGCGAACATCTCGGCGGTGCTGAGCCAGCGACAGAACGCGCTCACCATCCCCAGCGAGGCGATCTTCGCCGAAGGAGACCAGTCCTTCGCCTACGTCGTGAAGGCGGATAGCACGGTGACCCGGAGCGCGCTCACCCTCGGCACGCGCCTTCCCGACGCCGTCGAGGTGGTGAAGGGGCTTACACCCGGCCAGACGGTGGTGCGCACCGGACACCAGAAGCTCTTCCCCGGAGCGAAGGTGATCCCGGTGGCGACCCGGCCCGGCGGAGAAACGGGAGCGAGCGCCCAGTGAAGCTGAGCGAAGTCTCGATCCAGCGCCCCGTATTCGCGACGGTCATGAGCCTCGCGATCGTCCTCTTTGGAATCATCGCGTTCTCGCGCCTCCCGGTGCGCGAGTACCCCGACATCGACCCGCCCGTGGTCTCGATCACCACGTTCTACCGCGGGGCGAGCCCGAGCGTCGTCGAGACCGAGATCACCGACGTCCTCGAGGAGCAGCTCGCCACCGTCGAGGGCGTGAAGACCATCGAGTCCTCGAGCCTCGAGCAGGGCTCGAGCATCACGGTGGAATTCGAGCTCTCCCGCGACGTGGAGCAGGCCGCGAACGACGTGCGCGACAAGGTGGCGCGCGTCCGCGGCCAGCTTCCCACCGAGGCGGACGATCCCATCGTGGCCAAGGTGGACGTGAACGCGCAGCCCATTCTCTGGCTCGCGCTCTCGAGCACGAGGCACAACGGTCTCGAGCTCACCGAGGTGTCGGAGCTGATCCTCAAGGAGCGCCTGCAGCACATCCCCGGCGTGGGCTCCATCTTCATCGGCGGCGGGCGGCGCTACGCGATGCGCGTCTGGCTCGATCCCCAGCGCATGGCCAACCGCGGCGTGACGGTGCAGGACATCGAGCGAGGGCTCCGCGAGGAGAACGCCGAGATCCCGGGCGGGCGCGTCGAGGGGGCCGGGCGCGAGTTCGCGGTGCGGACCCGCGGTGAGCTGGCCAAGCCGGAGGAATTCGCGTCCATCGTCATTTCCCAGACCGGAAACGACGTGGTCCGTCTCTCCGACGTGGCGCGCGTGGAGGTCGGGCCGGAGGACGAGCGCACCGCCGTGCGGTGGAACGGGCAGCAGGCGGTTGGGCTCGGGATCGTGAAGCAGTCCAAGGCGAGCACGCTGGACGTGGCCCATGGCGTGATCGCGCAGCTGCCGCAGCTCCGCCAGCTCATCGCACCCGGGATGAAGCTCGACGTCGCCTACGACTCCTCGACCTTCATCCAGGAGTCGATCAACGAGGTCTCGCACACGATCCTGATCGCGATGTGCCTCGTGGTGCTCGTGATCCTCATCTTCCTGAAATCCCTCCGCGCCACGTTCATCCCGGCCGTGGCGATCCCCGTCTCGATCATGGGCGCCCTGGCCGTGGCCTACTTCCTGGGCTTCACCATCAACATCCTGACGCTCCTCGCCATGGTGCTCGCGATCGGGCTCGTGGTGGACGACGCCATCGTGGTGCTGGAGAACGTCTATCGGCACCTCGAGATGGGGAAGAGCCGCCGCCAGGCCGCTTTCGACGGAGCCAACGAGATCGGGTTCGCGATCCTGGCCACGACGATCTCCCTCGTGGCGGTGTTCGTCCCGGTGGCGTTCCTCCAGGGAACGGTGGGAAGGCTCTTCAACGAGTTCGGGCTCACGCTGGCGGTCGCGGTGCTGATCTCGGGCTTCGTGGCCCTCACCCTGACCCCGATGCTGACGTCGCGCATGCTGCGCCCGCTCCACGGCGGGAGCGACAGCTGGGCCTCGCGGACCTTCGACGCCTTCTTCGGGTGGCTGTACCGGACCTATGACCGGATCCTGCGCGCGGCCCTGCGGCATCGCGGCCGCGTGATCGGGGCGGCGCTCCTGTTCATCGCCGTCGCGGGCGTCGCGTTCGTCTTCATGAGGCGCGAGCTGGTGCCCGTGGAGGACCGCGGGGTCTGCTTCGGGATCGTGATCGCCCCCGAGGGCGCCACGCTCTCCTATACGGACCGCTACATGCGGGCCATCGAGGCGATCCTCCTGCCGCTGCCCGAGCGCCGCGGGCTCTTCACCGCGACCGGTCTCGGCTTCGGCGGGCCGGGCCAGGTGACGAACGGGTTCATCTTCGTGAACCTGAAGCCCAAGGGCGAGCGCCCCAAATCCTGGACCAAGGAGCCGCTGCCGTTCCTGCCCATGATCCAGATCCCGGTCTACCGGGCGCGAACCCAGCAGGAGATCGTGCAGCAGCTCTTCCCGCAGCTCTTCTCGATCCCCGGCGTCCTCGCGTTCGTGATCAACCCGCCGAGCCTCGGGGGCCGGTTCTCGTCGTCGCCCGTGGAGTACGTGCTCGAGGCCGACAGCTACGAGGAGCTGCAGAAGGCGACCACGACCATGATGGCCAAGGCTTCGCAGCTCGCGATCGGGAAGCCGCCGAACGCGTTCCCATATCTCCTCAACCTGGATACCGACCTCAAGCTGAACAAGCCCCAGCTCGAGATCTCGATCGATCGCGACCGCGCCTCGGCCCTCGGGGTTTCGGTGACCGAGATCGGGACCACCCTCGAGACCCTCCTCGGAGGCCGCGAGGTCACCGACTTCAAGCGCGGGACGAAGCAGTACCACGTCATCGCGCAGGTGCCTGCGTCGGGACGCTCGACCCCGGACGTGATCCAGGACATCTACGTTCGGGGGAACCAGGGGCTGGTCCAGCTCGCGAACGTGGTGAACGTGAAGGAGACCGTGGCCCCGAAGGAGCTGAAGCACTACAACCGGGTGCGCTCCTCGACGCTCACCGCGAACCTGATCCCGGTCGTGTCCCTGGGACAGGCGCTGGACGCGATGGACAAGATCGCGCGGGAGGAGCTTCCGGCCGGCGTGCGCCACGAGCTGGGAGGGCAGTCGAAGGAGTTCCGCGAGTCGAGCAACAGCCTCTACTTCCTCTTCCTCCTCGCCGTGGTGTTCATCTACCTGGTCCTGGCGGCCCAGTTCGAGAGCTTCATCCATCCCCTCACGATCTTGCTGTCCGTGCCGCTCGCCGTGGTAGGCGCGATCATCTCCCTCTTCATCTTCCAGCAGAGCCTGAACATCTTCTCCCAGATCGGGCTCATCATGCTCATCGGGCTCGTGACCAAGAACTCGATCCTGATCGTGGAGTACGCCAATCAGCTGAGGGCGCGGGGGCTCGAGGTGGCGGACGCGGTCACGCAGGCCGCCGAGATCCGGCTTCGCCCCATCCTCATGACCTCCTTCGCGACCGTGTTCGGGATCCTGCCGATCGCCATCGGCTTCGGCGCGGGCGCCGAGTCTCGCCGGCCGCTCGGCATCGCGGTGGTCGGCGGGCTCATCTTCTCGACCTTCCTGACGCTGCTGCTCGTCCCCGCGATGTACACGATTCTCGCGAGATTCACGAAGATCGACGAGGAGCGCGAGTCCGGCCCCGCGACCGAGGAATCGGCACGGGAGTCCGCCTCGCGCGAGCGCGACAAAGCGCTCGTCGCCGCGCACACCTCGAAGTAACCGCTGTCGGGGATTTCCGAGCGAGATCGAACGCAATCCCCGACTCGCTGCCCGGTGACGTACAACGCGCGTGCGCGCGCGCGCGCCAGATGCATCGCCGCAAGTTGCCTTCCCGCAACTGTTCTCTCCGACTCCGCTCCAATCCACGCGGTGTGGCACATCCCCTGCACAGTCGGGGGGAAACCCCTACGCCGGAGGGGGAAAATCCCTACATCAGTGCTACGACAACCAAGGAAGGTTTCATGGGCGATCCCCGCAATCGGCGCATGTTCCATCTCACGATTCTCGCGATTCTCACAGTCTTCATCTCCATAGCTCTCTTCACGACGCAATCCGCACAGGCCGCGTATGCCACGCTCGCCTGGACCTGCCCGAAGGTGGGCGCCGGGCCGGCGACCCAGTACGATTTGAGGGTCAGCACGAAGGCGATTACCGGCACCGACACGCTTTCGTGGTGGAACGCCGCGACCAAGATCTCGTTGACGGGAAAGACGCCGGGCCTGCCGGGCACGACCGACACGGTGGTCCTGAGCGGGCTCGTGAACGCCATGCGCTACTACGCCATCCTGCGCAGCGCCGACGCGGCGCAGAACTGGAGTCCGTACTCCAACGTGGCCTCCTTCGTGGCGGTCACCGCGATCACGGGCGTGGACGGCGGGGGCGCTCCCGCGTTCGTTCTCGGAGTTCCCAGACCCACCCCCACCTCCGGACGCACGGAGGTGAGCTTCGAGCTGCCGCAGACGATGCCCGTCCAGGCGGCCGTCTACAACGCGCAGGGCCGCCTGATCCGAACCCTGGATCAGGGGACGCTCGGAGCGGGATCCCATCTCCTCCACTGGGACGGAATCGCGGACACGGGCGGCCAGGCTGCTTCGGGCGTGTACTGGATCAGGGTGGCCGCCGGTCCCATGAGCAAGCGCGTGAAGGTGGTCGTGGCCCGCTAGCGGTCGCGTCGACATTCCCCTTGCCAGGGCCGACGGCACGCGGCAACATGGTGCGCTTCGAAGGGTCATTCGGTCCTCGAGGGCACTCCATGGAAGCGTCGACGCACGTGCACAGTCACGAGCCGGTCCCCAGCCGTTGGCCGATCATCACCGCGATCGGAGCGGGGCTCATTCCGGTCGGGCTCGTCACCGCGATTCACGGATGGAAGGAGGGCCTGGCCCTCCTCTTCGTCGGTCTCGCGGTCACGATCTACGGATCGGGTCGCTGGTGGGGCGAGCTCCTTCACGACAGGTTCTTCGGCCGTGACGCCGTAGACGCCGAAAGCCGCCTCCGGACGGCGATGATCCTCTTCATCGCGTCCGAGGCCGCCATCTTCTGTTCCTTCTTCGCGGCCCTGATCTACGCCCGGGTCCACGCGAAGGCGTGGCCCCCCGAGGGCATGCCGCACTTCGAGATCCTCGTGCCCGCGGTGAACACCTTCATCCTGCTCTTCAGCAGCGTGACCCTCCACCTGGGGCACGCCGCGGTCGAGCGAAACCGCCGCGACGGGGTCATCGCCTCGATCCTCATGACGATCTCCCTGGGCGCGATCTTCCTCTGCGGCCAGGCGTACGAATACGGGTTCCTGAACGGCTCCGCCTTCAACATCAAGAGCGGCATCTTCGGGTCGACCTTCTTCATGCTCACCGGGTTCCACGGCCTCCACGTGCTCATCGGCCTCATCTTCCTGAACGTCGTGTATGGCGCCGTCCTCCGGGGCCGGATCACGCCGCAGCAGCACTTCCCGTTCAAGGCCGCATCCTGGTACTGGCACTTCGTGGACGCGGTCTGGATCTTCGTCTTCAGCATTGTGTATCTCTGGAAATGAGCCGAACCCGGATGCGCGTGGTCTATCTCCTGACGGCGCTCTCCCTTTGTCTTCCAGCCGCCTCCTGCCAGTGGGCGGGAGACACGAAGGCCGTGAAGGTCTCCTTCTCGGCGCTCAAGAGCCAGATCGACGACGTGAACACGCGGCTTCAGTCCGCGGTCCAGAACGGCGAGTACGACCGCGTGCCCGGGCTGGACAAGGAGCTGAACGCCGTCCTGGACGCGGCCATGAACCAGGCCTCGGCCATGAATCTTCTGGATCGCGAGCACCTCGCCCTCGCCGTGGCCACCGCGCGGCGCTGCATCACCGACATCGATCGATACGCCCAGTCCGGGGATGGGGATCTCCTCAAGGCACAGCAGCAGCAGCTCACCCCCACCATCGCCGAGATCCAGGAACTCCTCGATCGCGCGGAGCGAACGACCAAAGCCTCCTGACGTGACCTCTCCCGATCCCATCGACGCGCTCGCCCAGGAAGGCGAGACCGCGCTCGAGGACGGCGAGTACGAGATCGCCCTCGAAGCCTTCGAATCCATTCTGGAGCAGGACCCGGAGCACTGGGGCGCCGCGCTCCGTCGCGCCGAGTGCCTCCATCTCCTGTGGCGCACCGGGGACGCCCTCGAGGCCGTCCGTGCCCTGACCCCGCCCGAGGACGAGGAGGACGATCCCGAGCGCGCGGAGCTGGAGGGGACGATCCTCGAGACCGAGGGACGTCAGGAAGAAGCGGATCGCCTCTTCGCCGAGTGTCACAAGCTCGATCCCGAGAGCTATCCTTTGCCTGTTCGGTTGAGTGCCGAGGATTTCAAGACGCTCCTGGACAAGGTTCTGGCATCCTTACCTCGCGTGATTCGTGAGGCGATTCTCGAGGTTCCGGTGCTTGTCGAGGGCAAGCCGACCCGCGCGATGGCCGAGCACGAGCCCACCATCAACCCCGAGGTCCTGGGGCTGTTCGTGGGCGTCTCGGTCGGGCACAAGATGAGTGGAGGGAGCGGCTACGGTGACGTGGTGCTCCTGTTCCAGAGGAATCTCGAGCGGTCCGGGCGGAACCGGCAGGAGGTCAGCAAGGAGCTCAAGATCACCCTGCTCCACGAGTACGGACACTACCTGGGATTCGATGAAGAAGAGCTGGAGCACCTCGGACTGGGCTGAGCTTCCATGAGAATCGCCATCGTCGGCGCCGGCCCCGTAGGCCTCGAGGCCGCGCTTCGCGCGCGTCGCGAGGGACACGAGGTCCTGGTCTTCGAATCCGGGCGCGTCGCCGAGCACTTCGCGCGGTACGGCCCGGTCCGTCTCTTCACCCCGTTCCACATGAACTCGACCGGGCTGGGTCGAGAGCTGCTCGCCGCGGCCCACGTGAAGCTTCCCGAGCAGGAGGCGATCCTCACCGCGACGGAGCTCCGCGACCGGTACCTCCTTCCGCTCTCGAGGCTGCCCGAGCTGCGGGGCGCCATCGTGGAGAACGCGCGGGTCGGGGCGATCGCGCGCGAGGGAATGGGGAAGGGGCGGACGGAAGGACGGGGCTCCCGTCCGTTCCTGCTTCGGGTCGAGAGCGCGCGTGAAGACGGTCCTCCCTTCCATCGCGCCGACATCGTGATCGACGCGAGCGGCGTGTACTCGAGCCCCAATGCCACGGGGCCGGGTGGGCTGGCCGCGCCCGGCGAGGAGCGCCTGGGCAAGCGCCTGGTGGCGCATCTGCCCGACGTTCTGGGCCGGGATCGAGCCTCCTACGCCGGGAAGCGAATCCTCCTCGTGGGCGACGGGCGATCCGCCGCGAACGTGATCGCCGATCTCGAGCGGGTCGTTCGCGGCGGTGAAGACGGGGAGCGCACCCGCGTCGAGTGGATCCATCGCGACCGAGGCCCCGACGCCTTTGCTCCCGTTCCCGCGACCGAGCTGGAGCGCCTTCCGGTCCTGCGCGAGCTGGAGGAGTGGGCCGGCCGGATCGTGCGGGAGGCGGGGTGGATCCGCCGTCATCCCGGAGCCACGATCGCCGCGTACCGCATCCTTCCCTCCACGGGGGTCGAGGTCACGCTCCTCGATCCGAACGGGCAGGAGGAGCGGATCGAGGTCGACCGCGTGCTGGCGCTCGTGGGGTACCGTCCCGACCTCGAGATCTTCCGCGAGCTCCAGGTTCATCTCTGCTACGCGACGGAAGGGCCGATGGCGCTCGCCGCGGCCATTCTGGCGGGACGGTCCAAGGATCCCGCGGCCGTTTCGGGTTGCCTGGACCAGGTATCCCACGGACCCGATTCCCTGAAGAGCCCCGAGCCCGGTTTCTATGTCCTCGGAGCGAAGAGCTACGGGCGAAATCCCCACTTCCTGCTCGCGATCGCCCACCAGCAGATCGAGGACGTGATGCGGAGCCTATCCGCCGAAGTGAAGCCTCAAGGAGTTCCTCGAGAGCGGGTAGGAGGGCCAGCGGCGCACGACATCCAGCCATAGGACCCTCGCGGAGTCCCGCTTCCCCTCGTAGTACAGGGCCACGCCGAGATTGTGGAAGTAGTCGGGCTGGGGGCTGCCTCGCCGGATGGCCTCGCGGTAGTAATAGGCGGCCTCCGCGTACCGCCCCTTCCGCACCAGACAATTCCCGAGATCGTAGTAGCCATCGTCGCGCCACGGACCGCGCCGGATGCTTTCGAGGAGCACCGGCATCGCCTCGTCGTAGCGTCCCGACTCGTAGAGCGCGGCACCCTTCTTGACCCAGTAGCGAGGGTTGGTGGGCTCGGCCTCGATCGCGCGCTGCGCGTGAAGCGCCGCGCGCCCGTAGTCGCGCCGGTCCGCGTCGTAGGTGGCGAGGAGCTCGTTTCCGTAGGCTCGCCCGTAAGCGGTGATCTTCGATCCGGGTCCCACCAACGTCTCGTACCGAGACAACCCCGCCTCTTCGTCGGCATTGACCAGAACGAAGGAGAGGAGCGCTCCCGCGCCGAGCGCCACCAGTCCGGCGCCACGCGCCGCTCGGATCGGCGCCTTCGGGATCGTGAGACCCATCTTCACGCCGAGGACCGCCAGCGGCAGGAGGAGGATCGAGGTCAGGTCCCAGTCCTGGGCCGGGGCGACGGGAAGGACGAGGGCCGCGGCGAGGAGGAATCCGGGAACGGCCGCCGCGGCCAGAAAGCGCGTCCCGCGGTCCCACGTCACGCCTCCCGCCACCGCGCTCCCGAGGAGGAGCGCGGGAACCGGCAGCACGAGCAAGACCGCGTTCAGTAGATCCCAGGCGTGATCGAGCGAGAGCGCGCCGTATGGCTTGACGAGCACGGCGGCTCCGTGACCGGGCTCGATCGCGCGCTCCGCGATCCGGAACGCCCCCGCCCATTGCTCCGGCGGATACCGGAGGAGCACGAGAATCCCGGCCGCCAGAGCGGGTGGAACGATCGCCAGCCCCGCCCTCAGGATCCAGGGTCGATCGCTCCCGAGGAGGAGAAGGTAGAGGAAGGAGAGCGCGAGGAACGCGCTCGAGAGATGAAAGGCGATCGAGATCCCGAGGAGGACCGCCGGAAGGACCGGATGCGCGGCCCCGCGGAGGCAGCGCAGTCCCACCCAGAGAAACGCCAGCATGGCGACGGTGACGGGCGGATAGCTCTCGATGTACCCGAAGTAGAGCTGCATCAGTCCCAGGGTGACGAGCACCGCGAAGGCGAGCGCGCGGGATCCGGGCCGGGGCGCGATCTCGGTCGCGATCCCCCAGAGGAGCGGCGCCGCGATGACGCCGCAGGCGATGGACAGGAGGGCCGCGGTCGAGGCGTCGACCGGCAGCCCCAGCGCTCGGAGGAGATGGGCGTGCGCTCCCCACACCGCGGCCGCGAGCGGCTCGAAGGGGCTCGGGGTCCCGAGCTGGATGCTCCAGAGCCAGACCGTGCCGTCGCCCAGAAAGTGGGTCCGCGTCGCGAATCTCCAGAGCACGAACGACCAGGGCAGAAGGAGCAACCATCCGCTCCATCCGGGTAGGTTCGCGGCCGGGCCCGGGCGCACACGCGCGGGAGGGGCATCCCCTCGCAGGAAATCGAAGGCCAGGAGAACGGCGCCCCCGGCGAGGAGGAGGATCGCGAGCGTGCGCTCCGGTTGGGGAAGGAAGCCGGGAAGATGCAGGCCCCAGGCGCGCGGTCCTGGGTTCGAGCTGGCCACGATGACTCCGATCACGAACAGGGCCGCCCCGGCGGCCAGGACGCCGCGAGCGGCTCGGGCGGAATTCATGGCGGCAGTATACAGGCGCCGTCACGGCGCGGTCCCGAAGGCCACGTTCAGGGTGCGGCTCGCCTCGGTGAAGCTCGGCCAGCGCCGGACCACGTCGGTCCAGAGGGCCCGCGCGGAATCGGGTTGTCCCGAGAAATAGAGCGCGACGCCCAGGTTGTAGAGATAATCCGGACGCGGCACGGACCGATGGACCGCGTTCCGATAGCACGCCACGGCTTCCGGATACCGGCGGACCTCGTACAGGGCGTTTCCGAGGTAGAAGTAGCTGTCAGGCCGCTCGGGCCCTCGGCGGACCGCCTCCTCGAGAACGGGGATCGCCTCGGCGGTTCGTCCCAGCCGGTCGAGGGCGACGCCCGTCTTGATCCAGTACCGCGGATTCGTTGGCTCCGCCTCCAGAGCGCGACGCGCGTGCACGGCCGCCGCTTCGTTGTCGTTCCGCTCGAAATCTTCGGTGCAGAGGAGCTCGTTTCCATAGGCGCGCGCGAACGCCGTCACCTTCGCCCCGGGGCCGAGGAGGGTCTCATAGCGACGTAGACTCGACCGCTCGTTCGCGTTCACGAGCACGAACGCGAGGAGTGTGCCCGCGCCCAGGGAGGCGAGGCCCCACGCGCGCCGTCCCCGGATCGGTATCCGCGAGACGCCCGTCTGGACGCCGAGGACACCGAGCGGAAGGAGGAGGATCGAGAACAGGTCCCAGTCCTGGGCCGGAGCCACGGGCAAGAGGAGCGCTGCGGCGAGGGCGACGCCCGGGATGGCCGAGATCGCGAGGAACGCCGAGTCGGGTTCCGGTCGCCGCGACGGCCCGCTCGCGAGCGCCGCCACGAGGAGCAGCAAGGGCACCGGAAGCACGAGCAGGATCGCGTTGCCGACGTCGGACGCGTGATCGAGCGAGATCAGGCCGTAGGGCTTCGCGAACACCGACGCGTCGTGTCCGGCCCGGACGGAGCTGACCGCGACCCGAAACGACTCCACCCATCGTGACGGGGAGCTGCCGAGGAGGAGGAGCAGGGCCGCGGCCCCCGCGAGGGGCGCGCACGCCATTCCCGCGCGCACGCCCCAGGGCCGCGGTTCCCGAGATGTCAGGAACAGGAACGAGGGAACGAGATAGAGGCAGGCCAGGTGCGACGCGATCGCGACCGCGAGCGCGATCGTGAGCCAGGCCGGATGATCGGCGCCACGGGCGTGGCGCAAGCCCAGCCAGAGGTAGGCGAGGATCACGACGCTGACCGTGGGATAGCTCTCGATGTAACCGAAGTAGAGCTGGGCCACTCCCATCGTGGCGAGGAGCGCCAGCGCCAGGGCGCGCGATCCGGACGTGATCTCGCCCGCGATACCCCACAGGAGAACGCCCGCCACGAGGCCGCAGAATACGGGCAGGGGCGCCATGGTCGCGGGATCGACGGGGAAGCGAAGGGCCTCGAGGATCCGTGAGAACAGGGCCCAGACGGCGGCGGCCAGTGGCTCCGTGTACTCCTCCGGATGATCGGCGCGGATGTGATCCATCCAGACCTGCGCGTCGCCCAGGAGCTGCGTCCGGATCGCCAGGCGGAACAGAAGGAAGCACCACGGCACGAGGAGGAGCCACCCGGTCCAGCGAGGGAGCCGGAGGGACCGGGGCCGTTTGGATGATCGCCGGGAGGGATGGTCGCGCGCGCGCGGAGCCACGAAGTCCAGTACGAGAAGGGCCGCTCCCGCGACGAGCAGCGCCGTCACCAGCCATCGCTCGGGACCGAGGAGGAATCCGGGAAGATGGAGTCCCCAGGCTCGGGGTCCGGGAGTCTGGCTTGCGACGATCACCGCGATCACGAACGCGGAGGAGCCAGCCGCCAGGACGCCCCCGGCGGCCCGGGTTCGATCCATGGCCGAAAGTATAGGCCCGATTCGAACGGGACAGGTGGCCCCGATTCCACGTTGCGGCGCCCCTTCCCGGGAGTAAAATGGCCACGCTAGGGCACGTTTGCGCCGCCGGAAGCTCCGGCGTTCCAACCCACAACCCGAGGTACCCATGTCTGTCGTCATGGAGAAGAAGTCCACCGAGATCCGAAACCCGTTCGAGGTTGCCCAGCGTCAATTCGACATCGCCGCCGAAGCCCTGCGGCTCGAGGACGGCATCCGCCTCAAGCTGCGGGTTCCGCGACGCGCGCTGATCGTCTCGGTTCCCTTCGAGATGGACGACGGCTCCTGGCAGGTCGTCCAGGGATACCGCGTGCAGCACGACGTGTCGCGCGGTCCCGCCAAAGGTGGCATCCGCTTTCACCCTCAAGTCACCCTCGACGAGGTGAAGGCGCTTGCCGCCTGGATGACGTGGAAATGCGCGGTCGTGAACCTGCCGTATGGCGGCGCCAAGGGCGGGATCGAGGTGGATCCGAAGAAGCTGAGCAACCACGAGCTGGAGCGAATGACCCGGCGCTATACGAACGAGATCGCCATCATCATCGGACCGGAAAAGGACATTCCCGCGCCTGACGTCTACACCGACGCTCAGGTCATGGCGTGGATCATGGACACGTTCACGATGCGCCAGGGATTCGCTTCGCCCGGCGTCGTGACCGGTAAGCCGATCTCCCTGGGCGGCTCGCTCGGCCGCCGCGAAGCGACCGCGCGCGGGTGCACGTACGCGATCGAGGAGGCGTGCCAGTACCTCGGCAAGCAGCTCGAGGGCATGACGGTCGCGATCCAGGGGTACGGCAACGCGGGATCCATCGCGCACGACCTCCTGCACGCTCGCGGGGCGAAGGTCGTGGCCGTGAGCGACTCGCGCGGCGGAGTCCATTCCACGCGCGGGCTCGATCCCAAGATCGTCCAGACGCACAAGGCGCAGGCGGGGTCGGTCGTGGGGCTTCCGGGCGCCGACCGCATCGGCAACCATGAGCTCTTGGAGCTCAAGGTGGACATCCTGATCCCGGCCGCGCTCGAGAACCAGATCACCCAGGAGAACGCTCCCAGGATCCGGCCCAAGATCCTGGCCGAGGCCGCGAACGGGCCCACGACGCCCGATGCCGACCCCATCCTTCACGAGAACGGCGTGTTCCTGATTCCGGACATCCTGGCGAACGCGGGAGGCGTCACGGTTTCGTACTTCGAATGGGTCCAGGATCTCGCCAACTACTTCTGGACCGAGGAAGAGGTGAACCAGAAGCTCGAGACGATCATGCGGCGCGCCTTCCTGGACGTCAGCGCGCTGGCCGAGAAGCATCACGTCCACAACCGCACGGCCGCCTACATGCTCGGCGTCGGGCGGGTCGCGGAAGCGACGAGACTCCGGGGGCTCTATGGGTGATCGAAGCGCGACGGCGCCCCGCGCCGCCGCGGCGACCGACGATTTCCTGAGCATTCGCGCCATCGACCACCTGGAATTCTGGGTGGGGAACGCGCGTCAGGCGGCGTTCTTCTACCAGCACGCCTTCGGCCTCGCGGTCACGGGGCACGCGGGTCTCGAGACGGGAGTGCGGGACCGGGCCTCGTACGTGCTCCAGCAGGGGAAAGTGCGCTTCGTGCTCACGACGCCGCTCGGGCCGGAAGGGCACATCGCGGACCAGATCCATCTGCATGGGGACGGGGTGCACGACATCGCGCTCGAGGTCGAGGACGTGGACCGCGCCTACACGGAGACGACGAAGCGGGGCGCGCGGGGGGTTCAGGAGCCGACGACGGTGCGGGACGACTCCGGTGAGATCCGCCGCGCCGCGGTCGCGACGTACGGCGACACCGTCCACTCCTTCATCGACCGGTCCAAGTACCGCGGCTCCTTCCTGCCCGGCTACCGCCCCACCGGCGAGCAGCCGAAGCCGGGACCGCTTCTCTACGTCGACCACGTCGTCGGGAACGTGGCGCTGGGCGACATGAACAAGTTCGTCGCCTACTACCGCGACGTGATGGGCTTCGCCCAGTTCCAGCATTTCGACGACAAGGACATCTCGACGGAATACTCGGCGCTGATGTCCAAGGTGATGGCGGACGGGAGCGGCAAGGTGAAGTTTCCGATCAACGAGCCCGCCGCGGGAAAGCGGAAGTCCCAGATCGACGAGTACCTCGAGTACTACCGCGGGCCGGGCGTCCAGCACATCGCGCTCGCCACGAACGACATCTGCCACACCGTCTCCCTGCTCCGGGACACCGGCATCCAGTTCATCCAGGTGCCGCCGAGCTACTACGAGATGCTCGAGGCCCGGGTGGGAAAGATCGACGAGGACAACCGCGAGCTGGCCAAGCTCGGCATCCTGGTGGATCGCGACGACGAGGGCTACCTGCTCCAGATCTTCTCGAAGCCGGTGCAGGACCGCCCCACGGTCTTCTACGAAGTGATCGAGCGGAAGGGAAGCCGCGGCTTCGGTAAAGGGAATTTCAAGGCGCTCTTCGAAGCGATCGAGCGCGAGCAGGCTCTCCGGGGAAATCTCTAAGAGCGCGTGCGCCTCGTCTCCTTCAGCCGGACGGGAGAGCCGGAGCGCGCTCTCGGCGCGCTCGAGGGCGATCGGATCCTGGAGCTCGGCGCCGCCGCGGCGGTGCTGGCGCCCGGGCTGGACGCCCCGGGCCGCCTCCGAACCCTGGACACGTTGCTGAACGACTGGGAGCAGGGGCTTCCGGTCGCCCGCTCGGTGCTCGATCGCGCCGTGGCGGCGACCGCGCCCGGCTCGGTCGGAGCGCGGGCCAAGTACGCGGAAGCCCTGGCGCCCGCCTGGCACGCCCGGGCGCGGATCACGCTCCATCCCCCGGTCACGCGCCCTCCCACCGTTCGCGATTTCTATGCCTTCGAAGCCCACGTCCGAAACGCGCGAAAACGTCGAGGTCTCGACATCGCGCCGGAGTGGTTCGAGTTTCCCGCTTTCTATTTCTCGAATCCCGGGTCCCTGGTCGGCGACGGAGCCGTCATCCCGAAGCCCGCGTGGACCGAGGCGCTCGATTACGAGCTGGAGATCGCGTGCGTGATCGGGGTCCGCGCGCGCGACGTGGGCGCGGACCGCTGGAGATCGGTCGTGGCGGGATTCACGATCCTGAACGACTGGAGCGCCCGCGACGTGCAGCGGAAGGAGATGGCGATCGGGCTGGGCCCCGCGAAAGGGAAGGACTTCGCGACCTCCCTGGGACCCGCGCTGGTGACCCTGGACGAGCTGGAGCCGAAGCGGCGCGGAGACCACTTCGACCTCGCGATGGAAGCGCGCGTGAACGGCGCCACGCTCTCGCGCGGGAACGCGAAGGACCTGCACTTCACGTTCGGGCAGATGATTGCGAGGGCTTCGCAGGACGTGTATCTTTTCCCGGGTGACGTGATCGGCTCCGGCACGGTGGGAACCGGATGTATCTTGGAGCTGGGGACCGAGGTGCACCCCTGGCTTCAACCGGGGGACGAGGTCGCGCTCGAGATCGAGCGCCTGGGTACGCTCACCAACCGAATCGCATGAAGGGCTGACGATATGCCGATGTACCACACCCTGGGGCAGACCCCCCACAAGCGCCACACCCAGTTCCGCCGTCCCGATGGGAAGCTCTACACGGAGCAGCTCATGGGCTCGCGCGGATTCTCGGGGCGCTCCTCGCTGATCTACCACCACAACATGCCGACACAGGCGCGCGAGATCAAGAAGATCGCCGATACCCGCGTGCAGCACGCGGACGAGCAGGTGCTGCGCCATCACCACTTCAAGACGAAGGATCTCAAGAAGAGCGGCGATCCGGTGAGCGGCCGCGTGGTGCTGCTGCACAACGCCGACGTGTCGATGGCGATCGCCGTGCCCGACCAGAAGATGTCGTACTTCTACCGGAACGGGCAGGGCGACGACATGTACTTCATCCACGAGGGAACGGGGCGGATCCAGACGATCTTCGGCGAGCTGCACTACCGGCCCGGCGACTACGTCGTGATTCCGCGCGGCACCACCTACATGTTCCATCCGGAAGCCGGGACGCAGCGGTACCTGGTCATCGAGGCGGCGTCGTCGATCGAGACGCCGAAGCGCTACCGGAACGAGTACGGGCAGCTGCTGGAGCACGCGCCCTTCTCGGAGCGCGACATCCGGAAGCCCGAGCGGCTGGAGACCTTCACGGAGCAGGGGAAGTACGAGGTGAGGATCAAGGCGCGCGACCAGGTCACGGCCTACGAGTTTGATTTCCACCCCCTGGACGTCGTGGGATGGGACGGGTTCCTGTACCCCTACATCTTCAACATCGAGGACTTCGAGCCGATCACGGGGCGCGTCCACATGCCGCCCCCGACCCACCAGTGCTTCGAGGGCCGGAACTTCGTGGTCTGCTCGTTCGTGCCGCGGATGTACGACTACCACCCGCAGGCGCTGCCCGTCCCGTACAACCACTCGAACGTGGACTCGGACGAGGTGCTCTACTACGTGAACGGGAACTTCATGAGCCGGCGCGGGATCGAGGTCGGCTCGTTCACGCTGCACCCGTCGGGGATCCCGCACGGGCCGCATCCCGGCGCCGCGGAGGCTTCGATCGGGGCCAAGGAGACGAAGGAGCTGGCGGTGATGCTGGACACCTTCCATCCGCTCTACGTCACGCCCGAGGCCGCGCCGTACGACGATCCGAAGTATCCCTACTCCTGGATCGAGAAGGGCGAGACGTTCGCGGGCGAAGGCGCCACGGGGTGAGCTTCCGGGAGATCGATCCCGCGACGGTAGAGCCCTCCGAAGTCTATTCGCTCCTGGTCGGGTGCGTGGTGCCCCGGCCGATCGCGTTCGTCTCCTCGCTGTCCGCCGAGGGCGTGCCCAACCTGGCGCCATTCTCCTTCTTCAACGCCGGCGGCGCCCATCCGCCGTCCCTGGTCTTCTCTCCGGTGACCTCGGGCGCGGGACGGAACAAGGACACGCTGAACAACGTCCGCGCCACCCGGGAGTACGTGGTGCACATCTCGCCGTGGGGATTGCGGGAGAAGATGAACCAATCCTCGGCCGACTACGCGCCCGAGGTGGACGAGTTCGTCGAGGCGGGCTTCACCAAGGTGGCCAGCAAGAAGGTGAAGCCCTGGCGCGTGGCCGAGTGCCCCGTCGCGATGGAGTGCAAGCTCTTCCAGATCGTGGAGCACGGTAGCGGGCCGTTGCGCGCCAACTACGTGATCGGCGAGGTGGTGTACTTCCACATCGCGGAATCCCTCTTCGTGAACGGGCGGATCGACGCGGGCGCCCTGGACGCGATCGGGCGTCTCGGCGGCCCGATGTACACGCACGTGACGAAGGAGTCCATCTTCAATCTGCCTCGGCCGGCGGTGCCGACCGGTCCGAAGTAGGGACGGAGTCGGGCTCACCGTGGCACTCCGGGAACTGCCGCATCGGTCGCTTTCACTCCTGATCCGGGAACACCTCTCGCCCGCGGAGGACCCGGAGACGGAGGCGTTGATCCAGCGCCTTCAGCCTGCGCGTCGTCGCGGCTACCTCACGAAGAGCGAGCTCACGGCGGCCTGCCGCTGGAAGTCGGCTCGATCGATCGGCCGTGTCCGCCTCAACAGCGTTCATCGTGTTCGCGAGGCGACGCGAGGAGCGCTCGCCGCACGGAGCGAGGGGAAGCGCATGCGGGCGCTCCTCAAGCTGGAAGGCGTTTCGGTCCCGAGCGCTTCGGCCATCCTCACGCTTCTGAATCCCCCTCGCTACGGAGTCATCGACATTCGCGTCTGGCAGCTCTTGCACCGGCCCGGGGCCGTCGAGGGCAACCGAGCCGGAACCGGCCTCACCGTCGCGCAGTGGGAGTCGTTTCTTCGCCTGATCCGGCAGCTCGCGGGGACCTTCCGCGTTTCCGCCAGGGTCATCGAGCGCACGCTCTTCAACGTCCACCGCGAATACCAGAGCGGTCGCCTCTACGAACGAGTCCCTGGGAGGAGCGCCTGACTCGACGCGCTCGCTTGATCTGCGTTCTTCTCCTCGGGATTGCCGTGGGCTGCGCGCCCAATCGCACGGTCCACGTCACCGGAACCGTTCATCGGATGACCATGGAAGGCGGTTTCTGGGTCGTCCGGGACGACGACGGCGCCACCTACGATCCCATCGGCGGATTGTCACCGGAGTTCCAGAAGGAAGGTCTGCGCGTGAACATGGTAGCCACCGTTCGCCCCGACGTCGTGAGCACCCACATGGCGGGCACGATGGTGGATATCGTCAAGATCCAGAAGCTCGAATGAACCCGTTGAATCAGATCGTCGGATGGCGCGTCGAGCGGTTCGCGACCCCGGCCGACTTCCTCGCGGCCGCGGAGCCGCTCCTCCTCGAGGCCGAAGTCGAGAACGCCCTCATCCTCGGCGTCGCGCGCGATCTCACGACGCGGACGCCCACGCTCGAGCCCTACTTCGCCTGCGTCCGCGACGGGGACCGAATCCTCATGTGCGCGTTCCGGTCGCTGCCCGACAAGGCCGGCATCACGCGCGCTTCCGACCCCTCCGCCATCCGCATGCTCGCGGAGGATCTCGCGGACGCGTGCCCCGCCGTGCGCGAGATCGTCGGGCCCGAGCCGACGATCCTCGCCTTCGTGGAAGCTCTCGCCGACGTCCGAGGGCACCGGGTCGAGCTGCGCATGAAGTCACGCATCCACGTCCTCCTCCGGGTCGTTCCCGTCTCGTCTCCGCCTCCAGGGCGGTTGCGTCCGGCGGGCGAGCCGGATCTCGATCTCATCCGAGGCTGGATGGAAGCCTTCATCGCGGAGATCGGCGAAGAGCCCGCGCCCAGCGATCTCGTGGATCGATGGATGCGCGACGGGAAGCTCTATCTGTGGCAGGACGGCGTTCCCGTGTCCGTCGCGGCTGCGACGGGGAGGACCCCGAACGGCGTTCGCGTGACCTTCGTCTACACGCCGATCGAGCGGCGAGGACGCGGCTATGCGTCGGCCTGCGTGGCGGCGCTCAGCCAGCGGCTTCTCGATTCCGGGAGCCGGTACTGTTGCCTGTACACGGACCTGGCCAACCCGACCTCGAACAAGATCTACCGCCAGATCGGGTACGAGCCGGTCTGCGATACGGCTTCCTACAGGGTGAACACGACACTCAACGCACGAGGGATCCCATGATTCGCGGCGTCCACACGATGTTCTATTCCTCC
>Ga0075423_10000020_pt1 | contig 74577 bp, 77 predicted proteins | sample SoiMethybrSBSTD2_FD_80114 | JGI IMG/M metagenome (GOLD analysis project Ga0075423, IMG submission 80114) | Bulk soil microbial communities from a Populus tree surrounding site in Tennessee, USA - Soil MetaG P. TD hybrid SBSTD2 | ecosystem: Environmental > Terrestrial > Soil > Tree plantation... | reverse complement strand
GTCTTTGCATATAGCGGATCGGCCGCCGCAAGCGCATTCATTCCGGAACCGCGTTCCGCCGTCATCGCGGACGGTTTTGCGGGGGTTCAATCGAGCACGGCGGGAGGCGTGCCGCCGGACACCTCCGCGGCGGCCGGACCCGATCACATCGTCGAGATCGTCCAGTCGGCGCTGGCGATCTTCGATCGGACGACCCGCGCGAAGCTCTCGGAGGTGCCGCTCGCGACGTTCTTCGCTTCTGTCAAGACGAGCGATTGCAACGACGAGACCGTCGTCGCTTACGACGAGTTGGCCCAGCGCTTCATCGTCGGATCGCTCGATATCCCGGAGCGCTGCGGCTTTCTCCCACAGGATTCCACCCATTTACTTTTCGCCGTCTCCGACGCCGCCGACCCGACGCAGGGCTTCACCGAGATGCATTCCATAGACCTCGTCGAGCCGGCGACCGGCAATTGTCCCGGCCAGCTCGTCGGCGCGGATTTCAACCGGCTCGGCTGGAACGCCGACGCCTACGTCTTCACGGTCAACATGCTCAATTTCCCGGAGACCTGTTTCGATCATGTGACGATCGTCGCCGTCGACAAGCTCAAGGCCCTCGATCAAGACCCCGCTACGATCGCGTTCTTTCATCATGACCTCGACGCAACGCACGTCTCGACGACGCCCGCCGTCATGCACGACGCGGCGGACGGCGATCCGATGTGGCTCGTCGCGGAGGCCGGCGGCGGCAACGGCGCGAAGATCCGCGTGACGAAAATGACGGATCTTTTGAGCGTCGCGGCGACCTTCGAAGATACCGATATCGCCGTCGCGCCTTACGGCGCGCCGCCGAGCGCGCGGCAGGCGGGCAGCTCGACGCCCGTCAATACGCTCGACAACCGGATTCTCAGCGTGGAATGGCGCGGCGGCCGGCTCGTCGCCGCGCATAATATCGGCCTCGGCGGCCTCGCGCAGGCGCGCTGGTACGAGTTCGACACCTCGGGACTCGCTCCGGATTTGGCGCAGCAAGGCACGATCGTGCCCGGCCCGGGCATCCACACGTACTATCCGTCGATCGCGATCGCCGCCAACGGCGATTTGGGGTTGACGTACATGCAGTCATCGGCGGCGGAATTCCCTTCGATGTACGTCACCGGACGCCTGGCGGCGGCGCCCTTGGGGACAACGCAGAAAGGCGCGCGCGCCAAGGCGGGAGCGGGGCCGTTGACCGGTGAATGCTCGAGGAGCTGCCGCGCCGGCGACTATAGCGCCGTCACGGTCGATCCGAATTCCAACGATCGGTTTTGCGCCGTCAACGAGTACGGCCCCGGCGACGGCGTGAACGTCTGGGGCACGTGGATCGCCTGCTTCACTCTGACGAGCGACGCCGGCGCGGGCGACCTCGCCGTGGCCGCCATCGCCGCGCCGAAGACGATCAAAAAAGGCGGCGCGACGATGCCGGTCACCGTCACGATTCAGAATCGCGGCAACCGGTCAGAAACGATCCCCGACACGTCTTTTCTAGGCGACGGTGTGAGCACCGGGCTTGTCCGCTTGGCCGTAGACGTCGTCGATCAGGACAACGAGGGATGCGCGTCCGCGACGCTCGCGCTAAACGGCGCGAAGAACGCCGCGCTCTTCAAGAAAGGAGCTAAATTCCTCGCGCCGGGCGCGACTCTCAAGGTGAGTTTTTTAGTGAGCTACCACTGCGTCAGCCCCCTTCCGGCGAACAAAGCTCTTCCCGATGCCGGCGACTATATTCACCGGGCAACGGTCCATCGCGAGGTGCTCGACGGCCTGCCCGACAGACAGGCGGCCGACGACACCTGCCCGGTCGGCGCGACGCCGGCGGCGGCGGTCAGAAGCGCTCAAAGCGCCGGCAACTGCGCCGGCGCTATCGTGAGCAACGTGCTGCGGTGAATCGGATATTAGGTCGGTAAAAGCGCTGAGGCGCGGCGCTAGGCTTCTTCGCGCGTAACGCGCAGCACTTCGGCGAGCGTCGTCACGCCGTCGCGCACTTTTTGCCAGCCGTCTTCGCGCAGCAGCCGCATGCGCTGCGAGACGGCGAGGTTGCGGATGGTGTTCGCGTCCGCGCGCTGCACGATGAGCTTGCAGATCTCCGGCGTCGCCGGCAGCAGCTCGAAGATGCCGACGCGACCCAGGTAGCCGGTGCCGGAGCAGGTTTCGCAGCCGATCGGCTCCCACACCGCCGCCGGTGGATAGCCGCTGAACTCTTCGACGTTCGAGGCCTGAAACGGCACCTGCTTGCGGCATTCCGCGCACAGCTTGCGGACCAGCCGCTGCGCCAAGACGCCTAACAGAGCGGAAGCGAGCAGATAATCCTCGACCCCCATCTCCATCAGGCGCGACACCGCACCGGCCGCGTCGTTAGTGTGGAGGGTCGAGAAAACCAGATGGCCGGTAAGCGCCGCCTGGATTGCGATCCCGGCGGTCTCGGCGTCGCGGATCTCGCCGATCATGATGACGTCGGGGTCCTGCCGCACGATCGAGCGGAGCCCGTTGGCAAAGGTGAGGCCGATCTGCGGCTTGACGTGAATCTGATTGACGCCGTTCAATTGATATTCGACCGGATCTTCGATCGTGATGATCTTTTTCGCCGGGTCGTTGATCTTCTGCAGCGCGCAGTAAAGCGTCGTGCTCTTGCCGCTGCCGGTCGGTCCCGTGACGAGCAGCATGCCGTGCGGCTTGGCGATCATCTCGTTGAAGCGCTGATAGATGTCGGGCGGAAAGCCCAACGATTCATCCAGGCTGGTGAAGATCTGCGAGCGCTCGAGCAGCCGGATGACGACGCTCTCGCCATAAAGCGTCGGGATCGTCGAGATGCGCAGATCGACGTCCTTGCCGGCGATCTTGACCTTGATGCGGCCGTCCTGCGGCAGGCGGCGCTCGGCGATATTGAGTTGCGCTAAAATCTTCAGGCGCGAGATGATCGCGGCCTTCAGCTGACGCGGCGGCGGCTCCATCTCGTGGAGAATACCGTCAATGCGGTAGCGCACCTTGAGCTGATTCTCGAACGGCTCGATATGAATATCCGAGGCGCGGCTCTCGAGCGCGCGGGTCATCAACTGGTTGACCAGACGAATGACGGGCGCCTCGGAGGCCATGTCACGGAGATGCTCGACCTCCTCGTTATCGGAGCCGTCGAACTCGCGCGCCCCGGGGCTCTCCGACAGCGGCTCGCTCGAATAGCCGTTGCCGAACACCGCGTCGATGCGCGCGACGATCTCCTTTTCCTTCGCGAGCACCGGCTTCACTTTCAGGCCGGAAGCGACTTCGAGTGCGTGCAGCCGAGCGAAGTCGGTCGGATCGGTCGTCGCGACGACAAGCTCGCGTCCTTCGACCTTCAGCGGGACGATGCGCGCGGATTTGAAAAAATCGACGCCGTCCATGATCGGCTCGAGCGGCAGCGGCCCCACGGGATAATCCTTCATCGAGACGACGGGGATTTTAAAATGCTCGCTCAACAGCGGCAACAGATCGTCCTCCGAGACGAAGCCCAGCTCGACGACGAGCCGGGCGAGCTGGGCGCGCTGCTCCTGCTGGAGCTTGACGACCCGCTCCATCTCGTCCGGCGCGAGAACCCCGCGGTCGACGAGGCGCTTTTCGAAAGTCACATAGCCGTTCATATTTCGCGGTCTATAATAGCAAATTACGGAGACCGGCGAAACGTCCGGGAGGAGGCCCCGCTTTGGGGATCCGATACCCTGGCGAAGGCGTGAACTCGGAAAAAATTCGAGATTTTATTTGGTCCTTCCGTAGCGGTCTTCCAGGCGGACGACGTCGTCGAGCTCGGGCGTCGAGGTCTCGAGCACGTCGCAGTCTTCCACGGCCGCCATGCGGTGGCGCGTGCCGGTGGTGATGCGGTAGCAGTCGCCGGGCTTCATGCGGTGGGTCTGCCGGCCGGCCTCGTCGCCGATTTCGAGATCGAGCATGCCGTTTAGAAGATAGACGGTCTCGTCTTTGATCCTGTGATACTGATAGCTCAGCGATTCTCCCTTGCGGATGTGGAGAATCTTGCCGACGTACCGGTCGGTATGCGCCCAGATGAGCTCATAGCCCCACGGTTTGTCGACACGCTGTGGACAGGAGATCGCCACAAAATCTCGCTCGAAGCTTCTATTTAAAAGCAGGTTTGCTTTGAGAGCTCAAGCCCAGGAGATCGAAGTTGAAGCGAAAATTGGTCTCGTTCGGATTGGTCGTATGATTGAGCGCGAAGGTGAGCGACCAGCATTCGCACTGCGAGAGAATCTTCACGGCGCCGCGGTTGGTGGAGAATCCGCCGCGGCGGAAGTTGTAGTTGGCGTCGTAGAGAAACAGCAGATGATCGGTGATGTGGACGAGGCTGCGGATGCCGATCAGCCCGAGGACATCCTTCCTCTGACAGCGGGGATCGAAGGTATCGCCGAAATCGGTTCTCAGCGAGGAGCAGATTTTGGTGGGAGAGTTGGGATCGACGAGGACCGGATTGGCATTGTCCGCCAGAGGCGAGTTGGCGGTCTTGTCGATGAAGCGAAAGCTCAAGTCCAGCGAGTTCGGCCGCATGAAATCCGGATCGAGAACCCGGCGCGTGATCGGCCGCGGATCGAACATGGAGAACAGGGCGAACGCTTCGTCCAAGTGTCCCGATTTCGGGTCGATTCCCGGGCCGCCGCCGAACACGATCCAGTCCGTCGGCATGAGCCTCAGGTTGAGGGCGATGTCGGAAAGCCGGCCGCCGGGCTGTTGCTCATTCCCGACGGCGTAATTCATCGATATTTTGAAGCGCGCGATTTCCCGCGTGTCGCCTTCGATCGGCGTTTGCGCCCTCTCCACGTCCGGGTTCTCGGTCAGCACCGGCGTTAGCGACGAATACTTTCCCCAAAAACGATTCGTAAGCGAGAACGTGACGAGGTTGCGGAAGTTCACCCGGTCGACGCCGTCCATGACGGGGATATCGTTTTGCCGGCTGCGCGAGACGAAGATGTAGCCCATTTCCGGCTCGATGACATGCTTGAGCTTTTGCAGCGCGTCGCCGTTCCAGGAAAAAACGCGGCCGAAAGACGTGCCGATGTTGCCGTTGACCTCGACGAGCGAGCGGGAGTTGTTGCGCGTAAAGGAGCGCTTGCGCTTGCTCAGTGTGCATAACGTAGGAAGGTCCTTGCTCGGGCAAGTGACGAGATCCTCCGACTGTGAGTTATCGTAGAGATGATATAGCGTCTCGCGCGGCGCGACGTTGAACGATCCATGGAGATAATTGGCGAGGTTGAAGGGCAAGACCAGCTCCGGCCTTAAATCCAGACGCAAGCCGTCGGCCGACGTGTCGCTCACGTAATTCACTCCAGCGGCGCGCCAGTGAAACTCCAGCGGCGTATTCCACAGCGGCTGAAAGCCGGTGAAAAGTAACTGCGGCGTGCGGTGAAGCGCACGGCTCTGGGGCTGGATGAAGTCTTGATAGTAGTCGAATTCGCCCTGCAGCGTCGCATTGTCCCAACCGCGCAGAAAGCCGGCGCGGGACTGACTGTAGCGCATCGTTTTGATGTCGTGCTCGCGGTCGAAGTCGAGGTGCATGTTGCGCGTGAGCTCGCGCACGAAAAAAGCGTCGCTGAACAGCGCCACGTCGCCGTAGGTCGTCCAGTCGGAACCCATCTGCCGGAAGTTCCCGGTCACATTCCAGCGCTGCGCCGGAATGACGTTGCAATCCGTCGTGAACGTCCCCGGATCTTTCGTATTCTCAACGTTGTGACAGCCGGCGATCGTGCGATCGCCAATCGCGCTGTCGGGATGATTCCGGAACAGCTCATTGAAGTAGGAGCCCTCGATCTCCCCGCTCGTGGTCTTGTTGAAGACCTTGCGGTATTCGGTCATGAAGCCGATGCGCGCGCGCGTCTCGACGTCGAAAGTCACAGTGGCATCGCTGCTCTTGTCGATCGCCCAGTAAAACGGCTGCATGTAGCGAAAGCCGCTCTTGCTCGACGTGCCGAACTCGGGAAAAAGAAAGCCGGTCTGGCGCTCCGTGTTAACCGGAAAAAGCGCATAGGGCATGTAGAAGACCGGAACGTCCATGATGTAGAATTTGGCGCGCCGTATTCGGCCGGTCCCCTCGCGCTCCACGTCGATCTGGTCGGCGGATATTTTCCAGGTCGGCGGACCGGAATCGCAAAGACAGGTGGTGAAGATGCCCTCGTCGAGATGGTAGCTCTGTCCCTCGAGCTTCTGGATGCGGCTGCCGCTCAGAGTCAGATGGCCTCTTTCGAGGAACAGGTCGCCGTTCTCGATCGTGCCGGTTTCGGTGTTTAAATTGAAGCGCATCCGGTCGGCCTGCTTCACCTTCCACTGCGGGTCGTCGACCGAAACGTGGCCCGTGGCCTCCATGTCCTGGGTCTCGCGGTTGACCGAAACCTGGTCGGCTTTGAGCGTCATCTCCTCGCGCTGCAGCTCGACGTTGCCCTGGCCTTCCAGCTGCTTGCCGCCGTCGGAGACCGACAGAGAATCGGCGGTGACGTGAATCTGCTGTTCGGGCGGGGGTTCCCCGGCGCGTCCGCCTTGCGCGGCAAATAATGGCTGGACCCGGAGAAGAGCCAGGAAAATGAGGAGGCCGAGGATTATGCTTTTAGCCACGCCCATGCGTAAAACGAAACAGATGAATCAACGGCTGCGACGGGCGAAAATCCGACCCCCTGTTATATACGGGGAGAGCCGGTCTAGGCAAGAGTTTTCTTGGCGCCGCCGATCAGTGGGAGGGAGAAAAGAAGCTGGGCTTTGCTCCGCGGCGCTTGACCAGCTCCGTTATCGCGGGTCTCACCTCGCCCAAAAAATAGAGCGAGCCGGTGACGAGAATCACGTCTTCGGAGGCGGCGGCTTCGATCGTGTCGAGAACCGCGCGGCGCGCGTCCGCCGCGACGGTTGCGGGAATCTCCGTCGCCGAGCGCACCGCCGCCGCCATTTCGGCCGGATCGGCGCTGCGCTCCATCGCGACACGCGTTAGGACCAATTCGTCGGCGATCTCCGAAAGCTCGCGCAGCATGAGCGGCCAATTTTTATCCGCCATGGCGGCGAAAATGACCTTCGCCTTTTTCCCGCCGAGCAGCGCGCGCATCTCCGCCGCCAGCGTTACGATGCCTTCCTCGTTGTGCGCGCCGTCCAGAATCACCGTGGGATGTCGCAGCGCCGTCTCGAGCCGGCCCGGCCAGGAGACGGTCGCGAGCCCTTCGCGAATGGAGGGGACGCTGGTGGGAAATTCGCCGCGCGCGACCTCGAGGGCACAGAGCGCCAGCGCGGCGTTGTTCTTCTGGTGGCGGCCGGCGAGACCGAGAGTGAGGTCGGTCAAACGCCGGTCGAGCCCGACATAATCGAACCGGCCGTCGGCTTTGAGCGAGACGGAAAAATCGCGGTCGAGAAAATAGCACTCGGCCTGCTTCGCGCGCGCGCTTTCCTCGAAGAGCCGCGCGATGTCGGGCGCGAACAACCCGCCGACCAGTGGCACGCCGGCCTTGATGATCCCGGCTTTCTCGCGCGCGATGGAGAGCGGGTCCGAGCCGAGGTAGGCTTCGTGATCTTTGGAGATCGTCGTGATGACGCTGACGCACGCCATGACGAAATTCGTCGCGTCGAGACGCCCACCGAGGCCGACCTCCACGACCGCGACATCGACGCCCCGGCGCGCGAAATAGACGAAGGCCATCACCGTGATGAACTCGAAAAACGTCAGGCGAATGTCTGCCGCGGCGGCGCGACCTTCGATCTCGTCCGCGAGCTCGACGACCGCCTCTTCGGAGATTTCCTCTTCGCCGACACGGATACGCTCGGTGAACGAGACTACGTGTGGGGACGTATAGAGCGCCGCCCGGTAGCCCGCCAGAGTCAAAATGCGCTGCAGCATCGCCGCCGTCGAGCCTTTGCCGTTGGTGCCGGCGATGTGAAATGCGGGATAGCTCCGCTCCGGACGATCGAAGAGCGCGAGCGCCCGATCCATGCGCGCGAGCTTTAGATCGATCTCGCCGCCGCGGAGGTTGTAGATGTAGTCGAGGGTCTCGTTATACGAGGGCATGGCAAAAAGTGTCAAGTTCCAAATTTCTTGTTTCAAGTTTCAATCTAGAAACCTGAAACTAGAAACTAGAAACCGCGGGCCGCTTAGCACGCCTTATCGCCTTTTTCAGCCGTCCGACGAAGGCGCCCGCATCGGCGGCCTTGCGACCGTTGTGCCCGGCGCGCTCGATCAGGTCGATGAGCGCGCTGCCGACCACTACGGCGTCGGCGAAGTCCGCGATGCGCACCGCCTGGCCGGGCGTCGAGATGCCGAATCCGACCGCGATGGGTAGCCGCGTATGCCGCCGGATGCGCGCGACCTGCGCCTGCAGCTCGCCTTCGAGGGCGCGCCGCGCGCCGGTCACGCCCGTGACGGAGACATAATAGATAAAGCCGCGGCCGCGGCGCGCGACGAGTTTGATACGCTCCAAGTCGCTCGTCGGCGCGAGGAGAAAGATCGTGTGGAGGCCCCATTTGTCGGTCTCGCGCCGGAGCTCGCCGCTTTCCTCCGGCGGCAGATCGACGCAGAGCACGCCGTCGGCGCCGGCGGTCTGGGCCGCACGCGCGAAACGTTCGAGGCCGAAGTGAAAAAACGGGTTGTAATAACCGAAGAGGATGATCGGGAGCTCAGAGTCGCGCCGGAATTCCCGCACCAGGCGCAGCACATGGGGCAGCATCGTGCCGCCGGCGAGCGCACGCTCCGAGGCGCGCTGGATCGTGGGGCCGTCGGCCATGGGATCCGAGAAAGGAACACCGAGCTCGATCATATCCGCACCCGCGGCCTCCAGCGCGCGGAGGATTTTCAACGTCGTCTTAATCTCCGGGTCGCCGGCGGTGACGAACGGGATCAACGCCGCCTCGCCGCGGCGCTTCAACTCTCGGAATTTTTTGTCGATGCGATTCATCTCGAACCAATGTTGAACGTTGAATTTTAAGGTTTGAGTTTTAAATTAATTAAACACTCAACATTCAAAACTTATCACTTCTCCAAATACTCCCCCACCGTTCCCATGTCCTTGTCGCCGCGGCCCGAGAGATTGACGATGACGATCTGGTTTTTCTCGAGCTTCGGCGCAAGCCGGCGAATCTCGGCGATTGCGTGCGCGCTCTCGAGCGCGGAGATGATGCCCTCGGTCTGCGCCAGATCCTCGAGCGCGGCGAGCGCCTCGCGGTCGGTCGCCGCGACGAAGCGGATGCGTCCGGCATCGCGCAGGTAGCTGAGCTCCGGTCCGACGCCGGGATAGTCGAGTCCCGCGGCGATGGAGTGGGTCTCGCGGATCTGGCCGTTGCGATCCTGGAGCAGGTAGCTCTTGCTGCCGTGGAGCACGCCCACCTCGCCCCCCAGGATCGTCGCCGCGTGCCGGCCGGTGGAGAGTCCCGCGCCCGCGGCTTCGACACCGATCATGTTCACGCCGGCGTCGCCGATGAAGGGATAAAACAGGCCCATCGAGTTGCTGCCGCCACCCACGCAGGCGACCAGGTAGTCCGGGAGCCGCCCCTCGCGGGCGAGAATCTGCCGCCGCGCCTCCTTGCCGATTACCGACTGAAAATCGCGCACCATCTTCGGATACGGGTGAGGCCCGGCGACCGAGCCGATGAGATAATAGGTCGTGCGGACATTCGTCACCCAATCTCTCAGCGCCTCGTTCATCGCGTCCTTGAGCGTGTTGCTCCCCGATTCGACCACCTTTACCTTCGCGCCGAGAAGCCGCATGCGCAGAACGTTGAGCGACTGGCGCGCGACGTCCTCCTTGCCCATGAAAATCTCGCAGTCGAGACCGAAGCGCGCGGCCACGGTCGCCGTCGCGACGCCGTGCTGGCCGGCGCCGGTCTCGGCGATGATTCTTTTTTTCCCCATGCGCCGCGCGAGCAGCACCTGACCGATGGTGTTGTTGATCTTGTGCGCACCGGTGTGGCAGAGGTCCTCGCGCTTCAAGTAGATCCGCGCGCCGCCGAGCTTCTCGGTCAGGCGCTCGGCGAAATAGAGCGGCGTCGGGCGGCCGGCGTACTCGCGGAGATAGGTCTCGAATTCCCGGCGAAAGCCGGGATCGCGCTGCGCCGCCGCATACGCCTTTTCGAGCTCGATCAGCGCCGGCATGAGCGTCTCCGAGACGTAACGCCCGCCGAAGGCGCCGAAGTGGCCGCGCCGGTCAGGCGCTTTTGACGGCCGCGATGAATGCCTTGAGTTTTTCATGATCCTTGATGCCCGGCGCCGCCTCGACGCCCGTGCAGACGTCCACGCCGAAGGGATGGACGAGCCTGATCGCCTCGGCCACGTTCCCGGTGTTGAGACCTCCGGCCAAAATCAACTTCTCCGACCGCAACCCGTCGAGCCAGCTCCAGGGAAACGCCGCGCCCGAGCCGCCGTAGCCCGGCGCCCACGAATCGACGAGGTAGTAATCGGCGGGAAAATTTTTCATGGCGCCGAGCGACTCACGGTCTTTGACGCGAAACGCCTTGATGACCTCGAGCTCCCAGCCGCGGCAATACTCGGCGCTCTCTTCGCCGTGGAGCTGCAGGCCGGAGAAGCCCGCTTTGCCATCGGCTGCGGCTGCGGCGAGAACTTCCCGGACGCGCTCCTTCGGCTCGTTGACGAACAGCGCGAACCTCCCGATCGCCGCGGGCAGCCGGGAGATGATCTCGCGCGCCCGCTCCGGCGTGGTGCAGCGCGGGCTCGGCCGATAAAAATTAAAGCCTAGATAATCGGCGCCGAACTCGACCGCGGCGAGCGCGTCGTCGAGATTGGTGATGCCGCAGACTTTGATCTTAACCATAAAAATCAGGCATTAGGCACCCGGCAATAGGCATGAGGAAGAGCAATTCAGTTTTCTATTGCTGTTGCCTACTGCCTATTGCCTAAGAATTCCTTCAGCTTCGCCCCCGGCTCCGGCGCGCGCATGAGCGCTTCGCCGATGAGAAACGCATGCGCGCCGAGAGCCTCGATCCGCTGGAGGTCGCGCGGGGTATGGAAGCCGCTCTCGCAAACCACCGTGACGCCGCCGGGGACAAGCGGCAGCAGCCGCTCGGCCGTCTCGAGCTTCACCTCGAACGTCTTGAGGTCCCGATTATTGATGCCGATCAGCGTCGCGCCGGTTGCTAGCGCGATTTCCAACTCGCCCTCGGTGTGGACCTCGACGAGGGCGTCGAGCGATAGCTCCTTCGCCTCGGAGAGAAGCTCCTGCAAAGCAGCAACCTCCAGCAGGGCGACGATCAAAAGCACGGCATCGGCGCCGAAGCTTCGCGCCTCGATCAGATGATAGCGGTCGAGCGTGAAATCCTTGCGCAAGAGCGGCGGCGCGACCGACTCTTTGATCGCTTCGAGAAAAGCTAGACTGCCGTGAAAATACTTCTCCTCGGTCAGTACCGAAAGCGCGCTCGCGCCGCTGGCGGAAAGATCGCGCGCGATGCCGACCGGGTCGAAATCCGCCCGAATGACGCCCTGCGACGGCGAGGCCCGCTTCACCTCGGCGACGATGCGCCGCGAGCGGCCGGACACAGCCGCGGCGAAGCCTCGCGTCGGCCGGGCGTACCACGGCCGGTCTTTAAGCACCGCCGGCGGGGTCTTCGCCCGCCGCGACGCGAGGTCGCTGCGCACATGTTCGGCGATCTCTTCGAGAAACATAAAATCGTCCGTGTTACCGTTCTTGGGTCACCCCCGCGCAAGCGGGGGTCCAGGATTAAAAGACTGGATTCCCGCTTCCATGGGAATGACTAAAGAGCATAGCTTCCCCGCTAACTATTGGTCATCTCGACCAGCCGGGCGAGCTTCGCCTGTGCCTTGCCGGAGTCGATCGATTCGGCGGCGAGCTTAATACCCGCGGCGATCGAGGGCGCTGCCTCGCCGACGTACAGCGCCGCACCGCTGTTCAGCAGCACGATGTCGCGCCGCGGGCCCTTTTCACCGGCGAGAACCTTTTTCAAGATCGTCGCGCACTCCTGCGGGTCGCCGCCGAGGAGCTCGGCCAGGTCGCAGCGCTTGAGCCCGGCTTCTTCCGGCGTGAAGGTGTAATTTTTTACCTGGCCGTCGCGCAGCTCTGCAACGCGCGTCGGACCGCAGAGCGACATCTCGTCCATTCCCTCCAGGCCGTGGACCACCAGCGCGCGTCTCGTGCCGAGGTTCTTGAGCACGTGGGCGATCGGATCGGTCAGCGCGCCGTCATAAATGCCCGTCAGCTGGTGCGTCGCGCCGGCGGGATTGGTGAGCGGGCCGAGCACGTTGAAGATCGTGCGGATGCCGATCTCGCGCCGCGGCTGGACGGCGTATTTCATCGCCTCGTGAAGCATCGGCGCGAAGAGAAAGCCGACGCCGATCTTATCGATGCACTCTTCGACCTTGTCCTTGGCGGCGTCGACTTTGACGCCGAGAGCGGCCAGGCAGTCGGCACTCCCCGATTGACTCGACACCGAGCGGTTGCCGTGCTTCGCCACCGTGAGCCCCGCGCCGGCGACCACGAACGTCGACGCGGTCGAGATGTTGAAGGTGCCTTTCTTGTCGCCGCCGGTGCCGACGACGTCGAGCACGAGATCGGCCTTGACCGCGACGCGGTTGACCTTCTCGCGCATGACGCGCGCCGCGCCGGTGATCTCTTCGACTTTCTCGCCCTTCATGCGGAGCGCGGTCAAGAAAGCAGCGACCTGGAGCGGCGTCGCCGCGCCGGTCATGATCTGATTCATCGCCTCGACCGTCTCCGCCTCGGTGAGATCGACCCGGTCGACGACCTTGGCGATGGCTTCTTTGATATCCATAAAATGGCTCCCGAGCTAAGAAGCTTTCAGCTTCTGGTCTATTGTAGGCCACTGCTGATTGCCGACAGCTTCCTAGCTTCTCCTCACTTGCTCACGGCGATCGCTTTGGTGAAATTCTCCTTGGCCTGGATCTCTTCGAGAAATTGCTTCGCCTGCGCGCGCGTCGGATAATGGCCGACCCGCACACGGTACCAGTCGCGCCCCTTGATATTGGCCGTGACGACGTAGGCATCATAGCCCTTCTGCTTCAACCTCTCCGCGAGCCTCTGCGCCGAGCGCTCGTCGGTGAAGGCGTTGACCTGAACCGTCCAATCGCGCGGCGCATCGTTCTTAGCCTTTTCGTCTTCCGCCGTCTTCGCTGCCGTCTCGACCTTTTCGGACGCCGGCTTATCGGCCTTTTCCTTTGTCTCTTTTTTCTGTGCCAGCGCGGCATCCGGCGTCGGCGCCTTGGCGGTCTCCTTCGCCGCGGGCGCAGCATCCGCCGGCTGGACTTTCGCGGCTTTAGTTTCCTTGACTTCGGTCTGCGTCTCGCCCGCCGGCTTTATTTTGACGGGCTTCTCCGGCGGAGCCGCTTCCTTCGCCGCTGAGCCGCCTCCCTTGCCCAAGGTATCGTAGAAAGTGAGTTGATCGTCTTTGGCCGGCGCCTCTTGGCCGGATTTCGCGGCGGCGCCGGGAGGCTGGATCGGCACCTTCACGAGCGGCTCTTCCTGCTTGAGCAGCTTTCGTTCTTCGATGCCCTGCCCGATGACGATGCCCAGAAGAAAAACCAGCACGCAGGTGAGCGCGAATCCCACCGTGACGAGGACGAGCTGGCTTTTGCTAAAATAAAAGATGCCAGCTTCATTGCCTTTGCGATTTTCCGCCATGTTCACTCCCGCATGGGTCGATTCAATTTTCCGGGCGCGCCGCCATCTTGAGCGGTGCGGTCACGCCCAACAGACTTAAGCCGCGTCCGACGACCTTCTGCACGTTGCGCAGAAGAAACAGCCGCGCGGCCGTCAGCTCCCGGTCGTCGGTGATGACGCGAAAGCGATTATAGTACCGGTGAAACTCGCCCGCCAATTCGAGCAGGTAAAACGCGAGTCGGTGCGGCTCCAGCTCCTTGACGCTCTCCTCCACGGTTTCGGAGAATTGCAGCAGCCGCTTGATGAGGCCGAGCTCCTCGGGCTCGGCCAAGCTTTCGACCTCGACGTCCGCCCCGGGCACCGCCGCGCCCTTCTCGCGCGCCTGTTCGAAGATGCTCGCGATGCGGGCGTGAGCGTACTGCACGTAGAACACCGGATTTTCGCTCGACTCCTTTTTGGCGAGTTCGAGATCGAAATCCAAATGGCTGTCGGACTTCCGCATGAGAAAGAAAAACCGCGCCGCGTCGCTGCCGACCTCCCCTAGGACGTCGGCGAGCGGCACGAACTCGCCCTGGCGCTTGCCCATGCGCACGGGCTCGCCGCCGCGCGTGAGCTGCACGAGCTGGACGAGCACCACACGGAGCGCCTCCGGGTTATAGCCGAGCGCGGCGAGGCCCGCCTTCAAGCGCGGGACGTAGCCGTGATGGTCCGCCCCCCAAACGTTGATCAATTGTTGAAAGCCGCGCTCGAGCTTGTCGCGGTGATAGGCGATGTCGCTCGCGAAATACGTAAGCTCGCCGTCGCTCTTCACGAGCGGCCGGTCCTTGTCGTCGCCGAAAGCGGTCGATCTGAACCAGCGCGCGCCCTCCTCGTCGTAGAGCATGCCGCGCTCGGCGAGCAGCGTGAGCGTCTTGTCGACCGCGCCGCGCGCGCGCAGCTCCCTCTCGCTCACGAACGAGTCGAAGCCGATGCCGAAGGCGGCGAGGCCGTTGCGAATCATTTCCAGCAGCCGCTCGCCGCCGAATTGGCGAAAAAATGCGATCGCCTCGTCTTTCGGCCTCGTGAGAAATTTATCGCCCCAGCGCCGCTTCGCTTCGGCGGCCACATCCTTGACGTAGTCGCCTGGATAGCCGCCCTCGGGGAACTCGACCTTTTCCCCGGACAGCTCGCGGTAGCGCGCGTAGATCGATTCTCCCAGCTTCTCCATCTGGTTCCCGGCGTCGTTGACGTAGTATTCGCGCTCGACGGCGAAGCCCGCCGCCTCGAGCAGGCGCGCGAGCACGTCGCCGATGACCGCGACGCGGCCGTGCCCGACGTGGAGCGGCCCCGTCGGATTCGCGCTCGCGAATTCGACCTGGACTTTTTCGCCGCCGCCGAAGCGCGGCGCGAGCTCGGCTGCGCGGTCGAGCTCGGCGAGGCGCGCGTAATAAAAGCGCGGCGAAAAAGTGAAATTCAAAAAGCCCGGCCCCGCGATCTCGATGCGCGCGAGAATGCCTTCGGGATCCTCGATATTTTTAGCGATCGCCTCGGCGACCGCGCGCGGCGGCCGGCGGAGATGCTTCGCCCACACGAGTGCGACGTTGGAGGCGAGATCGCCGAACTCCCTTTGTTTCGGCGGCTCAAGAAACAAAGGGGGAAGATCTGTTGATTCCAGCTCTTCCCCCTTCGCGGTCTTCTCGATCGCCCGGCTCAACAGATCTTTAAGGTGACTCTTCATTTAGAATGATGCTAAACCCCCGCCATGCGTGGCGACGCCACCGGAGAAAACCGATCGGTTGCAGGCCGGCAGACATAAAATAGGGTCGGAATAACGCTGGAAAATGAAATTATTTATAGCCTCGATTGCGCGGCAAAGTCAATCGCCGCGCCCGGGCGCGCAGCGCGAAACTCCGCGCCGATCAATCCTCTTTTTCCGCCGACCCAGCGCGCGGCGAGGAGCACTAGAACATCGCCGGCCTGAAGCGGAAATTAGCGCGAGCTCCGGTTTCATCCGGTCGTGCTTTGTTCTTTTCGCAGGGACAGGAACTCCGGCGGAATCGCCGGCGAAAGAAAGAGCGGTCCGGAGGAATAAAATTCGACGCCGCTCTCGTGCGCCGAACGCGCATCGACGACGATGACGGCGGGTATGGGATCGCGCTTTCGGCCGACGGCGATCGCGTCGTCGACGGCCGCGCTCAGGTGAACGTAGGCGCGCCCGCGCGGCTTGAGCCCCTCGCGCAAGACCCCCTGCGCGAGGTCGCGCGCCGTGCCGTAATAGAGCTCATCCGGCGGCGCGATGCTCTCGCCGCCGAGGTCGACGGCAAAGGAATGGCCGTAGGTCGCGCGCACGCGGTCGCCGCGGAGCTCGAAGCGCTGTTTATCCGATCCCGCGACGATGCCGCGGATGTCTTCGTCCGTCGCGTCGGGAAAGCGCGTTTTCACGCGCGCGACGAGCTCGGTCCAGGGGACGAAGCCCTGGCGGTCGAAGGCGAGCGGGTAGTCGGGCGGACGATGGCGCAGGAGAAAGCTCAGGAACCGCGATAGACGATCGAGCGGAACCATAGAACGGAATTCAGGAGATAGAATATAGAATTTAGAAGTTTCGGACCGACTTACCCGGCGCTGTTGCCTTTTTTCGTGATCCCATTCTGACTTCTGGCTTCTAAATTATATTTTCTGTTACGTTCCCTTTTTCATTTCGCCGGCGATCAGCTGATAGACGTTGTGCGCGATACCGGTCGCCTCGTAGCCGTCGAGACCGTTCGCCTGCGCGATGCCGAACATCTGGTAGGCCAGCGCGCTGAACGGCATCGGCATTTGCATCTCGCGCGCCATGTCGAGGCCGAAGCCGACGTCTTTCGGCATCCACGATTTCCGCGGCTTGAATTTGCGCGAGACCAGGGTCTCGCACATCCGCTCGAGGCCCTCGGAGCGGCTCTGTGATTTATTGAGCGCCTCTTGGAAGGTCGCCTCGGAGACGCCGCCCTTTTTAAGCCACGTCGCGATCTCGACGAGTCCCATATGTTGGATCGCGGCGAACATCGCCATTGCGTTCTTGATGAGCTTCGCGTTGCCGAGCTCGCCCACGTGCATCACGTTTTTCGCCATTGGCTGAACCAGCGGAAGAAACTTTTCGTACAGATCTTTCGAACCGGAAAGCCAGAGCGTCAGCGTCCCGGCCGCGGCCTGTTCCTCGACACCGCCCGCGGAGCCGTCGAGGATCTGCCACCCTTTGGCTTTAAGACCGTCGTTGACCTTGAGGATCGTCCTTTTATCGATGCTGCTGAAATCGATCCAGGTCCTGGCGCCGCGCGTCACCTCGTGCAGCCCGCCGCCGCCGAGCCCCACCTGTTCGACCGCCGCATTGTACGGCAGCATCGAAAAGACGATCTCCGAAGCCTCCGCGACGGCGCGTGCCGATTCTTTGAATTCCGCCCCCTGGCTCTCCAAACCGCGCGCGACCTCACGCCTGACATCGTTGACGGCCAGACGATGCCCCGCCTTGATGAGATTCGCGGCCATGCCGCCGCCCATTCCGCCGGTGCCGATGAAGCCTAAGTTCGCCATAGCGCCTCCTTGGTTGCTATGCCGAACTTATAGCGCAATCCAATGGCCAAGGGTAGGCTTGACTTGAATAGACGAAGGGCTTGGATGAGGCGCCGGATACGAGGCGAGAAATTATTTTATGACTTTGTCGGCCTGAATTAGCACGCGCTGGGGCACGATGATATCGAGTTGACGCGCGGTCTTCAGATTGACGGCGAGCTCGAACTTCTCCGGCTGCTTGACCGCGAGATCGCCGGGCTTGGCGCCCTTCAAAATATCCACGACGTAGCCCGCCGCGCGCCGGTGCAAATCCGCCAAGCTGGCACCGTAGGAGACGAGACTTCCCGCCTCGACGTAGCGCTCATCTTCGGCCATGGTCGCAAAGCGATGCTTGATCTCGAGCTCGGAAATTTCCCGCGCGTGCTGGGACATCAGCGGATTACCGACGATGATCAAGGCATCGACACGCTCCTTCTTCGCCGTTTGAAAGACTTCCGAAAAGTCAGGTTTTGGACCTCGCACCCCAAACGATCGGAACTCGAGCTTGAAAGCTTGCGCCGCCGCCTCGTATTCTTTGATAGCGATCGCCGGACCGGGGCCGTCCATGTCCCAAAGCGCGCCGATGCGCGACATCTTCGGCAAGAGTTCCTTCAGGAACTCGATGCGCTTGGCGCTGATGTCGCGGCTGAGCCAGGCGAGCCCCGTGATATTCCCGCCGGGATGATTGAGGCTCTCGACGTATCCGGCAACGACGGGATCGACGGAACTGATCATCACGATCGGAACGGTCTTGGTGGCTTTTTTAGCGGCGCGGATGCCGACGTTGTTGGCCGCTACGATGACGTCGACCTTGCGTTGCAGAAGTTCGTTGATGATGGCGGGCATGCGGTCCAACCTTCCCTCCGCAAAACGCCTCTCGATGGAGATATTTTTCCCGTCGATATACCCAAGATCCCGCAAGCCTCCGCGGAACGCGTCATATTGAGGCGAGGAACTTCCGGTGGCGCCTGTCGAGGATATGAATCCTATCGTAGGGACCGCCTTAGGCGCCTGCTGAGCTTGAGCCGAAGAAAGGCCTAAAATGAAAAAGCCGGCGAGCGCGGCGAGCACCTTGCGCTTCATGCCAGTCGATCCTCACTCATAGGATAAGCGGTGCGCCGAAACGACTTATTGGGACCGCCGACCTCTCTCGTCGCATCCGATCTAAAAAAAAATCGATTGTACCACAACCCGATAAATGAAGATAACGGTTTGTGCGCGGCGGGGTGCAGAGCTTCGCGAGTCGACGGCGAGCCGAGGGCGTCAGGGGTCGATGGAACATCAGCGAGCGGGGATCGCTAGGGATATAGGGTGTCTTTCCGGGAAGCACGGTCCTCAAATCTGAACTGGAAGCGATCGATAACCTGCCGATCCCGGACCGCCACCAGTTGAGCCAGTTCAGGCGTGTAATAGCTGGAGTAGTGCCGGTGCTCCGAGGTGTTCTTTTTGTCGAGTTCGAGCACATAGCTGCATAACTCGTCCGTGGCGACGCCTAACTTGTCGAAAAAAGCGATGATCTCGTTTCGCAGCGAATCGACCCGACAGAAACACACGTCGTCCCCGGGGCCGAACATCTCATTGAACCGAAAGCTATATAACCCCATGCCGGTCCCGCGAATTCTCCGCATGACGTCGCGGGTCAGATTGGAAACGTGCCTGTCCTTGTAGTTAAAGTCTTCGGGCAGCCTATCGGCCAAAACGTCGAGCTTCTCGTCGAGGCACAAGTTCAACGCATTCCGAATTGTCTCGACAAAATCCAGTCGGCGATTCTCGGTGAGAAAGGAGATGAGCGGTCCCCGCCGGTCGTTCGATAGCTGGTGGTGATACCAAGAGACATAAAACTCCCAAGGATTTCGAACCGTACCCAAGACTGGAAGATGCGAAAACTCCGCGGGTAAAACACGGAGAGGCAGATGATACCCGATTTCGCGCGACGGGAAGAATTTTTGCACCACCTGCGAGACAAAGGTGCCTCCGGAGCGGGGTAAGTGCACAAAAACGAACTTTTCGGTGACCAGCATGCTTGGGGCACTGCGCGGGCAGCGGAAACGATCACTGCAACATGCGAAACCTTAACTCGTCTTTTTTACCTCGTCCAGGCAAGGCGCGCGTTCTGATGGAGCCCATTGAGGGCCAACCGTTTCCATTCGCGGCGCGAAGCGGAAAGCTGAATGACGGAATAAGGGATTTGTAATTTCTCCGCGCTTTCAATGATCAGCCTTTGTTGCGACTGGTATTTTTCGAACCTGCTCGTAAATCCGTCGGCGCTGATCATCTGTTCCTGAAGGTCCTGCCACACCCGGGGCCGTTCGGGATGCGCGCTCCTTTGCTCAATTTCGCGCTCGTCGAGCTGCAGGATAAAAACGTGGACCGGCAGCGTTTTTAAAATGCCGATAACCTCCTCGCATTCTCTCGCCAGCTCCGGCTGCCTGACGAGGATCGCGACATAAGTCGAGAGATGGAATCGGTTCAACAGAAACACCGCATTGCGGTTGCGATCGAGGAATTCTCGAACGTGCGTGATAAAAAGCTTCTCGAATTGGACCCTAAATTTCAAAATGCCGGGTATCGAAAAGTGCTTCCAGGAATGCAACAGCTCGCCTTCGGAATAGTCGTAGATGTCTCGCCCCTTGAGCTTCCCTTTTAAGTAGGCCTGGAACGTGTCTTTGCCTGACCCGGCCACGCCTTCGACGATGAGAACGCGGGAATCTAAGACGACTGCCTCCGGCTGGCTGGCGGCTTTAGCGCCTTGGCGCCGGAGCTCAAGTAAATTCCGGACCCGCGAGGGAACGGCCGGACGTGCCGGATGGTTCATGCGCTTTTGTTTTACCGTTGTCGGCGTTTCGGATGCGGCGGCGCCGTTCCGGGTTGTCCCGTTGATCTTTTTCATCGCTGTCCTACCAACAACGCAGTCCCGCAGAGCGTCTGACACGAGACACGAATTTTAGCAATAGGCCATGTCAGCAATGCTCGTCAAGAGAAAAATGATGCTCGTAGACGACAAAATCCGACTTTGGTTGCAGCGGCAGGGCCTGAACAAAAATGGGCCAACGTGATTCGCTCCGGAGAGACCTAGGGGCACCGGTTGGAGCGTCGTCACCCGTCAATATCATGGCACAATTCCTGCTTTTTTGGACATCCAGCGAAAAGCTTGGGAAAACGACAGGATTGCTCCCAAAAGTGCTAATTTTTGCCATGTCATTAGTACAACTTTGCGCAAAAATGCCCATTCTTAGTAATGGGCTTGGTGCATATGCGGGCAGCAGCAGCCCCGTTGCCCCGGCGATCGGAGCCTTGATTCCGTGTCCTTGACGCTCATACCCAAAGGGATTGTGCTCGGTGGGACAAACTCATCCTTTCAGCCCACCGTTTCGCGTAAGTCCCGGAAACTCACCCGGATCGGCTTGGGTGGAGGCGGTATCCGGCGGCGTTTCCTCGTTTGGGGGCTCAGCTTCTTCGGTCTCACGCTGACCCTCGTCATCATCGTGGGATATTCCTATACGGCGCGGCAGATACGCTGGGATGCCGCCCAGATGCAAACCGAGATCGCGACCGTCACCGCCGACCGCATCAATAACTTCGTCAAGCGGAAGATCGAGCGTTTTTCCGATACCGCCAATGCCGCCAATCTTTATCCGATCGGCAGCAAGGAACAACAGCTACTCATCTCTCTGCTCGTCAAAAATGACGGCAGCTTTACCGACGCGTCGCTGCTGGATGCCCGTGGCATGGAAGTGCTTAAGGCATCCGACCGAAGGGTCTATTTCTCCAGGGACCTCAAGGACCAGAGCCAATCGGCAAAGTTCATCCAAGCGCTCCAGGGCGAAGACTACATCAGCCAGGTCTACACTTCCGATAAAGGTCAGCCGTATATCACGATCGCGACACCGTTGTGGGGCAACCAGCAAAACATCGTCGGCGTGGTCTGCGTCGAGGCCGATCTTTCGTTCTTATGGGAAGTCATCGAAAAAATTCATTTCGGCACCGCCGGCTACGGCTATCTGGTCGACGAGCAGGGTAATCTCATCGCCCATCCCGACACTTCACTGCTGGGCAAAAAGCTGAACCTCAGGTCATTCGACAAAGTCCGCGATTTTTTGCGCTATCCGGCCCGTCCGGACTCGGCGCCCGCCAGCGAATCGCGCGGCATCCTGGATCACCCGGTGCTCAGCACCTACGCGCCGGTGCGCGGCCTCGGCTGGGCGGTTATTTTGGAGGAGCCGATCGACGCGGCGCTGGCGAATGTGGATCTCTTAAAGCGCTCTGCGCTGATGCTCCTGGCCGTCGTGCTTTTCGCAGGCGCCGCGATCATGACGTGGCTCAGCGGCCGAATCACCGGCCCGATCCGGGAACTCCACGAGGGAGCCAAGATCATCGCCAGCGGCAATCTCGATTACCGCGTGAATCTCACGACCGGCGACGAGATCGAATCGCTCAGCGAAGAATTCAACAAGATGGCGGGAGAGCTCCAGGTCTCCTACGCGACGCTCGAACAAAAAGTCAAAGATAAGACCAGCGAGCTAGAAAACGCCAATACCGAGCTCGAGCACGTCAATATCCATCTTGTGAGAGCCAATAAAGCCAAGGACGAGTTCTTGAGCGTTATGTCGCACGAGCTGCGTACGCCGCTGAATGTCGTGATGGGGTATACGGGAATGATGAAGGAAGGGGTGCTCGGCCCGATCAATCACGAGCAGAGCCGCGCGTTGGAAAAAGTCATCGGCCGCTCGAGCGATCTGCTCGTGATGATCAGCCAGATCCTCCAGGCCACCAGTATCGAGGCCGGCAAGGTCCAGATCGAACGGCGCGAATTCGACCTGACCGAATTCCTCGACAGCGTCAAATCGAATTACGAATTTCCGCTGGACAAGAACATCGATTTGCGCTGGGAGTACCCCGCGGCTCATTCCATCGTCAAAAGCGACGTGGGAAAGCTCAAGCATATCCTGCAAAATCTCATTACCAACGCGATCAAATTCACGGAGCGAGGCAACGTCACGGTCCGTGCGACCCATAACCCGGCGACACGAATTCTACAATTCGACGTGGTGGACACGGGCATCGGCATCCAAAAAGAAATGCTGCCGGCCGTCTTCGACATCTTCCACCAGGTCGACAGCTCGGAAACGCGGTCTTACGGAGGCGTAGGGCTCGGGCTTTATATCGTCAAGAAATACACCGAGCTCCTCCAGGGAAACATCGGTGTTGAAAGCGAGTACGGCAGCGGTTCGACCTTCACGCTGACGGTTCCCTGCTGATCCGCTCCGATATCCGAACGCTATCTATTCGAGCACCCGGACCCCTTCAGGCCAGAGGACGAGAACGATGGTCTCGCCTCGCCCGCGCGGCGTGTGGATCGACTGGGGATCCAAATAAACGAGGTCGCCTTGACGGTAGGCGCCGCTCTCGTCCTCGATCGAGCCTTTGAGAACGAGATAGAATTCGCCGCCGACATGCTCGTGGCGAAGAAAGGCATCGGGGGCGGCGTCCGCGGCGATGCGGTAGAGCACCAGCTCTTTTTTTCCTTCTCGCGCGAGCCGCGCTATCGAGAGACCGTTGCCGAAGTCGCGCCACGATAGCCGCTCCAACGCCGCCTCGTCGACTTGCAGAGCCAAAAGATCGGTCAGCGATCGATGAAAGACGCCCACGCCATCGTCTGTTATCACGGCGCCGCGGCGAGCGGAAGAGCGTGATGAGAGCGTTGACACTCGGCAACAGAGTTGGCTACCCTCGAACCGTGCGATGGCTGGCGGCAGCGATGGTGTGGGCTTTTTTGGGCGCGTACTCCGGCGCCGGCGAGCCGCCGGGCGCGCCGCGCATCGCGCTACCCGGGGACCGCTTCGCAGCTCTGCGGGCGATGCTCCCGACGGACGCCGCCGCCCGCGCTTTCGCGCCGATTAAAAAAACCGCTGATCGCGCCCTCGGAGAAAAACCGCAGCCGGTGAAGCGGATCGTCTCCGAAGGAACGCTTTACTCCGATCCTGAAAAAAAACGCAGCCTGGCCGCGCGGCGCGATCTCTTCAAGATCGAGGCGCTGGGTTACGCATATGCCCTTTTGGAGAAGCGCGAGTACGGCGAGAAGGCGCGCGAGTTCGTCCTGGCCTGGGCGCGGCTTTACGAGAGCGACGGCAACCCGATCAACGAGACCGAGTTCGTCCGCCTAATGATGGGATACGATCTCGCGCGCGGCCTTTTTTCCGCGGGTGAGCGCGCGGAGGCGGAGCGCTGGCTCGTCCGCATGGCGGAAAAGGAGAGAAGTGAAATCCGTCCGGGGACGAGCGCGGCGAGAAACAACCACATGAGCCATCGGCTCAAGATCATCGGGCATGTCGCCTATTTATTGCCGGAGCCGGCGCTCTTACGCTGGACCGCCGCGGAATACAAGCGTCACCTCGAGCAGAATCTCGATCCCGACGGCAGCACGTTCGATTTTCATCAGCGCGACGCGCTGCATTATCACGTTTACGACCTGCTGCCGCTGGTCGAGCTCTGCCTCGCCGCGGAGCAAAACGGCGAGCATCTTTACGACACCGCAACTTCGCGAGGAGCGACGCTGGAGAACGCGATCGCGTTTCTCATTCCTTACATCAAGGGAGAAAAAACCCATCGCGAGTTCGTCGGCTCGACGGTCAAGTTCGACCGCGAACGCAGCGCCGCCGGCGATCCGAGCATCCGCGTGGGCGCGAGCTGGAAGCCCGAGGAGGCGAGGAGACTATTCGACCTGGCGGGCCATTTTTCGCCGCGCTTTCACGCCGTCCGATTTCCCGGCGGCGAGAATGAATCCTTCGAGCGGCTGCTGGCGAAAATGGGAGGCCGGCGCTAGAAAAACCAGCTGCAAAAAAAGGGCGGTCCGAAGACCGCCCCCTAGAAATCCTGTATTAAAGGACCGCGCGTAACTATGCCGATGCCGCCTTCGCGCGGCGCCGCGGCGCCTTCTTCTGGCCGGCGGCCTCTTCGCCACCTTCCTTCTTCGCGCGCCTGCGACGCCGTTTGCCGCCCTCCTCGCCTTTCGCAGGAGCTTCGGCGGGAAGCAATTCGACAATCGAAACCGCCGCATGATCGCCGCGGCGCCAGCCGACTTTGACGATCCGGCTATAGCCGCCCGGCCGATCCTTGAAGCGGGCGGCCAGCGTGTCGAAGAGCTTATGCACGACCGACTCGTCCTGAATCACCGCCAGTGCCTGGCGCCGGGCGTGCAGCGTCCCCTGCTTGCCGAGACCGATCATCCAGTCGCCCCAACGCCGGAGTTCCTTCGCCTTGGGATCGGTCGTCTGGATGCGCTCGTGGCGCAGCAGCGAGGTGACCAGATTTCTCAGCAGCGCGCGGCGATGGCTCGCGCTGCGGTTGAATTTTTTTCCTGCCCTTAGATGTCGCATAGTTAAGTTCCGGGTGCGCGTTCCGAGTTTCGGGTTGGGAGATCAGCTTCCGAACCCGCAACTCGAAACGCGAATCTATCTTACGCCGTTTCCTTCTCGCGCGCGCGCCTGCGGCTCTCGATCTCTTCGCGCGAGGGGAAATGATCGAGCTTCATGCCGAGCTCGAGCCCCATGCCTCGGAGGATCTCCTTGATCTCGTTAAGCGATTTCTGCCCGAAATTCTTGGTCTTCAGCATCTCCTGCTCGGTCTTCTGCACCAGCTCGCCGATGTATTTGATGTCGGCGTTCTGCAGGCAGTTCTGCGAGCGGACGGAAAATTCGAGCTCGTCGACGCTGCGATAGAGGTTCTCGTTCAGCGGTGTCGTGGGGGATTCGTCGCGCCGGCTCGGCTGCGGCTCCTCGGTGAAGTTGATGAAGATCTGGAGCTGATCCTGAAGGATTTTGGCCGCATACGCGATCGCGTCGTCGGGCGTGATGCCGCCGTCGGTCCAGACTTCGAACACGAGGCGGTCGTAGTCGGTCCGCTGCCCGACGCGCGCATTGGTGACGGTGAAGTTGACCTTGCGGATCGGCGAGAAGATCGCGTCCATGGAGATCGTGTCGACCGGCACGCCCTCTTCCTTGTTGCGCTCGGCGGGCACGTAGCCGCGGCCTAGCTTCACGACCATCTCCATTTCGAGCCTGGCGTCTCGCGCGAGCGTTGCGATGTTCTGGTCGGGATTCAGGATCTCGACGCTCGGACCGGCGATGATATCGCGCGCCTGCACCGCCTTGGGGCCCTTGGAGTCGATGCGGATCGTCTGCTGCTCGGTGTCGAGCAAGCGCAGCCGGACTTCCTTCAAATTCAAAATGACGTCCGTCACGTCCTCGGTGATGCCGGGAATCGTCGAGAACTCGTGCAGAATGCCCTTGATGCGCACCGAAACAATGGCGGCGCCCATGAGCGAAGAGAGAAGAATGCGCCGGAGCGAGTTCCCCACCGTCGCGCCAAAGCCGCGCTCGAACGGCTCGGCGTAGAACTTCCCGTAGGTCGCGGTGAGGCTTTTATCGTCGGTCTCGAGTTCCTTCGGCTTGATCAAATCGGTCCAGTGCCTATGCATAGAAATGCGCTCCTCAGATTTACTTAGAATACAGCTCAACGACCAGCTTTTCGTTGATCGGCGCTGTGATGTCGCTTCTCGTCGGGAGATACTTGATCTTTCCCGTCGCGTTGTCGCGATCTACCTCGACCCACTCGGGCACGCCGCGGCGCTGGGCCGCCTCCATCGCCGCCAGTACGCGCTCCAGTTGCCGGCTCGCCTCCGCCACCGTAACCGCGTCGCCGGCTTTGACGATATAGGAAGGGATCGTCACTTTCCGGCCGTTGACCTTAATGTGCCCGTGGCGCACCAGCAGGCGCGCATCCGCGCGCGAGCTCGCAAAGCCCAGGCGATAGGCGACATTGTCGAGCCGCCGCTCGAGCAGGATCAACAGCGCCTCGCCGGTGATCCCTTTGAGGCGCTCCGCCATTTCGAACGTGCGGCGGAACTGCTTCTCGAACAGGCCGTACATGCGCTTGATCTTTTGCTTCTCACGGAGCTGAAGACTGTATTCGGAAAATTTCGGCCGACCCTGGCCATGCTGGCCCGGCGGATAGTTCCGGCGCTCGATCGCGCACTTGTCCGTATAGCAGCGCTCCCCCTTGAGAAAGAGCTTCATATTCTCGCGCCGGCAAAGCCGGCAAACCGATCCCGTATACCGCGCCACTGCTTAAAATCTCCTCGATTGCATTGTCATACTCTCCTCCGCTTGGGCGGACGGCAGCCGTTGTGCGGGATCGGCGTGACGTCTTTGATGAGGCTGATATGGATGCCCGCCGCCTGCAACGACCGGAGCGCCGACTCGCGCCCCGCGCCTGGGCCCCGCACAAAAACCTGCACGCTCCTCACGCCGTGGTCGGCGGCCTTTTTCGCCGCGCTGTCCGCCGCCTGCTGGGCCGCGAACGGCGTCCCCTTGCGCGAGCCTTTGAAGCCCATGCTCCCTGCGCTCGACCATGAGATCACGTTGCCCTGATAGTCCGTGATCGTCACGATTGTATTGTTGAAGGTCGAATGGATATGCACGACGCCTTCGGCGATGTTCTTGCGCCCCTTTTTCTTTCGCGCGGCGCGCTCCGGGGCCTTTTCCTCAGGCTTGCCTTCGACCTTTTTTTCTTCCGCTTGATCTTCTTTCGCCATTCCCACTCCCTGTTTTTACTTTTGCCTTTTTACTTAGCCCTTCGAGGGCGCCTGCTTCTTGCCGGCGACAGTCTTGCGCGGCCCCTTGCGCGTGCGCGCGTTGGTGTGCGTGCGCTGCCCGCGCACCGGAAGATTTTTCCGGTGTCTCAGCCCGCGATAGGAACCCACGTCGATGTGCCGCTTGATGTTCTGTGTCATGTCGCGGCGCAGATCGCCTTCGACTTTGTAATTTTGATCGATAACCGTGCGGATCTTGACGACTTCGTCGTCGCTCAGATTATCGGTCTTAGTGTCGAACGGGACCCCCGCGGACTGGAGAATTTTTTTCGAGCTGCTGCGCCCGATGCCGTAAATATAGGTGAGCGCGATCTCCATGCGCTTATTTCTCGGCAAATCGACTCCGGCTATTCGAGCCATATGAACCTCGCTTCGTTGCCTTTCTTCATCCCTGTCTCTGTTTATGTCGAGTGTTCGAGCACACGACGCGCACGACGCCTTTGCGCCGGATCACCTTGCACTTGTTGCAGATCTTTTTGACCGATGCTCTGACTTTCATCGTTATCTCTCCCGGTAAATGATGCGGCCGCGCGCCAGGTCGTACGGCGAAAGCTCGACGCGGACCTTGTCGCCCGGCAAAATTTTGATGTAATGCATGCGCATCTTGCCCGAGATATGCGCGAGCACCTTGTGCCCGTTGTCGAGCTGGACCCGGAACATGGCGTTCGGCAGCGTCTCCAATACGCTGCCGGTCACTTCGATCGCATCGTCTTTGGGCATAACTATCTAGTCTACCATAAGAATTCCGAACAGCGAAGTGCCGCGCTCGGAATTGGCCGTCATAACCGGCTCAAAATATAAGGTCCGTTCTCGGTGATCGCCACGGAATGCTCGAAATGCGCCGAGAGACTCCCGTCGCTCGTCACCGCCGTCCAGCCGTCGTCCTTGATCTTGACCTCGTAGCCGCCCATGTTCACCATTGGCTCGATCGCCAGGACCATCCCTTGCCGCAGCCTGAGCCCGCTATCGGCTTGCCCGTAGTTCGGCACCGGCGGCTCCTCGTGCAGCCGCTTGCCGATTCCGTGGCCGACGAACTGGCGCACCACCGAAAAGCCCGCGCCTTCGGCGGTCTCCTGGATGATCGAAGAGAGCTTTCCCATGCGCTCGCCGTCCTTCAGCTGCTCGATGCCGCGGTAAAGCGCCTCTTCGGTCACCCGCATGAGCCGCTCCGCCTCCTCGCTCACCTTTCCCACCCCGACCGTCACGGCCGAATCGCCGTAGTAGCCCTGGTAGATAACGCCGTAGTCGAGCCCGATGATATCACCCTCTCTCAGCGCCCGATTCGACGGAATGCCGTGGACGATCTCGTCGTTGATCGAGGCGCAGAGCGCGTGCCGATAGACCCGCCCGGCCATCTGATAGCCCTTAAAGGCCGGCGTCGCTTTTTTTTTAAGCGTCAGCTCCTCGGCCAGCTCGTCCAATTCCAGTGTGGTCACGCCGGGGGCGACTTTTTTTTTCAGCTCCTGAAGCACTTCGGCCACGATCACATTCGCGCGCCGCATGAGCTCGATTTCACGCGCGGATTTGATCGTTATCATTTTGCGCCGTCTCCGAGCGCCTGGAATACGCGCTTGCGGACCTCGTCCACGCTGCCGACGCCGTTGATCTCCCTCAACAGGCCGCGCTTGCGATAATACTCCTTCAGCGGCGCGGTCTGCTCTTCATAGATGCGGAGCCGAGCCGCGATCTGTTCCTCGCGGTCGTCGTCGCGCTGATAGAGCTCCCCGCCGCAGCGGTCGCACACGCCGGGTTTCGCCGGCGGATGAAAAACCTCGTGGTACAGCGCGCCGCAGCTCTTGCATGTGCGGCGCCCGGACAGCCGCTTGATGATAACGTCGTTCGGCGCGTTTAAGCACAGCGCCGACTCGAGCGGCAGCCCGTTGTCTTTCAAAATATGCTCCAGGTCGTCGGCCTGGGCGATCGTGCGCGGGAAGCCGTCGAGAATGAAGCCGGCGCGGCAGTCGGGCTCTTTCAAGCGCTCTGCGACGAGCTTCACCATGACGTTGTCGGGAACCAGATCGCCGCGCGAGAGAAAACCGGAGGTCTTTTTCCCGAGCGGCGTCTCGGCGCGCGCCGCCTTTCTCAAGATCTCTCCGGTCGAAACCTGACACGCACCGAACTTCTGCTCTAGAAGCTTGGCCTGTGTTCCCTTACCGGCCCCCGGAGGACCAAAAAATACGACACGCAGCACCCGTTCAACCCGCGTCCCTAACCTCTTCGGCCCCTGAGTCTGCCTCGTTTCATAAAGCCTTCGTAATTACGCGTGATCATGTGCGTCTCGACCTGGGCGATGGTGTCCATGGCGACACCGACGACGATCAGCAGCGCCGTGCCGCCGAAATAGAACGGCACGTTGAACTGCCGGATCAACAGCGTCGGCAGCAGTGCGACAATCGAGATGTAAATCGCCCCGCCCAGAGTGATCCGCGAAAGCACGCGGTCGATAAACTCCGCGGTCTTCTGCCCGGGCCGGATGCCCGGAATGTAACCGCCGAATTTCTTCATATTTTCCGAAACGTCGACGGGATTGAAGACGACGGCGGTGTAAAAATAGCAAAAGAAAATGATGAAGCCGACGTAGAGGACGTCATGCAGCCACTGTCCCGGCGCGAGATAGCCCGCGACGACTTGCGCCCACGGCTGATGCACGAACTGGGCGATCGTCGCCGGAAAAATCAAAATCGACGAGGCGAAGATCGGCGGGATGACGCCCGCGGTGTTGATCTTGAGCGGCAGATGCGAGCTCTGCCCGCCGTACATCTTCCGTCCCACCACCCGCTTCGCGTACTGCACCGGTATCCGTCTCTGCCCGCGCTCCATGAAAATGACCACGGCGACCGTGGCGACGACGATGATCAGCACCAGCAGCACGATCAGAATCCCGAGCTCGCCTTCCTGGATAAACTGATAGGTGGAGGTGAGCGCCGAGGGCAAACGGGCGACGATGCCGGCAAAGATAATGAGCGAGATGCCGTTGCCGATGCCGCGCTCGGTGATCTGCTCGCCCAGCCACATGATGAACGCCGTTCCCGAGGTGAGCGTGATGATCGTCATGATGCGGAAGCCCCAGCCCGGATCGAGCACGATCGCCTCGCCGCCGGCGCCGCGCGTGCCCTCCATGCCGACGGCGATCATCAGGCCCTGAACGATCGACAACACGATCGTGCCGTAGCGCGTGTATTGTGTGATCTTCCTGCGTCCGGCCTCCCCTTCTTTCGAGAGCCGTTCGAGATAGGGAAAAACGACCGTCAGGAGCTGGAGGATGATCGACGCGCTGATGTACGGCATGATACCGAGCGAAAAGACCGAGAATTGCTCCAGCGCGCCGCCGGAGAAGAGATTAAACAGGCCGAAGATCGTGTCCTTCACCCGGTCGAAGAACGACGCGAGCGCGACGCGGTCGATGCCCGGCGTCGGGATATGCACGCCGACCCGGTAGACCGCGAGCATCCCGAGGGTGAAGAAGATCCTCCGCCTAAGCTCCGGAATCTTTCCTGCGTTTTGAAAACCTTCGATCATAAAAAACTCGGCAACCGGAATTACTCTCCCGCCGCCTGCTTCTCGCCTGCCGCTTGTTGAATCAGCTCCGCCTTGCCGCCGAGCGATTCGATTTTCTCTTTCGCCTTGGCGGAAAAGCCATGGGCCCGGATCGTCAACTTCTTTGTGAATTCGCCGTCGCCGAGCACTTTGACCGGTGCGCCCTTCCGGCGCACCATGCGCCGCTCGTGCAGCGTCTCCGGCGTCACCTCGCTTCCGGCGTCGAAAGCTTCCAACTGTCCGAGGTTGACGACCGCCCAGACCCGGCGGAACGGGTTGTGGAAGCCGTGCTTGGGGAGACGGCGCTGCAGCGGCATCTGGCCGCCCTCGAAACCGGGCTGCACGTTGCCGCCCGAGCGGGAGCCCTGCCCCTTGTGGCCGCGGCAGGAAGTCTTGCCGTGCCCCGAACCGTCGCCGCGGCCGACGCGTTTTCTTTTCTTGGTCGAGCCGGGTGCCGGCTTTAAAGTGCCCAAATCCATGTTAGCGAATCTCCTGCAAAGGTTTGCCTCTCCGCCCCGCTATCTCTTCCGGAAGCCTCAAATCTCTCAGCGCTTCGAAAGTCGCCTTCACACTGTTATGCGGGTTGGAGGAGCCGATGCATTTCGTGAGCACGTTCTGGATGCCCGCGGCCTCGACCACGGCGCGCACGCCGCCGCCGGCGATCACGCCGGTGCCGTCGGAGGCCGGCTTCAGAACGACGTAGCCCGCGCCGAAACGGCCGGTGACTTCGAAGGGAATGGTTCCGTCGATGATCGGAATCCTCATCAAGGTTTTTTTCGCCTGCTCCAAGCCTTTGCGAATCGCCTCCGGGACCTCTTTTGCCTTGCCGAGGCCATAGCCCACCACGGACCGGCTGTCGCCCACCACGACGAGCGCGTTGAAGCTGAAGCGCCGGCCGCCTTTGACGACTTTGGCGACGCGGCTGATGTGGACGACCTTCTCTTTGAGTTCCAGTCCCTGAGGATCGATTTTGTCCATATTAAAATTTGAGTCCCGCTTCTCTCAGCGCATCGGCCAACGCCTTCACCCGGCCGTGGTAGAGAAATCCATTTCGGTCGAAGACCACGTTGGTAATATTTTTTTCCTTGCACGCCTGGGCGAGCGCCTGCCCCACGGCTTTGGCGGCCGCCACGCCTTTGCTGCTCTTGGCCTTGCCTTTGAGCGCGGGCGAAAGAGTCGAGACCGAAAGAAGCGTCACGCCCTTATCGTCCGAGATAACCTGCGCGTAAATGTGCTTGTCACTGCGGTAAACGCAGATGCGCGGGCGCTCATCGCTGCCGCGGATCTGCTTGCGCACCCGTTTCTGTCGCCTGATGCGCGCAACCGTTCTGTGGTTCCCCAGCATAAACTTTTCCTGTTAGGAGCTCGCGGCGCCGACCGCCTTGCCGGCCTTGCGCTTGATGACCTCTTCGCGGTACTTGATGCCTTTGCCTTTGTAGGGCTCCGGCGGCCGAAAGGCGCGGATCGCGGCGGCGGTCTCGCCCAGGAGCCTCCGGTCGGCGCTCGTCAGCGTGATGATGATCTGCCGCTCGACGCTCGCGGTCACGCCTTTCGGCAGCGGATAGACGATCGGATGCGAATAGCCGAGCGCGATGTGAAGGTCGGGGCCCCTCACCTCCGCGCGGTAGCCGACGCCGTTGATCTCCAGCACACGCGTAAAGCCCTTGCTCACGCCTTCGACCATATTCGCGATGAGCTTGCGGGCGAGACCGTGGAGCGCCTTGACGTTGCGCTCTTCGGCGCTGCGCGTCACGCGGACAACCTTGCCGTCCACGGTGACGTCGATGCCCGGGGGAACCGCCGCTTCGAGCTTGCCTTTGGGGCCCTCGACTTTGACCGCCCTGTCGGCGAGAGCGATTTTGACCCCGTCGGGAACCGCTATGGGTAATTTTCCGATGCGCGACACTTTATACCTCTACCAAACCGAACAAATGAGCTCGCCGCCAACCTTGGCCTTTTTCGCTTCGCGGTCGACGAGGATGCCTTTGGGCGTTGACAGCACGTTGACGCCCAGGCCTTTGCGGATCGGCGTGATGTCGTCGATGCCGACGTAAATTCTCCGCCCCGGGCGGCTGATGCGCTTCAAGCCGGTGATGACCGGACGGTTCTGCTTGTCGAACCGGATTTGAACCTTGAGCAGTTCGCCGAAGCCCTCTTTGGCTTTGATTTTCTTCATATCCTGCAGATAGCCCTCGGCGATGAGCACCTTGATGAGCGACTCCTTAAGCCGCGAGCTCGGCACCTCGACGCTGTCGTGGCCCGCGCGCATGGCGTTGCGGATGCGCGTCAACAGATCGGCGATCGGATCGGTCATTGCCATATTGCCCTACCAACTGGCCTTGATGAGCCCCGGGATATGTCCCTTGCGCGCGTGATCCCGGAGGCAGATGCGGCACATGCGAAAGCGGCGGAAGAACGCTCGCGAGCGACCGCACAACGGGCAGCGATTATACTGCCGGACCTTGAATTTATTCGGTCTTTCCGCCTTCACCCTGAGACACGTCTTAGCCAATGCACTCCTCCAGTTTTACGCGGCGAACGGCATGCCCAGATGCTTGAGCAGCGCGCGGCCTTCGTCGTCCGTGTGCGCGGTCGTGACGAACGAAACCGTGAGACCGCGCGATTTGTCCACCTTGTCGGCCACAATCTCGGGAAAAATAATCTGGTCGCGCAACCCGAGCGAGTAGTTGCCGCGGCCGTCGAACGACTTGCTGGGGATCCCCTTAAAGTCGCGCACGCGCGGCAGCGCCGCGTGGATCAGGCGATCCAGAAACTCGTACATGTGGTCGCGGCGGAGCGTCACCATGCAGCCGATCGGCACTCCCTGGCGCAGCTTGAAGTTCGCGATCGCCTTCTTCGCCTTGGTGATCACGGGCTTCTGGCCGGTGATCGCGGCGAGCTCGAAAGCGGCCGCGTCGAGAACTTTGACGTTCTGTGTCGCCTCGCTGAGCGCCATGTTGAGCGTGATGCGCTCGAGCCGCGGCACCTGAAGCGCGTTCTTATAGCCGAACTCCTTCATCATCGCCGGGACCACTTCTTCGTCATATTTCTTTTTGAGCCGAGCATTCATAATTCTACTTTTCGTGTTTAGAAATGATCTTAATCCAAGGGGTCGCCGCAGCGCCGACAAACGCGCGCCTTGCCTTCGCCGGTCATCTCCTTGCGGCCGACCCTAACAGGGGCATTGCACTTATCGCACATGAGCATGAGGTTCGAGAGCGGGATCGGCGCCTCCTTTTCCACGATGCCTCCGGGCTGCTGCGGCCCCCGGGCGCGCGTGTGGCGCTTCACCATGTTGACGCGCTCGATGATCGCCGCATCCTCTTTGGGGATCACTCTCAGGACCTTGCCGGTCTTGCGCCGCTCGCGCCCCGAGATCACCATCACACTGTCGTTCTTGCGTATATGCACTGCGTCTTCTTTCTATAAAACTATCTAGAGCACCTCGGGGGCGAGCGAGATGATCTTCATGAATTTTTTCGCCCTGAGCTCGCGCGCTACCGGCCCGAAAATGCGCGTGCCGATCGGCTCCTTCTGATTGTCGATGAGCACGGCGGAATTCGTGTCGAATCGAATGTAGCTCCCGTCGGAGCGGCCCAGCTCCTTCGCCGTACGGACTACGACCGCCTTGGTCACTTCACCTTTTTTGACCTTGGCGTTGGGAATCGCCTCCTTGACCGACACCACGATGATGTCGCCGATCGAAGCGTATTTCCGCTTGCTGCCGCCCAAGACCTTGATGCATTGGACCTTGCGCGCGCCCGAGTTGTCCGCCACGTCCAATACCGTTCTCATTTGAATCATAAATCGATCCCGTCACGAACAATCAAGCGGTGAGCGGGGCGTCCGGGGGGATCGTCGGGTCCACCACCGCCCGGTTGATCACTTTCGAGACGCGCCAGCGCTTGTCGCGGCTGAGCGGCCGCGTCTCCACGATGACGACCCGGTCGCCGATGCGGCATTCGCTCTTCTCGTCATGCGCCTTCACCTTGGTGCGGCGCTTGAGATATTTTTTATATTTCAGGTGCAGCACGGTGCGCTCGACCGCGACGATAACCGTTTTCTGCATCTTGTTGCTGAGCACCACGCCCTGGCGCTCTTTGTGCATCCGTCTCGCTTCCATTAGTTTTTCCCGCCCTTGGGCTGTTTCTCCCTGAGAATCGTTTCGATGCGCGCGAGATCGCGCCGGTTTTCGCGCAGCTTCATCGCGTTTTCGAGCCGGCCGGTAGCCTTTCTGAGCTTCAAATGAAATATTTCTTCCTTCAGCTCGCGGCGCTTTTGGGTCAGCTCTTCGCCCGCCATTTCTCTTAAATCTTTAGCCTCCATGGCTCGCCCTTCTACGCTCGATGAACATCGTCGGCAGCGAGAGCTTGTGCGCGGCCAAGCGGAACGCCTCGCGCGCGAGCGTGGGCTCGACGCCCTCCATCTCGTAGAGGATGCGCCCCGGCTTGATGACCGCGACCCAGCCCTCCGGAGCGCCCTTGCCTTTGCCCATGCGCGTCTCGGCGGGCTTCTTCGTTATCGGCTTGTCCGGAAAAATCCTAATCCAGACCTTGCCGCCGCGCTTTAAATAGCGCGTGAGCGCGATGCGCGCCGCCTCGATCTCGCGCGCGCCGAGCCAGCCGCGCTCGAGCGCCTTGAGACCGTAATCACCGAAGGCGAGCGTCGAACCGCGCATCGCCATGCCGGAGCGACGCCCCTTTTGCTGCTTGCGATATTTTACTTTTTTCGGCTCTAACATGGCTTTTACTGCCTTTTAACTTTTGATTTGTTCCTTAGGCTCCCATCGCCTGCTTCTGCTGCTGCTCCTCTTCGGTCAGCACCTCGCCGCGGAAGATCCAGACCTTGACGCCGATGACGCCGTAGGTGGTCTTCGATTCGGCAAAGCCATAGCTGATGTCGGCGCGGAGCGTGTGCAGAGGCACGCGTCCCTCGCGGTACCACTCGGTGCGCGCGATCTCGTTGCCGCCGAGCCTGCCGGCGCATTGAATCTTGATCCCCTGCGCGCCCATGCGCATCGCGCGCGAGACGCTTTCTTTCATCGCGCGGCGAAAGGCCACGCGCCGTTCGAGCTGCAGCGCGACGTTCTCGGCCACGAGCTGCGCGTCGAGATCGGGCCGGCGCACCTCGATGATGTTCAGGTAAACCTCGCGCTGGGTCAGCCGGGAGATTTCTTTTTTCAGCTTCTCGATCTCCGCGCCCTTCTTGCCGATGACGATGCCTGGCCGCGCCGTATGGATGTTGATCTTCGCTTTGGCCGCGGCGCTTTCGATCTCGATCTTGGAGACGCCGGCGTGATAGAGGCGGCTCTTCAAAAAATTCTTAATCTTGAAATCCTCGTGAAGGAGCTTCGCGTAGTCGTGGCGCGCGAACCACTTCGAATCCCAGGAGTCGATCACCCCGACGCGAAAAAGTTTCGGATGCGTCTTCTGACCCATGCGCTATTTGCTCCTCTCGTCGACGACGACAGTGATGTGCGCCAGCCGCTTGCGGATCTTGGTCGCGCGGCCCATGGCGCGGGGCATGAAGCGCTTCCACATGCCGGCGTCGCCGACCTCCACGCGCTTGACGTAAAGATTGTCCACGTCGACGCTCTGGGTATTCTCGGCGTTCGCCACCGCCGACCGCAATGTCTTGGCGACGAGATCGGCGGCGCGCTTCGGCGTGAACTTGAGTGTATTCAACGCCTCTTCCACGCCTTTGCCGCGAATCTGATCGACGACGAGGCGGACTTTTCGCGGCGAAAGGCGGATGAATCGTGTGACGGCGCGAGTTTCCATGGTTACGATGCCGCCTTAGGCGGCGGAGCTGCTGGAGCCGCGCCGGGGGCCGCTCTCGGCGCCGCGCCCGGAGCCGCCGGCGGCGCGCCTGCGACGCCTTCCTTCGCCTCGCCTTTGCGGTCGCCCGAATGCATATAAAACGTCCGCGTCGGCGCGAACTCGCCGAGCTTGTGGCCGACCATGTTCTCCGTCACGAAGACCGGGATGAATTTCCGGCCGTTGTGCACGGCGAGCGTATGCCCCACCATCTCGGGCGTGATGGTCGAGCGGCGCGACCATGTCTTGATCGCCCGCCGATCTTTTCCCTGTCCCATCGCCTCGACCTTTTTCAGCAAATGCTGATCGATGAACGGGCCTTTTTTTACCGAGCGCGCCATGGTTATCTAACCTCTCTCCGCTTCACGATATATTTATCCGAGTTGTGGTTCTTTCTGGTTTTATACCCCTTGGTCGGCTTGCCCCACGGCGTCATCGGATGATTGCCCTTCGAGCGACCTTCACCGCCGCCGTGCGGATGGTCGACGGGATTTTTCGCGATGCCGCGCGTCCAGCCGCGCCTGCCGAGCCAGCGGCTTCGTCCGGCCTTGCCGAGCGCCACGTTTTCCTGCTCGAGGTTGCCGACCTGGCCGATCGTCGCGCGGCATTCCGCGAGCACGTTGCGGAGCTCGCCGGAAGGGAGCTTTACGAGCGCGTAGCCGGCTTCCTTAGCCATCAACTGCGCCCCGGCGCCGGCGCTCCGGACCATCTGTCCGCCCTTGCCGAGCTTGAGCTCGATGTTATGGATCACCGTGCCGACGGGAATGAACTTCATCGGGAGACAATTTCCCGGCTTGATGTCGACGCCTTCGTCGCCCGCCATGACTTTATCCCCGACCTTGAGCTGGTCGGGCGCGAGGATATAACGACGCTCGCCGTCGGCGTAACAGAGCAGCGCGAGCCGCGACGAGCGGTTGGGATCGTACTCGATCGCTTCGACCTTCGCGGGCACGCCGCGCTTGTCGCGCCTGAAGTCGATCACGCGGAAACGCCGTTTGTGGCCGCCGCCGCGGTGATGGCTCGTCACGCGCCCGGTGTTGTTCCGCCCGCCGCTACGCCTAAGCGGCTCGACCAGACCCTTTTCGGGCTTGGTCTTGGTGATCTCTTCGAAGCCGAGCCCGGTGCGGAACCGGATGCCGTGCGAAGTCGGATTGTAAGTTTTAATCGCCATAATTAGTCGAAATCAAAAATTTTACGCGCCGCCGAAAAAGTCGATCTTGTCGCCTTCCTTCAAGGTCACATAGGCCTTTTTCCACACCGGGAGCCGGCCGGAGTTCCTCCCGACGCGCTTGATCTTGCCCAGGTAGCGCGCCAGGCGAACTTTCATGACTTTTACTTTGAACAGCGTCTCGACCGCGTGCTTGACCTCGATCTTGTTCGCGTCGCGATGGACCCGAAACAGGATTTGATTGGTCTTCTCCCCGAGCAGGCTCCCCTTTTCGGTGACGAGCGGAGCCTTGATGATTTCCTGTGGCTCTCTCATGCCGCGAGCCTCTCTTCGATCAATTTGAGCGCCAGCTCGGTCATGATCAGGTGCTCGTAGCGCAAGAGGTCGTAGACATTCAGCCCTTCGACGCGAAGCGCTTTGACCTTCGGCAGATTGCGCACCGAGAGCATCACCTTATCGTCGTTTTCCGGCAGCACGATGAGCGCGCTTTTCACCTGCAGCTCATCCAGCATCTGGCGCATGAGCTTGGTCTTCGTTTCAGCGAGGTCGAAGCCGGCGAGCACGATGATCTTGCCTTCCTTCCGCTTCATGCTCAGCGCGGAGAGGAGCGCCTCCCTGCGCGCCGTCTTCGGCATGCGATAGGAATAGTCGCGCGGCGTCGGGCCGAAGATCGTGCCGCCGCCAACCCAGATCGGCGAGCGGATCGAACCCGCGCGCGCCCTGCCGGTGCCCTTCTGGCGCCACGGCTTTTTGCCGCCGCCACGAACGAAGCCTTTGCTCTTGGTCGCGGCCGAGCCGGCGCGGCGGTTCGCCTGATGCTGGACGACGGCCTGATGCAAGAGATGCGGTCTCGGCGGAACGCCGAAAATCTCTTCCTTGAATTCCGGATTGATGACTTGACTAGCCATGGCTTATTTTGCTTTTGCCTTTTCGTTGGCTGGCGCCTGAGTCTTCTTGCGCCCCTTCGCGGCGCGTCGAATAATCACGACACCGCGCTGCGCGCCGGGCACCGAGCCTTTGATCAGCAGCAAATTCTCCTCGGGCCGCACCTCGACAACTTCGAGGTTCTGCACGGATACGTTTTCATCGCCCCAATGGCCGGCCATCCGCTTGCCTTTAAAGACGCGTCCCGGATAGGAGCGGTTGCCGATCGATCCGCCGTGGCGGAAATATTCGTGCGTGCCGTGCGAGCCGGGAAAGCCGGCGAAGCTCCAGCGCTTGATGACGCCGGAAAAGCCGTGTCCCTTGCTGACGCCGGCGACATCGACGAAATCTCCGGACTTGAAGAGATCGGCCGCCTTGATCTCCTGACCGAGCTCGTATTCGCCGGCCTTGTCGGTGCGGAATTCCTTCAGGACTTCGAACGCACCCTTGCCGGCCTTCTTAAAATGACCCTGATCGGGTTTGTTGACCCGCTGGGCCTTTCGGCTGCCGAAGCCCAACTGGAGCGCCTCGTAACCGTCGCGCCCGGCGTCTTTTTTCTGCACCACGACGCAAGGGCCGGTCTGAATGACGGTGACGGGCACCACGGTGCCGTCCGCGCCGAACACTTGCGTCATGCCGATTTTCTTTCCCAGCAGTCCGTTCATAAAAAGACAGAATATAGAATTCAGGAGTCAGAATTCAGAAGCGAAATCCGCAGTCCGGATTCTGGCTCCTGGATTCTGAATTCAGGATTCTTCACTGCAGTTTGATCTCCACGTCCACGCCGGCGGCGAGGTCCAATTTTCCCAAAGCGTCGATCGTCTGCTGCGTCGGTTCGAGGATGTCGAGCAAGCGCTTGTGCGTGCGGATCTCGAACTGCTCCCGCGATTTTTTATCGACGTGCGGCGAGCGATTGACAGTGAAGCGCTCGATGCGCGTCGGCAGCGGAATCGGCCCCGCGACGCGGCCGCCGGTGCGCCGGACGGTCTCGACGATTTCGCCCACCGACTGGTCGAGCACGCGATGGTCGTAGGCTTTCAGGCGAATGCGAATCTTTTCGTTCATGGTCTCGTTTCCATCGAGCTGCCCGCCTTGGCGCTGATCTCCTCCGAGATCGCCGCCGGAACCGGCTCATAGTGGGAGAACTGCATCGTATAAGTCGCGCGCCCCTGCGTCATCGACCGGACATCGGTCGCGTAGCCGAACATCTGCGCCAGCGGCACGTGCGCCTGGATCACCTGCGCCGTGCCGCGCGCGTCCATGCCGAGGACCTTGCCGCGCCGCGAGCTGATATTGCCGATGACTTCGCCCATGAACTCCTCGGGCGTCACGACTTCGACCGCCATGATCGGCTCGAGCAGCACGGGCGAGGCGCGGCGCGTCGCTTCTTTGAACGCCATCGAGCCGGCGATCTTGAAGGCGATCTCGGACGAATCGACATCGTGATAGCTGCCGTCGAAGAGTGTAACTTTGACGTCGACGACTGGATAGCCCGCGATCGGTCCGTTGTCGAGCGCCTCTTTGATGCCCTTTTCGACCGCCGGGATATACTCGCGCGGCACCGTGCCCCCCTTGATCGCATCGACGAATTCGAAGCCGGTGGCGGGCGGCTGGGGCTCTACCTTTATATAGACATGGCCGTACTGGCCGCGGCCGCCGGTCTGACGGATGAACTTGCCTTCCTGCTCGACCGGTCTGCGGACGGTCTCCTTGTAAGCGACCTGCGGCTTACCGACGTTCGCGCCGACGCCGAATTCCCGCACCAGGCGATCGACGATGATCTCGAGGTGAAGCTCGCCCATGCCGGAGATGATCGTCTGGCCGGTCTCCTCATCGGTGCGCACGCGGAAGGAGGGGTCTTCGGTCGTGAGCTTCTGCAGCGAGAGACCGAGCTTTTCCTGGTCGGCCTTGCTCTTCGGCTCGATGGCGATCGAAATGACCGGGTCGGGAAACTCGATCGATTCCAGGATGATCGGCTTCTCTTCATCGCACAGCGTGTCGCCGGTGGCGGTATTCTTAAGGCCGACCGCCGCCGCGATGTCGCCGGCGTTTACTTCCTTGATTTCCTCGCTCTTGCGCGCGTGCATCTTGAGCAAGCGGCCGATGCGCTCGCGGCGCATTTTGGTCGAGTTGTATATGCTGGAGCCGGAGTTGAGCGTGCCCGAATAGACGCGGAAGAAGGTGAGCGTCCCGACGTACGGATCGGTCATGATCTTAAAGGCGAGCGCGGCAAACGGGGCATCGTCTTTGGGGAGCCGCTCTTCTTCTTGTTGATTGTCAGGATTTTTACCGCAAACCGGGGGAATATCTGACGGGGAGGGGAGGTAATCGACGACGGCGTCGAGCAGCGGCTGGACGCCTTTGTTTTTAAACGCGGCGCCGCAAACGACCGGTACGAGCTTCATCGCCAATCCGCCCTTGCGGATCGCGGCGCGGAGCTCCGCTTCGGTGACCGCTTTGCCTTCGAGATATTTATCCATCAAGGCTTCGTCGGAGTCCGCCGCCGTCTCGATCAATTTTTCGCGGTATTCGTCGGCCTGCGCTTTCAATGCGGCTGGAATCTCTTCGATGTGAAATTTCGCGCCGAGGCTCTCTTCGTCCCAGAGAACGGCCTTCATCTGCACGAGATCGACGACGCCTTTGAAATTGTCCTCGGCGCCAATCGGGAGCTGGATCGGAACCGGACGCGCGCCCAGGCGGTCCTGAATCATCTTGACCGCGCCGAAGAAGTCGGCGCCGACGCGGTCCATCTTGTTGATGAAGGCGATGCGCGGCACGCGGTACTTGTCGGCTTGGCGCCAGACCGTCTCCGTCTGCGGCTCGACACCGCCGACCGAGCAGAATACGGCGACCGCGCCGTCGAGTACGCGCAGCGACCGTTCGACCTCGATGGTGAAATCGACGTGGCCCGGCGTATCGATGATGTTCACCCGGTGGTCGCGCCAGAAACAGGTCGTCGCGGCGGACGTGATCGTAATGCCGCGCTCCTGCTCCTGGACCATCCAGTCCATCGTCGCAGTGCCTTCGTGGACCTCGCCGATCTTGTAGTTGATCCCCGTGTAATAGAGGATCCGCTCCGTCGTCGTGGTCTTCCCCGCATCGATGTGGGCCATGATGCCGATGTTGCGGGTCTTCTCTAATGAAACCGTTCTTGCCATTGCCTCATTTTCCGAAAAAAAGGAGGCGGTCGCGCCGCCTCCCCTTGGAATACTCCTAACCGAAATTACCAGCGGTAATGCGCGAAGGCGCGGTTCGCCTCCGCCATCCGATGGGTATCTTCCTTTTTCTTCATCGCGCCGCCGCGGCTCTGCGCCGCATCGATGAGCTCGGCGGCGAGCTTCTCCTCCATCGATTTGCCCTCGCGTGCCGAGGCGGATTGCACGAGCCAGCGCATGCTGAGCGAAAGCCGTCTCTGCGGCCTCACTTCGACCGGCACCTGATAGGTGGCGCCGCCGACGCGGCGGGAGCGCACCTCGACCGCCGGCTTGGTGTTCTCGACCGCCCGCTTGAAGACCGCCAGCGCGTCCTCTTTCGTGCGCGAGCCGACGAGATCGAGCGCGCGGTAGAAGATGCCTTCGGCCACGCTCTTCTTCCCGCGCGTCATCACGGTATTGATGAACTTCGCGACCTGCTTGTCCCCGTATTTAGGATCCGGCAGACCCTCTCGCTTTTTGACTTCACCTTTGCGCGGCATGGTTCTTCCCTACTTCGGTTTCTTCGCGCCGTACTTCGAGCGGCTCTGGCGCCGCTCCTGCACGCCGATCGAATCGAGCGTGCCGCGGATAATGTGATACCGGACGCCGGGAAGATCTTTCACGCGGCCGCCGCGGATCAGCACCACCGAGTGCTCCTGCAGGTTGTGGCCGACGCCCGGGATGTAGGACGTCACCTCGATGCCGTTGGTGAGCCGGACGCGCGCAACTTTTCTCAGCGCAGAGTTCGGCTTCTTCGGCGTCGTCGTGTAAACCCGGATGCAGACGCCGCGCTTCTGCGGGCAGCCTTGCAGCGCGGGAGCGCTGTTTTTGCGCCGCTGCTTCTCGCGTCCGTCGCGAACCAGTTGTCCGATCGTGGGCATAATTTTACGTGTTCTTCCTAGTTTTTCCTGCTCCTGGCAAAAACCATATAAATAACAAACTTACGTGCCGTTGTCAAAACGATTACGCCTCGGCGGCGCGCGAAATCTCCACCTCTTCGCTTTCGGGCTGCTCGATCTCGATTTCGGCCTCGCCGTACTTCTTGAGACCTGTGCCCGCCGGGATCAGCCGGCCCATGATCACGTTCTCTTTGAGACCGCAAAGCATATCGATCTTGCCCTGGATCGCCGCCTCGGTCAGCACCTTCGTCGTCTCCTGGAACGAGGCCGCAGAGATGAAGCTCTCGGTCGACAGCGACGCCTTGGTGATACCCAGGAGCAGCGGCTCGGCGATCGCGGGTTTGCCGCCCGACGCAATGATGCGCTGCGTCTCCTCCTCGAAGCGCCACTTCTCCACCTGATCGCCGATCAAAAATTCGGTGTCTCCGACTTCCTTGATGCGGACGCGGCGAAGCATCTGGCGCACGATGACTTCGATGTGCTTGTCGTTGATGCGCACGCCCTGCAGACGATAGATCTCCTGCACCTCGTCGACCAGGTACTTCGCGAGCGCCTTCTCGCCGAGGATATTCAGGATGTCGTGCGGGTTGGACGAGCCGTCCATCAACGCCTCGCCGGCCTTGATGCGGTCGCCCTCGTGCACGCTGATGTGCTTGCCCTTGGGAATGAGATATTCCCGGGGCTCGCCAACTTCGGGCGTGATCACGACCTTGCGCTTGCCTTTGGTGTCCTTGCCGAAGGAGACGACGCCGTCGATCTCGCTGATAACGGCGAATTCTTTCGGCTTGCGCGCCTCGAAGAGCTCGGCCACGCGCGGGAGACCGCCGGTGATGTCCTTGGTTTTGGTCGTCTCGCGCGGGATCTTCGCGAGCGCGTCGCCGGCAAAGACCGACTGGCCTTCCTGGACGTTGATGTGCGCGCCGACCGGCAATAGGTAGCGCGCTTCAAGCGTCGCCGAAAGCCGCGCTGTCTGGCCGCCCGTGTCTTTGATCGAAATGCGCGGGCGCTTATCCACGTCCTTGGAGTCGACAATGACCTTGGTCGAAAGACCGGTGCGCTCGTCGACCCGCTCTTCCATCGTAATCGCTTCGACAATGTCGCCGAACTTGACGATACCGGAGACTTCGGTGAGGATCGGAATCGTGTACGGGTCCCATTCGGCGAGCAGCTCGCCGGGCTTGATCTTGGCGCCGTCCTTCTTCTTGAGCTTCGCGCCGTAGACGACCGGATAGCGTTCGCGCTCGCGCTCGCGCCCCTTTTCGCCTTCCGGATAGTCGACAACCGCGATCTCCCCGTTGCGGTTCATGACGACGAGATCGCCGTCCTTGTTGGCGACGGTGTTGACGCTGACGAATTTGAGATGGCCTTCGTTGCGCGCTTCGAGCGTCGTCTGCTCGGCGCGCCGGCTCGCGGTCCCGCCGATGTGGAACGTGCGCATCGTGAGCTGCGTCCCCGGCTCGCCGATCGACTGCGCCGCGATGACGCCGATCGCTTCGCCGTGGTTCACCATGTGGCCGCGCGCGAGATCGCGCCCGTAGCACATGACGCAGACGCCGCGCTTCGATTGGCAGGTGAGCACCGAGCGGATCTTGATGCGCTCGAGGCCCGCATCCTCGATCTTCTGCACGAGCTCCTCGGTGATCTCCTGGTTCGCGCCGACGATGATTTCGCCGCTGAACGGGTCCTTCACGTCTTCCAGGGCGACGCGACCGAGAACACGGTCGCCGAGCGGCTCGATGATCTCGCCGCCTTCCATCAGCGGCGTCATCTCGATGCCGTCGAGCGTACCGCAGTTCTCCTCCGAGATGATCGAATCCTGCGCCACGTCCACGAGGCGGCGCGTGAGATAACCCGAGTTCGCGGTCTTGAGCGCCGTGTCGGCTAAGCCTTTGCGCGCGCCGTGCGTCGAGATGAAGTACTGGAGCACGGTGAGCCCTTCGCGGAAGTTCGCGGTGATCGGCGTCTCGATGATCTCGCCGGAAGGCTTCGCCATCAGGCCGCGCATGCCGGCCAGCTGGCGGATTTGCTGCGCGCTGCCGCGCGCGCCGGAGTCCGCCATCATGAAGATCGGGTTGAAGCTCGGCACGGTGATCTTGGCGCCCTTTTCGTCGGTCATCGTTTCGCTGCCGAGATCGCGGAGCATCTCGTCGGCGATGCGGTCGGTGACCTCGGCCCAGATGTCGACGACCTTGTTGTAACGCTCGCCGTCGGTGATGAGGCCGTTCTTGTACTGCTCTTCGATCTCGCGCACGTCCTCGTGCGCCTTCTTGAGCAGCACCTCTTTATTCGGCGGAATCACCATGTCCTTGATGGCGATCGAGATACCCGCCTTGGTCGCGTAGTGATAGCCGATATCCTTCAGCCGGTCGGCGAAGATGACCGTCGCCTTGTTGCCGGCGAGCCGGTAGCTCACGTCGATGAGATTGGCGAGCTCCTTTTTCTTCATCAGCCGGTTCATTTCCTTGAAGGGAATCTCCGGCGGCGCGACGTCGTAGAGCAGCACGCGCCCGATGGTGGTGTCGAGCTTCTCGCCGTCGACGCGCACCTTGACCGCAGCCTGCAGCTCGACCGCGCCCTGGTCGAAGGCGATCCGAACCTCTTCGAAGTTGGAAAAGATCTGGCCCGTGCCCCTCGCGTTGGGGCGCTCCCGCGTCATGTAATAAAGCCCGAGGACGATGTCCTGGGTCGGCACGATGATCGGCTTGCCGTTTGCCGGCGAGAGAATGTTGTTGGTCGACATCATTAACGCGCGCGCCTCGACCTGAGCCTCGACGGAGAGCGGCACATGAACCGCCATCTGGTCGCCGTCGAAGTCGGCGTTGTACGCCGCGCAGACGAGCGGATGAAGTTGGATCGCCTTGCCTTCGATCAAAATCGGCTCGAACGCCTGGATGCCGAGGCGATGCAGCGTCGGCGCGCGGTTGAGCAGCACCGGGTGCTCGCGGATGACTTCGTCGAGAATGTCCCAGACTTCGGGACGCTCCTTCTCGACCATCTTCTTGGCGCTCTTGATCGTGGTCACGTGGCCGCGCTCTTCGAGCTTGTTGTAGATAAACGGCTTGAAGAGTTCGAGCGCCATCTTTTTCGGCAGCCCGCATTGATGGAGGCGTAGCTCCGGACCGACGACGATGACCGAGCGGCCGGAATAATCGACGCGCTTGCCCAAGAGGTTCTGGCGGAATCGCCCGGTCTTGCCCTTGAGCATATCGCTCAAAGACTTGAGCGGCCGGCGGTTCTGGCCGGTGATCGCGCGGCCGCGACGTCCGTTGTCGAACAGGGCGTCGACCGCCTCCTGCAGCATGCGCTTTTCGTTGCGGATGATCATATCCGGAGCGTTCAATTCCATCAGCCGCTTCAGGCGGTTGTTGCGATTGATCACGCGCCGATAGAGGTCGTTCAAGTCCGAGGTGGCGAAGCGGCCGCCGTCGAGCGGAACGAGCGGACGGAGATCCGGCGGAATCACCGGGATGACCTCCATGACCATCCATTCGGGGCGGTTGCCCGAGCTTCTAAAGGCGTTGACGACTTTCAGACGCTTGGCGATCTTCTTCCGCCTCACTTCGGAGTTCGCGTCGCGCATCTCCTGGCGGAGCTCTTCACCGAGCTTGACGATGTCGACGGCCTGAAGCAGTTTGCGCACCGCCTCCGCGCCCATGCCGGCGGAAAAGCTGCCGGCGCCGTATTCTTCGACCGCCTTGCGGTAGCGGCTCTCGGTTAAAAGTTCTTTATATTCAAGCGGTGTTCCGCCCGGATCGAGCACGACGTAGGCCTCGAAATAGAGCACCTTCTCGATGTCCTTGAGCGACATGTCGAGCAGCGCTCCGATACGGCTTGGCAGGCTCTTCAAAAACCAGATGTGGACGACGGCGGTGGCGAGCTCGATGTGCCCCATGCGCTCGCGCCGCACCTTGGATTGAATGACTTCGACGCCGCACTTCTCGCAGACCACCCCGCGGTGGCGCATGCGCTTATACTTGCCGCAGTTGCATTCGTAGTCCTTGGTCGGGCCGAAGATTTTCGCGCAGAAAAGCCCGTCGCGCTCCGGCTTAAAAGTCCGGTAGTTGATCGTCTCCGGCTTTTTCACTTCGCCGTGCGACCACGAGCGGATCTTTTCCGGAGAAGCGAGCGATACTTTGATCGCGTTGAAGCTTAAAGGGTTTTTCGGCTTATCGAATAAATTAAAAAGGTCTTCCATCATTTCACCTCGTGTAAGAACTCAGGAGTCCGAATCCAGAAATATTGCGCATCTGAATTCTTTCTCAGGTTTTCTCCTCCACAAGCTCGACATCGAGTCCCAGGCTCTGCAATTCCTTCACCATGACGTTGAAAGATTCCGGCAGGCCGGGTTCCAGGAGGTTGTCACCCTTGACAATCGCCTCGTACATGCGCGTGCGTCCGGCGACGTCGTCGGACTTGACCGTCAGCATCTCTTGGAGCGTGAACGCCGCGCCGTAGGCCTCGAGCGCCCAGACTTCCATTTCGCCCAAACGCTGGCCGCCGAACTGCGCCTTGCCGCCGAGCGGCTGCTGGGTCACGAGCGAATAGGGACCCGTCGAGCGCGCGTGGATCTTGTCGTCGACGAGATGATGCAGCTTCATCATGTACATGACGCCGACCGTCACCTTCTCGTCGAACCCGGTTCCGGTCCGGCCGTCGCGGAGCGTCACCTGTCCCGTGGCCGGCAGTCCGGCCTTGCGGAGCAGGTTGAAGATCTCCTCTTCCGCGGCGCCGTCGAAGACGGGCGACGCGATGTGGAGACCGTCGCGATACTTCGCCGCGAGGCGCGAAAGATCGGTGTCCTTGACGCCGTCCAGAAACTCGTTCACCTCGCGCGTCGCGAGATACTCCTTCATGCGCCGGCGGAGCTGCTCGGCATCGGGCCGCCCGCCATTGGTGACATGAATGAGCTCTTCGATCTGCTTGCCGAGGCTGCGCGCGGCCCAACCCAAGTGGGCCTCGAGAATCTGTCCCACGTTCATGCGCGACGGAACGCCCAGCGGGTTCAGCACGATGTCGACCGGGGTGCCGTCTTCCAAATAGGGCATGTCTTCCTCGGGCAGAATGCGCGAGATGACGCCTTTGTTGCCGTGGCGGCCGGCCATCTTGTCGCCGACCTGGAGCTTGCGCTTGATCGCGACGAACGTCTTGACCATCTTGATGACGCCGGGAGGAAGCTCGTCGCCGCTTTTGAGTTTGTTGATCTTGTCCTGAAAGACGACTTTGATCAGCTCGACCTGTTCGCTCGTGCTCTCGACGATGCGCTTGAGCTCCGCTTCGACCGATTCGTTGTCGACGCGGATCTCACCCCAGTAAGGCATCGGGATTTCGTCGAGGTCCTCCTCGGTGATCTCCTTGCCTTTGTTGAGAAGCACTTTGCGGTTGTCGTCCCGCACCTGCGATGCGGTGCGGCGGCCCCCGAGCAATTTTTTAAGCCGCCGGAGCGCGCCGTCCTGGAGAATGCGGATCTCTTCGTGCTGGTCTTTGCGCAGCCGACTCACCTCTTCGTCTTCGATGACCTTGCTGCGCTCGTCCTTGCCGAGGCCCTTGCGCGAGAAGATGCGCACGTTGATGACCGTGCCTTCGACGCCCGGCGGCACGCGGAGCGAAGTGTCGCGCACTTCGCCGGCCTTTTCACCGAAGATGGCGCGCAGCAGCTTCTCCTCGGGCGAGAGCTGGGTCTCGCCTTTGGGGGTGATCTTGCCGACGAGGATATCGCCCGGCTTCACTTCGGCGCCGATGCGCACGATGCCGCTCTCGTCGAGGTCGGTAAGGGCCTCGTCGCCCACGTTGGGAATGTCGCGCGTGATCTCTTCGGGTCCGAGCTTGGTGTCGCGCGAGACGCATTCGAACTCCTCGATATGGATCGAAGTGTAAATGTCTTCTTTGACGACGCGCTCGCTGATGAGGATCGAATCCTCGAAGTTGTACCCGCCCCAGGGCATCAGCGCGACGAGCACGTTGCGGCCGAGCGCGAGCTCGCCCATCTCGGTCGACGGGCCGTCCGCGATGACGTCGCCGGCCTTGACGTGGTCGCCGACCATGACGATCGGCCGCTGGTTCATGCAGGTGTTCTGGTTCGAGCGCTGGTATTTGACCAGGCCGTAAATGTCGACGCCGGTGTCGCGGTGCGAGCCGGAGGCCTTGTCCGCTTTCACCACGATGCGCATCGAATCGACGCTCTCGACGATGCCGTCGCGCCGCGCGACGATCGTCACGCCCGAGTCGCGCGCCACCACTTTTTCCATGCCGGTGCCGACGAGCGGCGCCTCGGTGCGGAGCAGCGGCACCGCCTGGCGCTGCATGTTCGACCCCATGAGGGCGCGGTTGGCGTCGTCGTTTTCCAAAAATGGAATGAGCGACGCCGCGACGCTGACGAGCTGGTTCGGCGAGACATCCATGAAGTCGACTTCTTCGGGCCGCGCCATGACGAATTCGCCGCCTTTGCGGGACGAGACGAGATCCGCGGTAAACGCGCCGCGGTTGTCGATCGGCGCGTTCGCCTGCGCGATGACGTGATCCTCTTCCTCTAGCGCGGACAGATAACGGATGCGGTCGGTCACCCGGCCCTCTTCGACTTCCCTGTAAGGCGTCTCGATGAAGCCAAAATCGTTGACGCGCGCATAGGTTGTGAGCGACGCGATGAGGCCGATGTTCGGACCTTCCGGCGTCTCGATCGGGCAGACCCGGCCGTAATGCGTCGGGTGCACGTCGCGGACTTCGAAGCCCGCACGCTCGCGCGTCAGGCCGCCGGGGCCCAACGCCGACAGACGCCGCTTATGCGTGATCTCGGACAACGGGTTCGTCTGATCCATGAACTGGGAGAGCTGACTCGATCCGAAGAACTCCTTCAACGCCGCCGAGACCGGCTTATAATTGATGAGCTCCTGCGGCATCAGCGTCTCGATGTCCTGGAGGCTCATCTTTTCCTTGATAGCGCGTTCCATTCTAACTAGGCCGACCCGGAAATGGTTCTCGACGAGCTCGCCGACCGCGCGCACGCGGCGGTTGCCGAGATGGTCGATGTCGTCGACCGACCCGATGCCGTTGCGCAGCTCCATCAGGTAGCGGACGACTTCGAGAATGTCTTCCTTGCGGAGCGTCCCGTGCTCCAGCGGTATGTTGATCTTGAGCCGGTGGTTGAGCTTCAGGCGGCCGACCTTGGAGAGGTCGTAGCGGTCCGGGTTGAAAAACAGGTTGTAGAAAAAGTTCGTCGCCGATTCCTTCGTCGGCGGATCGCCGGGGCGAAGCCGCCGGTAGATTTCGAGAATGGCGTGCTCGATCGCCTTCTCCGGCTTGCGGTTGTCGTCTTTGTCCTTGTCCCCCTGGTCGAGCCGATCCTGCAGGAGCGTGGTGCGAAGATAGGGACCGACGCGCGACTCCTCGATGAACAACACCTCGATCTCCTGGATGCCCTTCTCGCGGATGAGATCGAGCTTTTCCTGGGTAATCTCATGGTTGCACTCAAGGATAACTTTGCCGGTCGCCGGATCTTTGATGTCATGCGCCGCGACGCGGCCGATGACGTCTTCCAATGCGATCGGCACCTGCTTGATGCGCCCCTGCTCCATCTGACGGATCAGCATGCGCGTCAATTTGCGCCCTTCGCGGACGATCACCTCGTTGCTTTTCGGATCGCGCACATCGGCGCCGACCTTGACGCCGATCAAATGCTCCGGCTTGAAAGCGAGGAAGGATTTACGGCCCTCGAACAAGATCTTGTCGGCCGTGTAATAATAGTTGAGCAAGTCCTCGGTCGTCATGCCGAGCGCCCGGAGCAGCACGGTAGCGTGGAATTTCCGCCGCCGGTCGATGCGGACGTAGAGGATGTCGCGGGGATCGAACTCGAAATCGAGCCACGAGCCGCGATAGGGGATCACGCGCGCGGAGTAAAGCAGCTTGCCGCTCGCGTGCGTCTTGCCCTTGTCGTGTTCGAAGAAGACGCCGGGCGAGCGGTGGAGCTGGCTGACGATGACGCGCTCGGTGCCGTTCACCATGAACGTGCCGTTCTTTGTCATGAGCGGCATCTCGCCGAAATAGACTTCCTGCTCCTTGACGTTCTTGATGCTCCGGCTGCCGCTCTGCTGGTCGACGTCCCAGAGGACGAGCTGGACGGTGACCTTGAGCGGCGCAGCGAACGTCATGCCGCGCTGGTGGCATTCGTCGACGTCGTATTTGGGCTCGCCCAAGGTGTAGCTTACGTATTCGAGCGAGGCCGTCTCGTTGAAGTCCTTGATCGGGAAGACGGATTTGAAAACGCCCTGCAGCCCGGCGTTTTGTCGCTGATCGGAGGGAACGTCTTTCTGCAGGAAAACGTCGTACGAGTTTTTCTGGATTTCAATCAGGTAAGGCAGATCGATGATCTTCTTGATTCTGCCGAAACTGCGGCGAAACCGTAAATTATGTGCCACTTGAAATGCCATGATACTCCTCTTTCGACTGCTGTTCGGAACCTAAAAAAAGACGCCCGGCGCTATTTGATTTCGACTTTTCCGCCCACCTCCTCGATTTTCTTTTTCATCGTTTCGGCCTCGGCCTTGGCGACGCCTTCCTTCACGGGCTTGGGCGCGCCGTCGACGAGATCCTTGGCCTCCTTGAGACCCAGACCCGTCAGCTCGCGCACGACCTTGATGACCTGGATCTTCTTGTCGCCGGCCTCGGTCAAAATGACGTTGAACTCGGTCTTCTCTTCGACCGCCGCAGCCGCCGGGCCCGCGCCCGCCGCCGCGACCGCTACCGGCGCCGCCGCCGACACGCCGAGCTCCTGCTCGAGCTCCTTCACCAGCGCAGCGATCTCCATGACGGAGCTCTGCTTGATGAAATCCTTAACCTGGTCTCTCGTTACTTCCATGACGTCCTCCTGTGTTTTATTTCAGCTCTGGGATTCTTTTTGTTTTCGGACCGATTCCATCAAGCGAACGAGCATCGCGGCGGGCTCCTGCATGAGCCGCACGAGCTGCGTCGCGGGCGCCTGCATGAGCGCCAGCAGCTTGGCCTGTAGCTCGGGCTTGCTCGGCATCTGCGAGAGGACCTTGACCTTCGCCTGGTCCATGAACTCGCCTTCGAAGAGCGCGCCCTTAATCTTGAGCTTCTCGTTCTCCTCGATAAACTTGATCAACGACTTGGAAAGCGCGACGGGATCTTCGTAGCCGAAAACCCAGCCGTTCGGACCGTCGAGCAGCCGGTCGAGCTCGCCGTACGCCGTGTCTTTGAGCGCGCGGCGCACCAGCGTATTTTTGATCACGTTGTATTCGCCGGACGCCTGGCGCATCTGCATGCGCAGCCGCGTCATCTGCGCGACCGTGAGCCCGCGGTATTCGGTGACGATCGCGACCTTCGCGGCCTTGAGCTTTTGATGCACCTCGTCGACCGTGGCGGCCTTTTCCGCCTGAATCGCGGCGTTCGTCGATAACAGTTCTGCCATGTCGCTCTCCAGCTCGTCTCGTGCTAGGCGGCCATCGCCCGCACTTGATTGACGTCGATTTTGATTCCCGGCCCCATCGTCGTCGATACGGTAACGCCCTGAACGTAGTTGCCCTTCGCCGAGGCGGGCTTCGCCCTCAGAATCGCGCTCAGAACGGTGCGCGCGTTTTCGATCAGCTTGTCCATGCCGAAAGAAACTTTCCCGACAGGGATATGGACGATGCCGGCCTTGTCGACTCTGAATTCGAGTTTGCCGGCCTTGATCTCCTTGACCGCCTTGGCGATATCCATCGTCACCGTGCCGGTCTTCGGGTTGGGCATGAGGCCGCGGGGGCCGAGAATCTTGCCGATACGGCCGACGGCGGCCATCATGTCCGGCGTCGCGACGGCGTTGTCGAAGTCCAGCCAGCCCTCGGTGATTTTTTTGATCAGCTCGTCCGAGCCCACGAAGTCAGCGCCGGCGTCCTCGGCTTCTTTCACCTTGTCGCCTTTCGCGAAGGCGACGACGCGAACGGCCTTGCCCATCCCGTGCGGCAGCACGACGGTGCCGCGGATGTTCTGGTCCGCCTGTTTGGGATCGACGCCCAAGCGCACCACGAGTTCGACGGTCTCGTCGAACTTGGCGCACTTGGTCTCGTGGACCAGCTTGAGCCCTTCTTCCAGAGGATAGCGCGTCGCGCGGTCGACCTTGGAGAGAGCGGCGTTGTAGCTTTTGCCGTGGCGTTTCATAGATGTCCTCTTAAAAACTTATCCCTCGATCTCCAGACCCAGGCTGCGCGCGGTGCCCTCCACCGTCTTGACCGCGGCGTCGAGATCCTTGGCCGTCAAGTCGCGCAGCTTGACCTCGGCGATCTGGCGGATCTGTGCCTGCGTAACGCGGCCGACCTTCACTTTGCCCGGCTCGCCGGAGCCTTTTTCGAGGCCCGCGGCTTTTTTGAGCAGCACGGAAGTCGGCGGCGTCTTCGTGATAAAAGTAAACGAGCGGTCGGCGTAGACCGTGACGATCACGGGGATGATCATCCCCTGCTGCGACCCCGTGGCGGCGTTGAACGCCTTGCAGAATTCCATGATGTTGACGCCGCGCTGGCCGAGCGCCGGCCCAACCGGCGGGCTCGGGTTCGCCTGCCCCGCCGGAATCTGCAGCTTGATCTCTCCGATGACCTTCTTGGCCATTTTAGTTACGCTCCACCTGAACAAAATCGAGCTCGACCGGAGTCGCGCGCCCGAAGATGCTGATCAGCACCCTGAGTTTGCCTTTGTCCGGCCGGACTTCTTCCACAATGCCGTTGAAATCGACGAACGGTCCATCGACGACCTTGACGCTTTCACCGACGGAGAAGAGCACCCGCGGCTTCGGCTTGACCGCGCCCTCCTCCATTTGCTGGGTGATCGCCCGCACCTCTTCGTCGCTGACGGGCGCCGGATTGGTCGTGCCGCCGACGAAGCCGGTGACCTTCGGCGTCTCCTTGACGACGTGCCAGGTCTCGTCGTCGAGCTCCATCTGCACCAGAATGTATCCAGGAAAAAATTTTCTCGATGAGGTTTTCTTCTTCCCCTTGACGAGCTCCATGACTTTTTCCACCGGCACGAGGATCTCGCCGAACCGCTCCGCCTTGCCCTGGCTCCGGATGCGCTCTTCGAGCGCGGCTTTCACTTTCCCCTCGTAGCCCGAGAAGGTATGCACCACGTACCATTGCTTAGCCATACAGGATGAACCGTCCAGGATTAGCTGACTATCGCCTGAATGGCGCGGGTCAGGCCGAAATCCACGAGCGCCAGAAAAACCCCCAGGAGCAAAACGACGATGATGACGACCACGGTTGCGGCGTAAGTTTCCTTCTGCGTAGGCCAATGGACTTTCTTGAGCTCCTGCCACGCTTCCTTGAAAAACTCCGACGCGTTGCGCGCGGTATCCTTGAGATTAAGAATCCATTTGTCCATCAGAATGCCGAACGATGAAAATGGCGGGTCAGGCAGGAGTCGAACCTGCAACAACCGGATTTGGAGTCCGGCGCTCTAGCCAGTTGGAGCTACTGACCCCGACCCGTCCTATAATTTGACCTCTTTGTGCTGCGTGTGCGCTCGGCAAGAGGGACAGAACTTCTTGAAGGACAATTTTTCCGTCGTCGTCTTGCGACTTTTGCTCGTCGTATAATTTTTTCGCTTGCACTTATCGCAGGCGAATCCCACCAACTCCCGCATGTGAGTCTCCTACTTAAGAATTTTCGTCACGACGCCGGCGCCGACGGTCTTGCCGCCTTCGCGGATCGCGAACTTAAGCCCCTCTTCCATGGCGATCGGCGTAATCAGCGTGATCTCCATGGTGATGTTGTCGCCGGGCATGACCATTTCCGTGCCCTCGGGGAGCTTCACGACGCCGGTCACGTCGGTCGTCCGGAAATAGAACTGCGGCCGGTAGCCGTTGAAAAACGGAGTATGCCGGCCCCCTTCTTCTTTGGTCAGCACGTAGGCCTCGGCGTTGAAATACGTGTGCGGCGTGATGCTGCCGGGCTTGGCCAGGACCTGACCGCGCTCGACTTCCTCGCGCTTGGTGCCGCGGAGCAGGATGCCGACGTTGTCGCCGGCGCGCCCCTCGTCGAGGAGCTTGCGAAACATCTCGATGCCGGTGGCGACCGTCTTGACGGTGTCGCGGAAGCCGACGATCTCGACCTCTTCGCCGACTTTGATGACGCCGCGCTCGACACGGCCGGTCACGACGGTGCCGCGGCCGCTGATCGTAAAAACGTCCTCCACCGGCATCAGGAACGGCTTGTCGATGGCGCGCGTCGGCTCTTTCACGTAGCTGTCGACCGCTTCCATCAGCTTCATGATCGAGGCCTCGCCCATCTCCGAGCTGTCGCCGTCGAGCGCCTTCAAGGCGCTGCCGATCACGATCGGGGTGTCGTCGCCGGGGAAATTGTATTTCGAGAGCAGCTCGCGGACTTCGAGCTCGACGAGGTCGAGGATTTCTTTATCGTCGACCATGTCGGCTTTATTGAGATAGACGACGATCGCAGGGACGCCGACCTGGCGCGCGAGCAGGATGTGCTCGCGGGTCTGCGGCATCGGGCCGTCCGCCGCCGAGACGACGAGGATCGCGCCGTCCATCTGCGCGGCGCCGGTGATCATGTTCTTGACGTAGTCGGCATGGCCCGGACAATCGACGTGCGCGTAGTGGCGATTGTTGGTCTCGTATTCGACGTGCGCGATGTTGATGGTGACGCCTCTTTCACGCTCTTCCGGCGCCTTGTCGATCTGGTCGTAGGCCAGAAACTTCGCCCAGCCCTTTTTCTCGAGCACTTTAGTGATCGCGGCAGTCAGTGTCGTCTTTCCATGATCGACGTGGCCGATCGTGCCGATATTCAGATGCGGCTTTTTCCGCTCGAACTTCTGTTTGCTCATCTCACCCTCCTAATTGTTCCTTTCCCCTTTTTGGATATTGCTGAAACCTCGCCGCGACGCCGGGGCGAAAAAGCCCAGGAGCGGGATCGAACCGCCGACCTCGTCCTTACCAAGGACGTGCTCTACCGACTGAGCTACCTGGGCATCAGTCGGACCTAGAACGCAATTGGAGCGGGAAACGGGACTCGAACCCGCGACCCCGAGCTTGGAAGGCTCGCGCTCTACCAACTGAGCTATTCCCGCACGATGGTGGAGAGGGCAGGATTCGAACCTACGAAGCCTTACGGCGGCAGATTTACAGTCTGCTCCCTTTGGCCACTCGGGAACCTCTCCGTCATTTGAAAACAGAAAATCCGGAACGTTCACTAAATTTTTTCTGAGTCAAACCCAGTCTGGAGCTGGCGATAGGATTTGAACCTACAACCTGCTGATTACAAATCAGCTGCTCTGCCGTTGAGCTACGCCAGCCTCGATTCGAAACAAATCCATACCGCACGCCAACGCGAACTCACTTGCCCGGCTTAAGAAAAGGAAAACTCGTTAGAAATTGTTATGGAACACGGCCTTATAGACAGATGATACAGCTATCCGGCAGCTACCGAAACTCTTATATAAAACACTTTTAAGAAATTGTGTCAATAGTAATTTTAGTCATTTCGGGGATTTTTGCCGGATTCGGCGGGCGCCGGCCGGAGCCGACGCGCCAGCTCGTACAAGATGACCCCGCCGGCTACGGAGACGTTCAGGGACGCGACTTGCCCCAGCATCGGTATCGAAGCCAAAAAATCGCATTCGCGGCGGATCAGCGGCCGCATCCCCTTGCCCTCCGAGCCTAGGACAATAACGAGCTTTTCGGGATATTCACGATCGTAAATCGTCTCCGGCGCCTCCGGGTCGAGACCGACGCTCCAATACCCTTGCTCTTTAAGCTGCTGAAGGGCTCGCGCGAGGTTGGTAACCCTATAAATTTTCAGGTGATTCACGGCTCCCGCAGAGCTTTTGACCACCACCGGGGTCACCCCAACAGCCCGGTCTTTGGCGATGACGACGTGGCGGATACCGGCGCCCTCCGCGGAGCGCAGCAGGGCGCCGAAGTTATGCGGATCGGTAACGCCGTCGAGCACGAGTACGCGGCCAGAGGCGGCCTGGAGCTCCGACAGCAGATCCTCGAATGAAAAATAGCCGTAAGGCGCCACCGCCGCGGCAATACCCTGATGCAGCGCGCCGGCCGTGAGCGCGCCGATTTCCTCCGCGCCGACGAAGCGGATCGGAAGTTTCCGCCGCCGGGCCTCATCGAGGACGGTATTCAGGCGCTCCCGGTCGCGACCCGCGGCGACGATGATTTCAGCGATCTCGCCGGGAGCGCTCTTGAGTTTTTCCGCGACGGCGTTGACGCCGCAGATGATCAAAGGTTTGGCGATCCTGTCCACTAGTCTATCACGTTTTTGGCCCCGCCGTTTTACAAAGCGGGCGGCAGCAGCTAACATACTCGAATCGTGAAGCGAACCCTGACGTTATATCTCTCCTCGGAGGTGCTGCCCCCGTTTCTGTTCGGCCTGATGACCTTCACGCTAATTCTGCTCGTCGGACGCATTCTGAAGCTCGTCGAGCTCGTCGTCAACCGCGGCGTCCCGATGCTGCAGATCGCGAAGCTCTTCGCGCTGATTCTGCCGACGTTCCTGGAGATGACGGTGCCGATGGCGCTTCTCCTCGGGGTCTTTCTCGGCCTCGGGCGGCTCTCCAGCGACCACGAATTGGTCGCCCTCAAGGCGTCGGGAATAAGCCCGCTGCAGATCCTTGCGCCGATCGGTGCCATCGCGCTGCTCGTCTCCCTCCTGACTCTGGTCATTACGATTTATATTCGGCCCGCGGCTAATATGGCGCTGCGCAAAGCGCTCTACAATATCGCCAAAAGCCGGATTGCGAGCGGTCTTAAAGAAAAAGTCTTCAACGACGACTTTCCCAAGGTTTTAATTTACGTCGAAGAGCTGGTGCCGCCGGGTGAGACCGCCAAGGGGGTTCTCATCGTCGACCGGCGCGACTCGCAGCGCGAGCAGGACATCCTGGGCAAAGTCGCGTTCATCGATTCGGACGAGGAAAATCAAACGATCAATTTCAAGCTCTTCGAAGGCACCGTCTACGAGAGGCGGCCGAATAAGCCGGGCTTCAGCCGGACACGCTTCAACACTTACGACTTCCGGCTCGATCCCGAGGACCTACTCGGCCCGACGCGGCAGAAAGACCCCGAGCCCAAGGAGCTCACGTTCAAACAGCTGCGCAAAGCGATCCAGCTGAAGCGCGAAGAGGGATCGCGCTTCACCCCAGAGCTCTTCGAGCTCTACCAGAGGTTCTCTTTCGCCTTCGCCCCGCTGACGCTCTGCTTTCTCGCCGTCTCGCTCGTCATGATTCCGACGCGCTCGCGCGCGAGCCGCTCCTGGGGCTTCGCGCTGTGCATCTCATGGCTTGTCGCGTACTACGCGCTGCTTTCGCTCGGCAAGGCGCTCGGCCAGCGCGAGCTGATTCCTGTTTTCACGGGCGCGTGGCTGCCCAATATCGTGCTCACGGTGATTGCGCTCCATTTCTTCCGCAAGGCCCTCAAGGAATCCCCGTTTTTAATGCAGGGTAAACTCGAGGAGCTATCGTTCTTCTTGACCCGGCGGGTCAGCCTGTTTCGCCAGGGAAGGCCGGTCTGATGGAAAGACTGAAAGCGCTGGCCTCGTGGCCGACCGGCGGCATTCTCGACTGGTATATCATCCGCGGCTTTTTGAAGATCATCGCGCTGAGCCTCCTCTGCACCACGGTGCTCTACCTGATCGTCGATTTCTTCGACCGCATCGACGGGATACTGAAGGCGGGCGCGCCGCTCTGGTCCGCGATCCGCTATTTTCTCTACAAGCTGCCGCTCCTGATGTCGCGCGTGTTCGGCTTCGCGGTGCTTTTTTCCACGCTGTTTTCCATCGGCATGCTGTCGCGCACTCAAGAGATCACCGCGATGCGCGCCGCCGGCATCAGCGTCTACCGCATCTCGCTGCCGCTCTTCGTGACCGGCATCCTGATCTGCGCGCTCAACTTCGTCTGGAACGAGGCGCTCGTCCCGGTCTTCACGCGCGAGTCGCAGTACATCTATAAAACGGAAGTGAAGAAGAAAGAGCCCAAGAGCATTCTCGGCACCAAGGACATGTGGGTGCGCTCGGAAGAGGCCTTCGTCAGCGTCGAGCGCTTCGATACCAAAACCAGCACGCTCGAAAACGTCACGGTGTTTCTTTTGAACCGCGACTTCACGCTGCGCGGGCTGGTCGAGGTGCCGTCGGCGCACTGGAACGGCAATCGCTGGCAGCCGACGCGCTCGGTCGAATGGGTCATGCAGCCGAACGGCGGCATGGTTGCGCGCGAAGGCGACGTGACGATTCCGCTCGCCGAGACGCCGGAGGATTTAAAGCTGCTCGCGCGCGATCCCGAGGAGTTCAGCTTCCTCGATTTGAAAAAGCAGATCGCCGATCTTCAAGGCAAAGGCATCGACGCGACCGAGCAGAAAGTCGATCTCCAGGTGAAGATGGCGGTGCCGCTCGTCTCGTTCATCATGGTGCTCCTCGCCATCCCGTTCGCCGTGCGCCGGACGCGCAGCGCCGGCTTGGCGTTGAGCTTCGGCCTGACGATGCTGATCGGCTTCGGCTACTGGTTCCTCCTGGCCTTCAGCATCTCCCTCGGCCACAGCGGCGCGATCCCGCCGTGGGTTTCCGCCTGGATTCCCAACGTCACTATCGCGATGGTCGGACTGTTCTTCTACTCGACGGCGGAGGAGTGAGGGACATTTTTTCTTTTATCGGGCGGGCGCGGATCATCGAGGATACCTATGCCCATCATCTCACGCTATTTGCTGCTACCGGCTCTCGTGCTTGTTTTCCTAGCGAGCATCTCATTAACGGCTGATACGGTCCTCGCGCAGCCGCGTCCCGTCAAAAGAAATTTCGACACGGAGATCCAGGCCGCGCTGGAATCGGCGAAGAGCGCCGCCGGGTTTGAGTTTCTCGGCACGTTGGCGCGGAACTGCCTCTTGCCTCAGAGCGGCGGCGAGGACAGCCGCGACAACGTGCCGGAGTACGTCACGAATCCCGCCAAAGCGCCGGCGCGCGACAGCTGGTATGCCGAGCCCGCCAAGGTCTACGATAATTTCTATTTTGTCGGCGGCAAGATCCACTCGTCGTGGGCCTTGACGACAAAAGAAGGCATCATCCTGATCGATACCATCTATCCCTACAACTCCGAGGAACTCGTCCTCGGCGGGATGAAAAAGCTCGGCCTCGATCCCAAGGACATCAAGTATCTCCTCGTCTCCCACGCGCACAACGACCACATCGGCGGCGCCGAGATGATCCAAAAGCGCTACGGGCCGCGCGTCGTCATGGGCGGGCCCGATTGGGATATGGTCGAGAAATTTCCCAACCGGTACAAATCGATGGCGCCGAAACGAGACATCGTCGCCACCGACGGAATGAAAATAACTCTGGGCGAGTCGACGGTAACCATCTGGCTCACCCCGGGCCACACGCCGGGGACGATTTCCTATACTTTTACCGTCCTCGACCGCGGCAAACCGGTGAACATGGCTTATTCGGGCGGCACGGCTTTCAACTTCGTCAACAACACGCCGGACCCGGGCATCGGAAATTTTCAGATCTATATCGATTCGCAAAGACACCTGGCGGCAAAAGCCGCCGGCGCAACGGTGCTTCTCTCGAATCACTCCGAGTTCGACAACGCCTACAACAAGAACCGCATGCTCGCCGGACGCGGCAACGGGGCGCATCCGTACGATATCGGCGCCGAATGGGTCCAGCGGTATTTCAAAGTGACGGAGGGCTGCGCCCGGGCGGCGCAGCTGAGGCTGGAACAGAAAGTCTTCGAAACGGCGATGCCCTAGCGGTCAACGCGATCACCGTTCGTCCCGCACTGGCGCAATCGAACGATCAACCAGAACGGGTAATGAACTCATACCCCCTTCCGCGCGCTTGACAAAATTCTCCCGGATCGCAATAGTCGCGCAGTTTTAGCCTCTCGAGAACCCACAACAGAATCCGGATGGAGGTGGCTATGAGCTTCATCCCATTTTGCGCGCGAGCGGTTTGCGTCCTTTTCTTTCTCCTGAGCGCCGTTTCGAGTCACGGCGCCGACTACCCGGCGCCGAAACAAGGCGATTGGATCGTCCGCGATTTCCGCTTCCATACCGGCGAGGTATTGCCCGAGCTACGGCTCCATTACACCACGGTCGGCGCGCCGTCGGGCGAGCCGGTGCTGGTTCTCCACGGCACCGCCGGCAGCGCGGCCAGCATGCTCACGAGCGATTTCGCCGGCGAGCTGTTCGGCCCCGGACAGCCGCTCGACGCAAGCCGCTACTTCATCATCCTCCCCGACGCGCTCGGCGGGGGGAACTCGTCCAAGCCGTCGGACGGCCTGCGTATGCGCTTTCCGAGATACAATTATGATGACATGGTGCTCGCGCACTACCGGCTACTCACCGAGCATCTCGGCGTCAAACGTCTCCGGCTCGTCATCGGGCAATCGATGGGCGGAATGCAGGCGTGGCTCTGGGGCATCGCGTATCCTGATTTCATGGACGCGCTCGTGCCGATGGCCTGCCAGCCGGTCGAGGTCGGCGGGCGCAACTGGATGGCGCGCCGCATGCTCATCGATTGGATCAAGAGCGACCCGGAATGGAACGGCGGCAACTATGCGAAGCAGCCCCGGAGCGTGCAGGCGGCGCAGGCTTATTTCAGCATGCTCACGAGCGGCGGGACGCAGGCGCTCTACAAGGCAACGCCGACCTGGGCGAAGGCCGATGAGTATGTAAACGACCGGCTTAAGCGGCCGGCGACGGTCGACGCCAATGACTTGATCTATCTCTACGATTCGTCCCGCGACTACAACCCCGCGCCTAAGCTCGAATCGATCAAGGCGAAAGTACTCGCGATCAACTCGGCCGACGACGAGCGCAACCCGCCGGAGCTGGGCATTCTGGAGCGCGAGATCAAGCGCGTACCGAAAGGGCGGTATCTTTTGATCCCGGCGAGCACGGAAACGCGCGGCCACGGCACGACCGGCAGCGCGAAATGGTGGAAGCAGCATCTTGTGGAGCTGCTCGATCCGCGGGTGCAAGCCGCGAAGTAAACCTCGCATGGCATAGAACTCAAATCTTTGACAAGGAGGAGACCATGTCACTCACTTGCAAGATGAATGCTCTGATGACGGCGTTGCTCGTCGTTCTCCTGGCGCTGCCGGCTACGGCTGCCGATGCACCCGGTCTCGTCACGACACAAAAACTCTCCGCCGCGCTCGCGAACGAATTGGTCGGTGATGCCGTCGCCGCCTGCGCGCAGAAGGGTATCGCAGTGGTGGCGGTCGTCGTCGATTTGGACGGCGTGCGGCAGGCGATGCTTCGCGGCAACGGCGCGCCGATCCACTCGGTCGACAACGCTTACTACAAGGCGTATTCGGCGGCCTCGATCACGCTCTCACGCAAGGAAGAGAGCACCAAGCAGGTCGCCGACCGGATCTCCAAGAACCCGCCGTCGAACGTGCCGCAGACGCAGCTCCCAAACATCACCTATGCGCAGGGCGGCATCACGCTGATGGCCGGCGGCAAGGCGATCGGCGCGCTCGGCGTGAGCGGCGCGCCCGGCGGCAATATCGACGAAGAGTGCGGGCGCGCGGCGCTCGATAAGATTCGCGATCGGATGAAATAAGCGGCGAGTCGTTGTCGATGCTTCTCAAGTTCTCGCGCGGTAGCGCGTTGTCTGCATTGGTTTGTCTTTCGGTTTTAGCCGCGCTGGCCGAGTCTCGCGCTCAAGGACTTGTTACGGTGCAGCGGCTCTCCGCCGCGCTCGCGAACGAGCTCGTCCGCGAAGCCGTCGCGGCGTGCGCCGCCAAAAACCATCCCGTCACTGCCATCGTCGTCGATCTCGGTGGCGTGCGGCAGGCGATGCTCCGCGGCGACGGGGCGCCGATCCACACCGTCGACAGCGCCTACTACAAGGCCTACTCCGCGGCTTCGCTGACGCTCGCGCGCAAAGAAGAAGGCACGAGGGCGGTCGCCGAGCGGATCTCCAAGAACCCGCCGTCGAACGTGCCGCAGACGCAGCTCCCGAACATCATCTATACGCAGGGCGGCTTGACGATCATCGCCGGCGGCAATCCCGTCGGCGGAATCGGCGTCGGCGGGGCGCCCGGGAACAACATCGACGAAGAATGCGGCCGCGCGGCACTGGCGAAGATTCGCGATCGATTGAAATAGGGAATTGCCCCTGACGAGTCTCGAAGGCGCATAGCAGCGCAAAAAAGCGCCGTCAATCTTTTGCGGTCTCTTCTCTCAAATCGACGGGGCGATGCATCTCACTGCGGATTCCGGCGTGCTGGCTCGGCGGTTTCGCCGAGCAGTGCGGGCAGGGACTCCATGCAACGAAGCCGATCTTGTCGGCCGTCAGTCGGGTGAGGGTGAAAAGACGGTTGCAGGAATAACATTGGAGCACCGCCGTCCACGTCTTTACGTTCGGGCCCATGGCGCCCCAAAGATTTAAATCGATTAAAAGAAAAATGCAATGGATGAGAGCTGGTCGATGTGGCGCGATCTTGGCCAGGGCTACGGCACGAGCGCCAGTTCGCGCAGCCCTTCGTCTTCGCGCCAGCCGCACATGACGTTCATGTTCTGGACCGCCTGGCCGGCGGCGCCCTTGACGAGGTTGTCGAGCGCCGTGACGACGACGAGCCGGTCGGTGCGCGCGTCGTAGCGATAGCCGATCGCGCAGTCGTTCGAGCCGCGGACGTCCTTCGCCTGCGGGAATTGACCGGGGGGGAGCAGACGGACGAACGGCTCGCCGCGGTAGAATTCCTCGTAAAGCTTTTTCAGCTCGCCGTCGCCCGGGGGGCTTTTTAACTCCACGTAGATCGTCGACAGGATACCGCGATTCATCGGCACGAGGTGCGGCGCGAAGAGAACGGGAACCCGCTCGCCCGCGAGCTCGCCCAGCTCCTGCTCGATTTCGGGCGTATGGCGGTGCACGCCGACGTTGTAGGCCTTAAAATTTTCGTTCACCTCGCTGAAGGAGAGGTCGACGGCGGCGCTGCGCCCGGCGCCGGTGGTGCCGGACTTGGCATCGATCACGGGCATGCCGCGAACGATCTTCCGGGAATAAAGCGGAGCGAGGCCCAGGATCGCGCCGGTGGGATAACAGCCCGGATTGGCGACCAGCCGAGCCTTGGCGATCGCTTCGCGGTGCAGCTCGGTGAGCCCGTACACCGCCTGGGATAGAAGGTGCGGCGCCTTATGGCCGTTGTACCAGAGGTCGTAGTCTTTGGGATCGTGGAGGCGGAAGTCGGCCGAGAGATCGACGACGCGCTTTTTTTTATCGAGCAGGGCCGAGACCGCGTTGGCCGAGGTCTCGTGCGGCAGCGCCGCGAAAACGAGCTCCGCGCGGCCGGCGATTTTTTCCGGCGCGAGCTCTTCGAGCGTGAGATCGCATTTCCCGGCGAGCGACGGATAAATCTCGCCGACGCGCTTGCCTGCGTGCTGTTGCGAGGTGATCGTGGTGAGCTCGACGACGGGATGGCGTGCAAGGATACGCAGCAGCTCGACACCGGCGTAGCCGGTGGCGCCGAGCACCGCGACCGGCAGCGACTCGCGCCGGCCGTTCGCCTTTTTGGCGGAGTCCGATTTCAACGCTTGGAGTACTGCGGCCGCTTGCGCGCTTTGTGGCGGCCGTACTTTTTTCGTTCGACCTCGCGCGGGTCGCGCGTGACGAAGCCGGCCTTCTTGAGCGGCGCGCGATAGTCGGCGTTCGCCAGCATGAGCGCCCGGGTGATGCCGTGGCGGATCGCGCCGGCCTGGCCCGAGATGCCGCCGCCGGTCACGTTGATGTCGACGTCAAAGCTGCCGGTCGTCTGGGTCAGCTGGAACGGCTGGAGCACGACCATGCGCGCGGTCTCGCGGCCGAAATATTCCTCGAGCGTGCGGTCGTTGATCTTGAGGCCGCCCTTGCCTTCTCGCAAATTCACGCGGGCGACCGAGGTTTTGCGGCGTCCGGTGGCGGAAAAAATTTTTTGTGCCATGTCCTGTGCTCCTAGGCTCGAATCGTGAGCGGCTGCGGTTTTTGCGCCGTGTGCGGATGCTCGCCGCCGGCGTAGACTTTGAGTTTCGTGCGGAGCTTGCGGCCGAGGCGGCTCTTCGGCAGCATGCCTTTGACCGCGAGGCGGACGAGCGTCTCGGGTTTTTCGGCGAGCATCTTCTCGGCGGCGGTCAGGCGAATGCCGCCGGGATACTCCGAGTGCCGCACGTAGAGCTTTTTCAACGGCTTGGTCCCGGTGAGCTTCACTTCGCGCGCGTTGATGACGATGACGAAGTCGCCCGTGTCCTCATGGCGCGTAAAGCCCGGCTTGTGCTTGCCGCGCAGGACCTTGGCGATTTCGGAAGCCAGGCGTCCGAGGACCTTGCCCGCCGCGTCGACGACGAACCACTGCCGTTGGGCCAGCGCGTCGCGCTTGTTCATCTGAAACGTTCCCATGACACCCAGAGAAAGCGAGGAACCGAGGATAGGATTATCCTCTCCGCCTCCGCTTTCATCCTTTCTCGTAATATGGCGGGGTCGACGAGACTCGAACTCGCGACCTCCGGCGTGACAGGCCGGCGTTCTAACCAACTGAACTACGACCCCGATAAATCAAAGTCAAAAGTTAAAACTCAAAAAGGAAAAAACAACTACTCGTTCCGCCTGCAACCGCGAAATCCCGACTATAACAGATTAGCGACAAAACGCAAAAAGGCCCTCAGCCTCGGGCTTTTTACTTTTTCCTTTTGACTTTTGCCTTGAACTTGGTGGGCGGTACAGGATTTGAACCTGTGACCCCCGGCTTGTAAGGCCGATGCTCTCCCGCTGAGCTAACCGCCCCCTCGGACGAAGACACCAGCCGCCGAGTTTTTGTCCCGCCGTGTTTTTCAGGCAGGCTGCGCGAGGGACTCTTTTAAAATCTTGCCGGCCTTGAACTTCGCCGCCCGCGAGGAGGCGATTTGGATCGCTTCGCCGGTCTTGGGATTTCTTCCCGTGCGCGCCTTGCGCTCGGAAACCGAAAACGTCCCGAATCCGGAGATGTTCACCTTGTCGCCGTTCTTGAGCGCGCCGACGATATCGTCGAAAAGTCCGTTGACGATCTCCTCAGCCTTCTGTTTGGGCAACTCCGCTTTGTTCGCCACCGAATCGATCAGTTCTGCTTTTGTCATGGTACTCCCGTCGCAGGCCGCCGCGCCGTCGAATCGTCGACGGATCGGCGGCCTCAAGGTTTTTGCCGGTTATTACTGCGGCAGGATCTCGGCTCCCGGACGATCCTCCTCTTTCTCCTCGAAGCCCGTCGGAGTCTCATCCTTCTCCGGCGGAGCTTTTTTGAACAGGTTTTCGGGATCGGCCATGATGAGCGCCTTTTTCAGCACATCGTCCATGTGCGAAACAAGGACCATGCTCACCGTTTTGAGAATCGTTGATGGGATCTCGTCGATGTCCTTCTCGTTCTCCTCGGGAATCAACACGGTCTTGATTCCGCCGCGGTGCGCCGCCAGCACCTTTTCCTTGAGGCCTCCGATCGGCAGCACCCGGCCGCGCAGCGTAATCTCGCCGGTCATCGCGAGGTCGTGGCGCACGGGAATACGCGTCAGCGCAGAGACGAGGGAGGTCGCCATCGTGATGCCGGCCGACGGTCCGTCCTTGGGGATCGCGCCTTCGGGCACATGGATGTGAACGTCGATCTTTTGATAGAAGTCCTTGTCCAGGCCCAATTCGACGGCCCGCGAGCGCACGTAGCTCATCGCCGCCTGGGCGGATTCCTGCATGACGTCGCCGAGCTTGCCGGTGATCGTGAGCTGTCCTTTGCCCGGCATGATCGTCACCTCGGTCGAAAGGAGCTCGCCGCCCAATTCGGTCCAGGCAAGCCCCGTGGTGACGCCGATCCCCTGTTCGCCCTCGGCTTTACCGTAACGATATCGCGGCGGTCCGAGGTGCTTCAACAGGCTCTTCGCGTTGATCTGGATCTTCGCGTTACGATCGCGTTTGACCACCTCGACCGCAACCTTGCGGCAAATCGAGGCGAGCTCGCGGTCGAGATTGCGGACGCCGGCTTCCTTTGTATAGTGGCGGATCACGCCGAGGAGCGCGCTGTCCGTGAACGCCACGTTGTCGGTGTGCAAGCCGTTCGCCTCGCGCTGCTTCTCGACCAGATACTTCTTGGCGATGTTGAGCTTCTCGAGCTCGGTGTAGCCGGCGATGCGGATGATCTCCATGCGGTCCTGGAGCGGCCGCGGGATGCGATCGAGCATGTTCGCCGTGGTGATGAACATCACGCGCGATAGGTCGTAGTCGAGATCGAGATAATGGTCGTTGAAGGACGAGTTCTGCTCCGGGTCGAGCACTTCCAACAGCGCCGACGAGGGATCGCCGCGGAAGTCGGTCGACATCTTGTCGATCTCGTCCATGAGGAAGACGGGATTGGAGGAGCCCGCTTTCTTCATCGATTGGATGATCTTGCCGGGCAGCGCGCCGATGTAGGTGCGCCGGTGGCCGCGGATTTCCGCCTCGTCGCGCACGCCGCCCAAGGAGACGCGCACGAATTTGCGGCCGGTCGCCCGCGCGATCGAGCGTCCCAGCGAGGTCTTGCCGACGCCGGGAGGCCCGACGAGGCAGAGGATCGGACCCTTCATCTTGCCTACTAGGCTCTGCACCGCCAGGTATTCGAGGATGCGCTGCTTTACCTTCTCGAGGCCGTAGTGGTCATCTTCGAGCACCTTCTCCGCTTCTTTGATGTCGAGCTTGTCGTCGGTGAACTCGTTCCACGGGAGGCTCAATATCCAGTCGATGTAGTTTCGGACCACCGTCGCCTCAGCGGACATCGGCGACATCATCTTGAGCTTCTTGAGCTCTTTTTCGACCTTGTCGCGCGCCTCGGCGGAGAGCTTTTTCTGTTTGATCTTGTCCTCGATTTCCTGGATCTCGTTCTTGAACTCGTCTTTCTCGCCGAGCTCCTTCTGGATCGCGCGCATCTGCTCGTTCAGGTAGTACTCTTTCTGCGAGCGCTCCATTTGCTTTTTGACGCGCGAGCGGATGCGGCGCTCGACTTCGAGGATCTCGATTTCGGCGCGCATGTGACCGAGCACCTTTTCGAGCCGCTCGGTCGCGTTCAAGGTCTCGAGAAGGTTCTGACGGTCTTCGATCTTGATGCCGAGGTGCGTCACGATCGTGTCGGCGAGCCGGCCGGGGTCGTCGATCGATGAGACCGACATGACCATCTCCGGCGGGATCTTCTTTTTAAGCTTGACGTAATTTTCGAAGGTCGCGTGAACCTCGCGGATCAGCGCCTCGACCTCGGTGTTTTTCTCGACGATCTCCGAAACCTCGTCGACCTCGACGAGGAAAAAGTCCGGATGGCTCACGAACTTCGACACCTGGGCGCGGCGCTTGCCTTCGATCAGCACCTTGACGGTGCCGTCGGGCAGCTTCAGCATCTGGACCACGTTGCCGAGCACGCCGATGCGGTAGATGTCGTTCTCGGTCGGCTCGTTGGTCTTCGCGTCTTTTTGCGAAGAGAGAAAAATCGGTCCTTGTTTTTGGGTCGCTTCTTCGAGTGCCTTGATCGACCGTTGCCGGCCGACGAATAGGGGCACCACCATGTGCGGAAAGACGACGATGTCTCTCAGAGGCAGCAGCGGGACCGTGAGCGATCCTTCCTTTTCTTTATCGTCTTTCTTGTCGCTGCGAAATAACATATTGCGTGTTCTCCCTATGCGCTCTCCGCCGCCTTGCTGTAAACGATGATCGGCGGCTCGTTTCTCGTCACAACCTCCTCTGATACCACGACCTCCTTGATATTGGGCTGCGACGGCATGTCGTACATGACGTCGAGCATGATGTTCTCCATGATCGCCCTCAACCCCCGCGCCCCCGACTTCCGCTTCATCGCTTCTTTCGCGATGCCTTTGAGCGCCTCTTCGGTGAATTTCAAGTGGACGCTCTCCATCTCGAAGAGCTTGGAGTATTGCTTGGTGAGCGCGTTCTTCGGCTCTTTCAAGATGCGCACCAGCGCCATGTCGTCGAGCTCATCGAGAGTCGCGAGCACCGGAAGGCGCCCGATGAACTCCGGGATGAGGCCGAACTTGAGCAGGTCCTCGGGCTGCACATCGTGGAGCAGCTCGCTGCCCCGACGGCCGCCTTTCTGATCGAGCTCGCCGCCGAAGCCCATCTGCTTGCGACCGGTGCGCTTGCGGATGATGTCTTCGAGGCCGACGAAAGCGCCGCCGCAGATAAACAGGATGTTGGTCGTGTCGACCTGGAGGAACTCCTGCTGCGGGTGCTTTCTTCCACCCTTGGGCGGGACGCTCGCCATCGTGCCTTCAATGATCTTGAGCAGCGCCTGCTGCACGCCCTCGCCCGAGACATCGCGGGTAATCGAAGGATTCTCCGACTTGCGCGAGATCTTGTCGATCTCGTCGATATAGACGATGCCGCGCTGCGCTTTTTCGACGTCGTAGTCGGCCGCCTGGAGCAGGTTCAAGATGATGTTCTCGACGTCCTCGCCGACGTAACCCGCCTCGGTGAGGCTCGTCGCGTCGGCGATCGTGAACGGCACCTGGAGGAAGCGCGCGAGCGTCTGCGCGAGCAGCGTCTTCCCCGAGCCGGTCGGCCCCAGGAGCAGAATATTGCTCTTCTGCAGCTCCACGTCGCCGGTGACCATCTGGCTGTCGATGCGCTTATAATGGTTGTGCACCGCCACGGCGAGGATCTTTTTCGCGCGCTCCTGGCCGATGACGTATTGGTCCAGGACGCGCTTGATCTCCGCCGGCTTCGGCACCGTCGACGATGAGGCGAGCGCCTCCTCGTGATCACACTCTTCAGCGATAATATCATTGCAGAGATCGATGCATTCGTCGCAAATATAGACGGTGGGACCGGCGATGAGCTTGCGGACCTCGTCCTGGCTCTTGCCGCAAAACGAACACACTAAGTTTCCCGAGCGCTCATCACCATGCTTTGGCATAACAATCCTCGCTTGCTGCTTTACTTCTTCTCCGGCCGGTTGGCGATCACGTCGTCGACCAATCCGTATTCCTGAGCTTGCTTGCCGCTCATGAAAAAATCCCGATCGGTGTCCTTCTCGATCTTCTTGACGCTCTGGCCGGTGTGCTTGACTAATATATTGTTGAGCTCTTCGCGCATCCTGAGTATCTCGCGGGCCTGGATATCGATGTCGGTCGCCTGACCCTGAAAGCCGCCGAGCGGCTGGTGGATCATGATGCGCGAGTGAGGCAGCGCGTAGCGCTTTCCCTTCGCCCCGGCCGCCAGCAACAGCGCGCCCATGCTCGCGGCCTGACCGACGCAGACCGTCGAGATCTGCGGCTTGACGTATTCCATGGTGTCGTAGATAGCGAGGCCGGAGGTGACCGATCCCCCCGGAGAGTTGATATAGAAGTAGATGTCGCGCTCGGGGTCTTCCGATTCGAGAAACAGAAGCTGCGCGGTGATCAGGTTGGCGACGTCGTCCGTGATGACGGTGCCCAGGAAGACGATCCGGTCCTTGAGGAGCCGTGAATAAATGTCGTACGCGCGCTCGCCCCGCCCCGTCTGCTCTACCACGATGGGAATAAAGCTCATGTTTTCAGGCAGCTCCTCATCATCCGAGGGTATTTTAGCCTTTTTTGTCGGGTGCATCAACGGTTGGCTCGACTTCTTTCGTCACGGCGCGCTCGAGCAGAAGCTCGATGGCGCGATCCATGATCATTTGGGACTTTAGGTTCTCGCGCGTCTCCGGACGCCCGTAGTATTGACGCACGGCCGAAGCCCGCTCCCCGGCGGCGCGGGCCGTCTCTTCGACGCGTTTCTGCACGTCGGCCTCCGCGACCTCCACTTTTTCCGTCTCGGCGATCTTTTCGAGCAGCAGCGTGGCCTTCACCTGCCGCTCGGCATGCGGCCTGAGCTCTTTTCTCAGCTCTTCGGTCGAAGCGCCTTCGGGAGCGGCGCCGCCGGCGTTTCGCTGCTGCCGCTCCAGCAGGTAACGGACCTGCCGGTCGATGAGACTTTCGGGGAGATCGAACGAATGCGCCTCGACGAGCCGCTCCATAAGCTGCTCCTTGAGCGCTTCTTTTTGAAACTCGCCGAGCTCGACTTCTAGCTGCGCGCGGATCTTATTTTTGAGATCTTCGAGGCTGGCCGAGCCGCCGTGATCCTTGGCGAACTCATCGTCGAGAGCCGGCAGAACCTTCTTTTTGATTTCCCTGACGGTGACCGAGAACAAAGCCGACTTACCTGCCAATTCCCGCTTAAAATAATCTGCCGGATAGGGCACAGTAATAGTCTGTTCGGTATCTTTTTTCAACCCGATGAGCGCGTTTTCGAATTCCGGCAGGGTACCGCCGCCGCCGACCTCGACGGAATAATTCTCGTTTTTTCCTCCGGGGATCGGTTGGCCGTCTAATGTCCCGGAAAAATCGAGCGTGACGAAGTCTCCACGCTCCACCACGTCGCGGTCTTCGACCGGAACGAGGTGCGCGTGCGCGTCGCGAAGGCGGGCGAGCGCGCTCTCGACCTGTTCATCATTGATGGAAAGCTTGACCTTCTTGAGCTCGAGACCGAAATAATTCTTGGCTTCGACGTCCGGCTTGACCTCGACGAGCGCGGAAAAGGCGAACGCCCGCCCTTCTTCCAACGTCTCGGCTTCGACTTCCGGCTCGGCAATGACTTTGAGGCCGCGCTCCTTGATGACTTCGCCGAGCGAGCGCTCGACGAGCCGCGAAAGGACCTGCCCCTTCACCTCGTCGCCGTAAATGCCCTGCAGGACCGAGCGCGGCACCTTACCCGGACGAAAGCCTTTGATCTTGGCGTGGCGCCCGAGATTTTCGTAAGCGCGCACGAATTCCTGGTCCACGGCGTCGCCGGGCAGCTCGACGCGGATCTTCCGCTGCGTCGAGCTTACGGTATCGATATCGATCTTCATTAAAGTCCGGTTCGACTGGTGCGAGAGGGGGGACTCGAACCCCCATGGTTGCCCGCTGGATCCTAAGTCCAGTGCGTCTGCCAGTTCCGCCACTCTCGCACGATCGGGCGGCGAAAAACTTCGGGCCGAAATCAAAGAGTAGGGAACTGGGTGAGGCAAGTCAAGACTAATTTTTGGGCCGGCGCCGGCCGATTTCGTTCTTGTCCGGAGTTGGCTTTCGCCGGCCGCGTCCCGAGCCGCGATCTCCTCCGTTTCGCCGCTTTTTTCTATTAGTCAATTGTTGTCATTCAATTCAGGGTATCGTATGATCGCCGGGTTTTTGCACTATCGGAGGCCGCTTGGAAATTAGCATGAATCATCGACTGAAAATTTTGGCTTTGGCCGCCTGGACGGCTGTCTTGTTCTACCCGGCGCTCAGCCTCGGGCAGACGATCTCTTTTGCGCCGATGCAAAACATCCCCGATGCCGCTTCGGGCAGTCGGTCGATCGTAGCGGCGGATTTCAATCGCGACGGGAAGCTCGACTTCGCGGTCGCCTCATTAAATGGGAAATCCATCAACGTCGTTCTCGGACACGGGAACGGCACGTTCGACACACCATCCGCGGCGATTACTTTTGCAAACGGCTTGGTGGCGATCGTTGCCGCCGATTTCAATAACGATGGGATGGTCGATCTGGCCGTAGCGGACAGTACCCCTTCGTCGAATTCGACACTTTTTATCCTGTTGGGCAACGGCGATGGCACTTTCGCATTCCCCGTCTCCATTTCACTCGGTGTTGTGTCTATTTCTCATTCCATTGCCGTCGGTGATTTCAATCGCGACGGCAATCTTGATATGGCCGTCACCAGCGATTCCAGCCAGACCTTATCTATCCTGATTGGTGACGGCGGCGGCCTTTTTTCCCGCACCAATCAGACTCTCAACCACTCGCTTCAGTACGTCGTCGCGGCGGACTTCGACCGGGACGGGATCCTAGACCTCGCTGTTGCGGATACCTTGACTGTCTTCCTCTTTCCGGGCGTCGGGAACGGTACGTTCGCTGCAGGCATCGATATCGTCCAGGGGTCTTCTCCCGGCGGTCTCGCCGTGGGGGATTTCGACGGCGACGGCATTTTGGACCTTGCGGTTTCGAGCTTCGCCACCAAAAAAGTATTCATCCGCCGCGGGCTTGGTGATTTTTCCCTGGGTGCGGCTTCCTTCGCGGCAGCAGTGAGTTTTGGTGTCTCAAGCACTCCAAAGTACATTCTAGCCGCCGACTTAAACGGCGACGGCAGCCTCGATTTGCTGACGGCATCGGCTTCGAGCAGCACCCTTTCGGTTCTACCCGGTCTCGGCAACGGCACATTCGGAAAATCAAAGTCTTTTACCGTTAAAAGTCTCTCGTTTTTCGCCGCGATAGGAGATTTCGACGGTGACGGACGGCCGGACATTCTCGCCGCGATTTTTTTCGGGTCTAACGCTTCCTTGCTGCTCAATACGACACCGGTAGCGTTTTCGGGAGATATGGCGGCGACGCCAAGCCCCGTCACGGTAGGCTCTGCTCCGCGTGCGGTCGCAACTGCGGATTTCAATCGCGACGGCGACTTGGACCTGGCTGTCGCCAACAGCGGGGGCAATAACGTCTCGATCCTCCTGGGCGCCGGAGGCGGCGGCTTTGGTGCACCGGCGCCTTTGCCTGTAGGCCCGGCGCCAGCGGGAATCGCGATTGCCGATTTCAATCGCGACGGAAAACCCGACATGGTAGTCGCCAACTCCGGCGACGGCACGATCTCGATTTTCGTCGGCGACGGCGCCGGCGCTTTTGCCGCCGCGTCCACTGCAACCGTAACTTTCGGCACAGCGCCAGTCGCGGCTGTAACGGGAGATTGGGACGGCGACGGCAAGCAGGACTTGGCCGTGGTCGATCAGACCGAGAACAAGGTCTTCATATTTCTCGGCAACGGAGACGGTACATTCGGTGCGCCGAGCAATGTAACCGTGGGCGCCGATCCGTCCGCAATAGCCGTGGGCGATTTTAACCGCGACGGCATTCCGGATCTTGCCGTAACCAATTCGACTGATGATAACGTTTCGATTCTGCTCGGAGATGGACTCGGAGCTTTTACCCAACCTTCAGGGCCGTTCGGCGCAGGCAGCGGACCGTCGTCCGTTGCAACCGGCGATTTCGACGGCGACGGCGTCCTCGATCTCGCTGTCGCGAACTCTACGGACGATAATGTTTCGATCCTTCTCGGCGGCGGCGACGGAACATTCGGCGCCGCGACTAATATTCCGCTCGGCGCCGGCACGGCGCCTTCATCGATCGTCGCGGGCGACTTCAACCGCGACGGGAAGCTCGATCTGGCCGTGACGACCAAAGGTAACGACAAAGTCGCGGTTCTCATTGGCGACGGGGCGGGAGGATTCGACGGGACCCTCTTCGGTTCGCCGTTTTCAGTGGTCGACGCGCCCTCGGCGCTGGCCGGTGGAGATTACAATAACGATGGAAGGCCGGACCTGGCGGTGGTTAACGAAGCCGCCGGTAATGTATCGATCATGCTCAACATTCCGCCGGCGCCGGTTATCTTGTCGCCCACGACAGGCGAAACCTGGAATATTAATACGCAGCGGACGATAAAATGGGTTCTCGCCGGCGTCGGCGAAACGGTTAATGTTCAGCTTTCGCGCGACGGCGGTACGACCTGGACGACAATTTTCAAGAAGTCGTCCAACGACGGGATTCAAACTTGGACGGTGACGGGTTTACAGACTACTCAGGCGCGAATTCGCGTGTGCTCGACGGTAAAGCTGGGCCCCTGCACTCTGCCGAGCGGCCTCTTCGTTATCGCTCCATAAGAATAAGCGAAAGAGATCAGGAGAAAAATGGTGGGCCGCCGGAGACTCGAACTCCGGACCCGCTGATTAAGAGTCAGCTGCTCTACCAACTGAGCTAGCGGCCCAATGTTCTCGCTATTGCTCGGAATGACAAATCTCACATCTCAGATCATCTGCCCATCTGAGATTTGAGATGCGAAATCCCGAAGGGAATGGGGTGAGTGAAGGGATTTGAACCCTCAACCCCTGGAGCCACAGTCCAGTGCTCTAACCTAATTGAGCTACACTCACCATCATGCGTCCTCAACTCGTCCCGACGAGGGAGGAGTGACCGCGAGCAATGCTGTGAAATCGTAAGCGCGGCCTATTCACGGCTCACCGACTGACTGGTCGCTCGATTGTGGCGCGCCAGAAGGGAATCGAACCCCTGACCTACGGCTTAGAAGGCCGTTGCTCTATCCAACTGAGCTACTGGCGCCGAATTGGTCGGGGCGAGACGATTTGAACGTCCGACCCCCTGCGCCCAAGGCAGGTGCGCTACCAGGCTGCGCTACGCCCCGTTAAGAAAAACAATTCATT
>Ga0075423_10000019_pt1 | contig 74884 bp, 74 predicted proteins | sample SoiMethybrSBSTD2_FD_80114 | JGI IMG/M metagenome (GOLD analysis project Ga0075423, IMG submission 80114) | Bulk soil microbial communities from a Populus tree surrounding site in Tennessee, USA - Soil MetaG P. TD hybrid SBSTD2 | ecosystem: Environmental > Terrestrial > Soil > Tree plantation... | reverse complement strand
GGGTGGCACGAGCCGGATAAGTCTAGAGGCTTACGTCCGGTTCTGTGAGCGGCTCGGGGTGCAATTCCCCGGGCCGACTCGGCGGACGTGAGCATCAATAATGGCGCCGATACCACCATGATCGTACAGGGACAACAAACTGGGGCCGAAAAAACACGAAGAGAAAGACGAAAGGTGCTGGCGCCTCACGGGAAAGGGGCCAATCCTGACTCCCAAAGTCGCTGCCGTCGCGGGGGCAGCAGCCGCCGGGATTCTGATTTCACGATCGGCGGCGGGTGCAAACTCGTGAGCGCTGACAGCCCTTCCGCTTCAACTTGCCATTAGCGTTCCACAGCCATAGCCACCGCATTCCCCCCGCCTAGGCAGAGTGCAGCAATTCCGCGATGCACGTTGCGGCGGATCATCTCATAAATCAAAGTCACCAGAACCCGAGCGCCGCTGGCGCCAATTGGATGGCCAATCGCTACAGCACCTCCATTCACGTTCACTTTTTCGGGATTGAGACCGAGCTCACGCATCACACCCAGCGCCTGTACTGAGAAAGCTTCATTGAGTTCGTAGAGATCGACATCTTCGTTCTTCCATCCAGCCTTTTGCCAGATCTGGCGGACTGCTCCCACCGGCGCCATCATCACCCACTTGGGATCGATACCGCTGGTCGCCTGAGCGACGATGCGAACCATCGGCTCTGCGCCAAGCTGCTTCGCGCGCGCGGCGCTGGTGACGACAAGCGCCGCACCCCCATCGTTCACTCCCGGGGCATTGCCGGCGGTGACTGTTCCATCCTTTTTGAATGCCGGCTTCAAGGAACGCAATACTTCGATCGTAGTGTCTTCGCGCGGCGATTCGTCCTTGTCGAAGATCAAAGGAGCATCTCCCTTCCGTTTTGGCGGAAGCTCCACAGGAACGATCTGAGATTTGAAACGACATTCCTTCGTCGCCGTAACTGCTTTACGATGCGAACTTACGGCAAAGTCATCCTGTTCTTCTCGCGTGATGCCGTATTTCTCCGCCACATTCTCCCCGGTGATACCCATGTGGTAGTCGTTATAAATGTCCCAAAGCCCATCGTGCACCATGGAATCAATGATCTGAGCATTGCCCAGACGGTACCCTTTGCGCGCATTGGGCAGAAGATATGGTGCGTTACTCATCGATTCCATTCCGCCGGCGACCACGATGGAACTGTTTCCAGTCTGAATTGCCTGCGCTGCCAGAGCAACTGCTTTGAGTCCGGAGCCGCAAACCTTGTTGACGGTCATGGCACCCACTTCCGGCGGCAGTCCGCCGAAGATCGCAGCCTGTCGTGCAGGATTTTGTCCCAGCCCGGCGGAGACAACGTTACCCATGATGCATTCGTCCACTCGTTTCGGATCGAGCTTCGCCCGTCTGACGGCTTCGCGAACTACGATTGCTCCAATTTGAGGAGCGCTCAGATCCGACAGGCTCCCCTGAAACTTCCCCACTGGCGTGCGGCAGCCAGAGATGATGACAACATCGTCGAAACCAGCCATTGACGTGCTCCTGCGATGAATTCTCTGTCCACCATTATAGATGTTGTATCGCTCCGAAAAGATTGAACGACAGCCACGACTGAATGCAATTCACCAGAACAATTGCGGCTGAACCTTGCCCCTCGCAGCTCTTCGACGCGAAATTAGAAAACATTTTTGGATTTTGAAAGCAGAATTCGCTCTTCTGCGTCATGCAATTTGCTCTTTCTTGCTCTCTTGTGACTTTGGTGCATCACTCAGGAGCGTGAATGAGCATCATTTTTTTCTTGACATCACTTTTTATTGACTCTATACATTCAATCAGTTGCAACAGAACAACGTTGCGTAGTCCATGAAAAATGGAAGGGAGAATAGATCCATGGCAGCGAAGAAGAAAGCCAAGAAGAAAAAGAAACACTAAGAACTTCTTAGTGCAAAGCAAAACCGGGGACGCGCAATGCGTCCCCTGCTTTTTTCATGCACGCACGGCCTCCTCAGTTCAGGCGCTTATTCGCTGGCCTGATTTCGTGAATGATTTTTTCTGTCGCCGGACAGAGATTGCGGTAAGCGCAAAAACCGCAGTGCCGTCCAGGCGTGGCCTCGAACTTCCCCTCTAGGATTTTCTCAGCAACCGCTTCTACCTTCTGCGCCATTTCCTGCAACTGAAGATCACTCCGCCGGGTGATGACCGGAGCATTCTCTTCCAGGTTGTAGAAGACCAAATGGTCCACCCGATAGTTCCATTTCTCACGCGCTGCTAACACATAAATGGCAAGCTGCAGACTTTCGTCCGCATCCTCCTGCGTTCTCGGCTTTCCGGTCTTGTAATCGACGATGACAATGCCCCCGTCTTTAAGTTTGTCGACACGATCGATACGTCCGGCCACGATGGTGCCGCGCAGTCGGATTTCGAATGCTTCCTCCGTGTGCAGCACGGTAGAAGGGCTCAGCCGGGCTGCCGCATCGAGAAAATCGCGCAGCTGTCCGGCTCCTTTTTGCTGATAAAGTTCGTGCTGGTATGCGTCCTCAATGCCGGCCATAGACAAGTCATCTTCAAGTTGCTTCAGCAGAGCTTCATCTGAAAACGGCCGTTGCAATCGCAACCCGTCATAGTAGGACCGCAGCACTCGGTGCATCGCAGCGCCATATTGCACGGCTGCTGGAATTTCGCCAGGCAGTCTCCATTCTTTTTCCAACTTGAACTGCAGCGGGCAGGTCTCATACCTGTCAATCGCGCTTGCGCTCAGTCTGGTGTTCAAGGCCGCAGCCGGCGTCATTGACACCCATTCCGCTATGCGCGATACGATCGCAGGCGCAGGGGCTTCGCCGAACAAGTCGACCTGAAATGCATGTGCGTTGCGCCGCAAATACCATGGACGTAGGCTCTCATCTTTCAGCAGATCCCGCAGGAAGCCAGGCGGCGTAGTGTCCCTGCCTTTGCCCTGCCGCGCATACATGGATAAAGAATCTCGAGCACGCGTCATGGCAACATAGAACAGGCGCCGCTCTTCTTGATCGTGCAGCGCTTTATCGTCGCATTGCCCAACAGAATCGGGATCTCGCAGTTCACGAGGGAACTCCACCAGCGGCTCCCGGTAGGAAGAAGGGAAGGATCCGGAATTGGCGCGAAGAATAAATACATGCTTAAACTCAAGTCCCTTGGCTGCATGGACAGTCATCAGCTTCACCGCGTTCTGCTCAACCGTCGGCAAAGGAATGACGCCGCGCGCCTGACGAAAGTAATCCATGTACTCAAGAAACTCGGCAACGTCGCCGGCTTTTGTAATCGGCTTCTTCTCCCAGGACTCAACAAACTTTAGGAGCGCGTTGATGAGTTGGGAATGGCGATTCAAAGCAAAACAGCGGATGACAATCTCCACAGCACTCCGGCCTTTCGCTCCCGCGCGAGCAATTTCCTCTGCCGTCTGCCGCAGTGATTCGAGTACCTTCTCTCCGCCTTCCGTTTGACGAAGGACGTCTGCCAGGATTGCGTTCTCCGCATCCTTCGGAATCGTTTTAAGTGCGGCACGCAACTTTTCGGGATCGATTGCGAATTGAGGCAATGCCGCCACACGGAACAGGCTGGCACTGTCGTTGGTCGAAACCACCGCCCCCAGGCACGCTAGAAGATCGCGCACTTCCGGCGTATCCAGCACGTCCATGTTTTCGATGGAGAGCGGTATCTCCTGCTCACCCAACTCTATTGCGACGTGGTCGCGATGGGAATGCTGGCGATAGAGCACCGCGAAGTCACTCCATGAGCAATTGGTTTTCTTCTGCTGTTTACGTATGAGGCCCACCAGGTCCGAGGATTCGACCTGCTTGTCGGTCAAGAGAATTACATTGACTTTGCACGTCTCCTGTTCTGTCCCGGTCGCAGCAGCGGCTTCGTCGCGGGCCGAAACTAGGGCAGAACGCCGATAGCGTAGGGCGGCATTCATGTCCTGAATTTCCGGATTCTGATCGACCAGTGCAAACGCGCATTTCAGGATGGGCGTGGTCGACCGTCGATTTCTATCCAGCACCACCACCCTGGTTCTCGGAAAATGTCTTTGCAACAGAGCGAGAGCTCCGCTCGAAGCTCCGCGAAAACGATAGATCGCCTGATCCGGATCCCCCACTGCGAACACATTGCTTTCATTTGTTGTCAACTTCTGAAGAATTCTGACCTGCGCGAAATTTGCGTCCTGAAACTCGTCGATCAGGATGAAACGTGCGCGCTCACGTTCCCTGGCCAGCAACTCGGCGTCGCTTGTGAGCAACGCATGGGCGCGCGTGATCATGTGACCAAACGTGCCCAGATTCTCTTCGCTGAGCATCGCTTCGATGGTTGCGAAGACGTTGCTGATCTCACGGCAGCGCCCAATCACCTCTTCGTCGGAGAGATTGCCGGCATCTTTCGATTTGCTCACACGTGGCACGGGCAACTCGCCCCGTTCAAGCCGAGCGACGTACTCCGCGTATTTTTCCGGGCCGACAAGTTCGTCATGGCAGCGGCGGATGAAATCCAGCAAGTCGTCAAAGAACTGGCTGACATTCGCGGCACGAACAAAATAGTTCAAGCGTAGTTCGCGAATTCGCTTGCGCGCGTAAATCCAGAGGTCTTTGTCGTCCAGAACGCCGAATTTCTTGGCGCACCGGATCAGCAGGTTATTGCAGTAGGCGTGAAAAGTTGTGACTTGCAGCCGCGAGATGTCGACGCCGCGAAGTTCAGTCTGTACTCGTTCGCGCATTTCACGGGCGGCGTTGTCGGTGTAGGTGAGGGCAAGAATTTCTTCGGGCTTGGTGTGGCCTGCTTGAATGAGGCGCGCAATTCGTTTAGTGAGAACAGTTGTCTTACCCGTACCGGCGCCCGCGACCACCAGCATCGGACCGAGGACGTGCTCGATCGCTTCCTGCTGGCGCGGATCAGGTTCAAGCGATGAGGAACTCGTCATGCGCTTGGGAGACGGCATTGCTCAGGAGCATATCAGAGGTGATCGACGATATTGCGGTGGAAAAGCTGCTACTGCAGTTCCGATACGGCAATCGAGACGGCTGCAATGGCAGCGGTTTCGGCGCGTAGAATGGTGCGGCCAAGAGAAGCCGCGATCCATCCCGACTCACGAAACAACCGTGATTCGTCAGCCGTCCATCCACCCTCTGGCCCGAATGCCAGCAGGAGGTCACCAGAGTCGGCCGCTCCCTGCAACGCCTCCTTCAGCAATATGCCATGCTCCGATTCATCCAACACAATCCGCATGCTCGCCGGAATGCTGAGAACATCCGTAAGCTTCATCGGCTGACAGATTTCAGGGGGAGAACTCCGCCGCGATTGTTCGGAAGCCTCGCGACCAATTCGCCTCCAGCGTTCAACCCTCTTCGTAGCAGCGGTCGCGAAATGCTTATCGGTGCGGCGTGCTATCACCGGTACGATCCGTGACAGGCCAAGTTCGGTACACTTCTCGATTGCCCATTCCATGCGGTCGAACTTAATAATTGAGATTACCGCAGTCAACCGGAGAGATTCGCTGGTTTCGATCTTCTCACCCAGTTGGAACTCGACGCGATCATGAGCGATGGTGATGATCCGGCCCCAACGGACGCCTTCCGGCGTCGCCATTTCAAATTCCTGCCCAACGCACGCGCGCAGAACGCGTGCAAGGTGTTCGGCATGGGGGCCAAGAAGAAAGGCGCGATTGCCGGAAACCTCATCGGCGATCCAGCGGCGGCGAGTCATTGGCCTGCCCGGATCAGATTACCCGAAAATGTCCTTTACTTTGCTCATCAGGCTGCGGCGCTCCGGTTTGTTCTCCACCCGTGTCATGGCCTCCAGCTCCTGCAACAGTTCGCGTTGACGTTTGTTCAGCTTGCCCGGCGTCTGCAAGCGGACTGACACGAATAGATCCCCCTTGCCGTGCCCGTTCAACAGCGGCACGCCCTTGCCGCGTATGCGGAGCGTGGTTCCGGATTGGGTGCCTTCCGGAATCTTCAGCTTGTGATCGCCTTCCAGCGTGGGTACCTGAATTTCGTCCCCGAGGGCTGCCTGCGTAAACGAGATCGGGATCACACAATGCAGATCATTGCCTTCGCGCTCAAAAAACGGATGTTCTTTGACGTGCAGAACGACGTACAAGTCTCCCCCAGGACCACCGAAGGTTCCGCCTTCACCCAAGCCAGTAAACCGGATGCGAGTTCCATCTTCCACGCCCGCAGGAATCTTCGTGTCCACCGTTCTCTGCCGCAGCAGTCGTCCTTCGCCCTTGCACTTCGGACAGGGATCAGTGATCACGCTGCCGGTGCCCTGGCACGTAGGACAAGTCCTCGCAATGCTGAAGAAGCCCTGCTGATAACGCACCTGCCCACGCCCGTTGCAGGAGCGGCAAGTCACGGCTGCTTTGCCTGGGGCGGCGCCTGACCCGCGGCATTCTTCGCAGGTCTCATGCCGCCGGACGGTGACCGTCTTCTCTGTCCCGAATACAGCCTCTTCGAATTCCAACTGAATATCTTCGCGCAGGTCGGCGCCGCGTTGCGCGCGGCTGCGCCGCCGCGAGCCGCCCCCGAACAGATCGCCGAAGCCGAAGAAATCCCCGAAAATATCGCTGAAGTCCTGGAAAATTGCTGCGTCAAAGCCCGCCCCGGCGCTAGCCGCGCTGCTCACACCCGCGTGGCCGAAGCGGTCATAAAGGGCGCGCTTCTCAGCGTCCGCGAGAATCGCATACGCCTCGCTCGCTTCCTTGAACTTCTCCTCCGCGTCCGGGTTGTTGGGATTACGGTCAGGATGGAATTGCAGCGCGAGCTTCCGGTATGCGCTCTTGATCACCTGCTCGCTCGCGCCCCGTGCCACGCCGAGCACTTCGTAATAATCGCGTTTTACATTACTGGTCAGAATAAAGTTGCCCCAATGCGTATGAGCATGAGTCTCACGGTCAGTGATTCGGGTTTCGCGCCACCTTCACCATTGCGGGACGCAGCAGCCGATCCTTCAATTTATACCCGCGCTGCAGTTCGTCCAGGATCTTGTGATCCTCGGCCTCAGTAGTGTCAACCATCTCGACGGCCTCATGGAGATGCGGATCAAACCTCTCTCCCTGAGCGCTGATGGCTCGCAACCCGAGCTTCTGCAACGCATCCTGCAATTGTTTATAGATGAGCTCCACCCCATTGCGGAATTCTGATTTTTCCTCAGAGGTCTTAAGTGCGCGCTCAAAGCTATCCAAAGTGGGAAGTAAGGACTGGATAGCATCCGCGAGCGCATAATCGCGGAATTTCTGCTGCTCCGCTGCCGCCCGCTTGCGCGCATTCTCAAATTCGGCTTGCGACCGCGCAAGCCGGTCAAGGAGCATGTCGCGCTCTGCGCGCAGCTTCTCCAGTTCAGAGTCGCGTGTACCAGCGGCAGCTTGCCGTGCGGAATCCGCGGTCTCCACCGCGTTGCTGTCCTCACCTTCGCCGTCTGAAGCCGGCAATTCATGCTCGAGGTCAAGTTCCTGAGGTTCGACTTTTGATTTTCCGTTTGTTCTTGCCATAACCATCTACTCAGATTCGTTCAGCATTCTGTCAAACAGCCGTGCGATATACGACACCGCCGTCATAGTGTTCTGATAATCGATGCGTGTGGGACCGATCACGGCCAATGAGCCCCTCACCTCGCCCCCCACTCGCGCCGGAGCGCCGATCAGAACGAAATTACGCATCGAAGGAAGCGCCTGGTCCAACCCGATGACTACGCGCACCGCTTCCTGCTTCACATCCAGGTAGGCTCCCAGCAGATCGACAATCTTTTTCTTCTCCTCCAAAGTCTGCAATAACTCTTGCAGGCGTTGCCGGTCCTGTTCGCCGGCCACGAGGTTCGCCGCACCTTCTACAAAAACTGCTTGCGCCGAATCGTCCGCCGCCAGCGCCCCCTGGCGATAGAGCTGTTCGAGCGACGTCATTAGTCGATCGTACTCGCTGCGCTCCTCCTCCAGCCGCCGCTCCAGCTCCGTGCGCATCGCTTCCATCGTCCAGCCACGGAAGTTCTCGTTGATGAATCGGGCCGCCATGTCGAGATCGGCCTGCGCAAGGTCCAACCGCAGAACTCGATCGCGGACAAGGCCAGAGCGGGTCACTACCACCGCCAGCACTTTCTGATCGCCTAAGCGGGAAAAGTACACATGCTCGAGAGCATTCTTAGGTCCTCGCGTCGCGATGGTCACACCTACATTGTGAGATATCAGCGACAGCACATGGGAGGTGCGCTCCATAAATTCCTGGACATCAGAGACTCCGTGCAGCGAATCTTGAATCATGGTCTCGTCTTCCTGCGAAAGCCGGGCTTTGCCCGTCAGCTGCTCTACGTAGTAACGATAGGCTTCGGTGCTCGGCACCCGGCCGGCGGACGTATGAGGCTGATCCAGAAAGCCTGCTTCCGCAAGGTCAGCCATCACGTTGCGAATGGTTGCCGGACTGAGACCCTCCCGGCTCGATCGGGACAACGTCCGTGACCCCACCGGCTCGCCCGTGGCGATAAACGTCTCCACGATAGCGGTCAGAATCTCCCGCTCCCGTTCTCCTATTGGCTGCCCGGCTTGCATTATTTAAGTACTTTTATTACAGAAACTTAGATCGGAGTTCGCCAGCACTTCCTCAAATTGGATTCTAGGAAGCGCGGCTGCCTCTGTCAAGTTAGCACTCTCGACCGCAGAATGCTAAATCGTTCATCATTGCGGACCGTGTATAGTGACGTGTCTTCAAAAACTCACACTGATTTCGGAGTCTGGATTTGGCGTCGGAATCGCGTTCCAGAAGACGGCTAAATCGCCGAATGGTTCTAAAGAGTTGTGCCCTTGGTGGGCTAACTACTCTGTCCAGGCGCTTGTCACCTGCCAACTCAGGCATCATGGATATGCTTAACCCAGAATCCGGAATCCCTGTTCAAACCAAAATGCAATCGAATACTCACATTGCAGTTATAGGAGCCGGAGCATTCGGCGGCTGGACCGCTCTTTATCTATTGCGCCGTGGTGCCCGGGTCACGCTGATTGACTCCTGGGGGCCCGGCAACTCGCGAGCCTCGTCAGGCGGGGAGACGCGCGTCATCCGCGGCACCTACGGTCCCAACCAGCCGTACACCAAAATGGCAGCCCGCGCTCTGGAACTGTGGGAAGAAAACCAGAAGCGATGGCATCGGCAGCTTCTGTTTCGCATTGGTGTATTGTGGATGGCGGAAGCCGGAACCGACGAGTTCGAGCGTGCCTCTCTGCCGGTCTTGAAGGAAGCGGGCATTCCCTACGAAGAGCTCACGAACGCGGAAATGCAGAAACGCTGGCCGCATATCGACATGGAGGGCGTCCGCTGGGGAGTCTACGAACCCCACAGCGGCTTCCTCACCGCCCGCCTGGCTTGCCAGGCAGTGCTCGAAGGATTTCTCGCCGAAGGCGGCGAATTCAGGCAAGTAGCCGTAAACGCGGCGGATTTAGATACCGGCAACTGGAATGAACTTACTCTCTCCGACGGTTCCAACCTAAGCGCTGATCAATACGTCTTCGCCTGCGGACCCTGGCTCGGGAGACTCTTTCCGCAGACCGTAGGCAATCACATCCGACCGACCAAGCAGGATGTCTTCTTCTTCGGCACACCCGCCGGCGATCTCCGTTTCTCCGAGAAGCACTTCCCGGTCTGGGGCGACCACCGCGATCACTTCTTCTACGGCATCCCTGGAAATCAGTGGCGTGGGTTCAAGATCGCCGACGACACTCGCGGCCCCGAGTTCGATCCCACTTCCGGCGAGCGTACCGTAACTCCTGAGACTCTAAAGATGGTTCGCGAATACGTCGGCTTCCGCTTTCCTGCCCTGAAGAACGCGCCGCTGCTGGAAACTCGCGTCTGCCAGTACGAAAACAGTCCCGATCAGAATTTCATCATCGATCATCATCCCTCAAAGCAGAACGTCTGGATTGTCGGCGGTGGATCAGGGCACGGGTTCAAACACGGCCCTGCACTCGGTGAGTTGGTGGCTGGCTTGGTGACGCAGCAGAAAGACGCCGATCCGCTCTTCCGGCTCTCACGATTCAAGAAATAGGTTATTGAATCTGGATGACACTCTGCGGCGCGCTCGCCTTAATCTCTTCCACGCGCGCGATGACCTTTCGCGCGAAGTCATAAAGCGATTTAGCGGCAGGCGAATCTTCTCCCGCGAGCACTGCCGGACTGCCCATATCGCCGGATTTGCGGATATCAGGATCAAGCTGCACATCGCCCAGATAAGACACTCCGAATTGCTCCGCAGTTCGCTGCGCGCCGCCGTGCGAAAAAATGTCGGTCTGCTGGCCGCAGTGTGGGCATACGAAATAACTCATGTTCTCGACCATCCCCACCACATCCACTTTCATCTGCCGGAACATTTCGATTGCCTTGCGCGCATCCTGCAGCGAAACATCGGAAGGAGTGGAAACAACTATGGCCCCCGTCAGAGGCACCGTCTGTATCAGCGACAGCGCCACGTCGCCCGTCCCCGGAGGCAGATCGACCACAAGATATTCGAGGTTCCCCCACTGTACCGACCCCAGGAACTGACGGATGATCGAATGCAGCATCGGCCCACGCCAGATCAACGGCTTGTCGCCCGGATTCAAGAATCCCACTGAGATGACTTTCAGCCCATGCGCTTCCAGCGGCTCAATGCGATTTTCAGCCAGAACTTTCGGTTGCGCACTGGTGCCCAGCATCAGCGGCACATTCGGGCCGTAAACATCGGCATCGAGCAAGCCGACCTTATGCCCCAACTTGGCCATCGCAATCGCCAGGTTCACCGCAAGCGTCGTTTTCCCGACGCCACCTTTTCCGGATCCGACAGCAATGATGGTCTCGACCCCAGGCAGCGGCTGCGGGGATGGCGGTTGCTGTCCGGGACGCGGTGGTAAGTGGGAGGCCAAGTGATCACCTATGCTCAGCGATTCTGTTCAATTTCGATTATACGAGTGGTCAGGGTAGTATTTATCGCATCAGGGCACGGCGGCGTTCCAACTCCAGACGGCGTGTCTCGCGCCTGCGGCCTGCGTCTTCGTAACGGCGGCGTTGCTCATCAGTTTCGGGCACGACGGCGGGAACAGGCAAGTGCCGTCCGCCAGCGTCAATGGCCACAAACGTCAGATAGGCCGAGCTGACGTGCTGACAGCTGTCCAGAAGATAGTTCTCGACGAAGACCTTTACTCCCACTTCCATTGATGTATGAAAAACGCGGTTCACCGAAGAGCGGAGAATCACCAGATCGCCTACATGGACGGGCGTCACGAAATCCAAATGATCGATGGACGCGGTTACAACGTAATTGCGGGCATGGCGATGCGCAGCCATGGCGCCGGCCATGTCAATCCAGTGCATCAATCTTCCGCCGAGCAGGGCGCCAAGCGGGTTGGTATCGTTCGGTAAAACAATTTCGGCCATCTCCGACTGCGAATCACGGACCGGCCGAGGCATCGTCAGGTCATCGTTTCGGTTCATGAGTTGGTGCTCGCGGTTATCTCCGGCTGAGAAGGTTGACTCTTTCGCTGCAAAAACAAATCAACACAGCACTCGGCCATTTTCTGGATACGCGGGTTTTCGTGCGGACTAGCCCATTGCGCCATTGCGACATCGTACTCGAGTTGCCCATGCTCCCCCGGACGATACTCCCTTTCGCACACGAAGCAAACATGCAGCCTCGAACCGAGGTCCCCCACAACCTTGAAACGCACGGCATCGCAATTCCGTTCTTTCGGCAGCCGCGCACAGTTCGCCGCGTATCCCAGGTTGCACTCTACAAGTTCCAGGTGTCCCGGCTGAGCGCCTTCATGACCGGGAGCGCAACAACGGCCTTTCCATGCGCCGCCGAGTGGCAAACGCAGCGGATGGAGAAAGCGACTATCGTCCACCAGTTTCGACACCGGCATGAAGAACGGACAAGCCATGTGACATTCCTCCTTTCGGGATGTTGAGTCATTCTACTCATGCCGTTTGCAGCAGGCTAGAAGATTGGCGAGAACAGTTAGCAGCTTCGGCGGGGGTCCGGAAAATTACTAACCTCCGCGACTGATCCATGAAGAATGGCGATATTGACGATCCGCCAGTTAGGTAAGAGCAGTTCAGTTGTTGAAAATGGCATCGGCGTCAGAGCGCCTGCTTTGGTGCATGCGTGCTATCTCCTGTCCCACCGTTTGACCCTCTTTCTTTCGTCCCCCTAAAATGGACGATTCCCATCTGCAATCCCACCTTTCTATGGCGCTGCGGCTCTATAACACACTGTCGGCAAGGGTAGAGGAGTTCCAACCTCTTCAGACCAACGAGGTCCGCATGTATGCCTGCGGGCCTACTGTTTACGACTACGGCCACATAGGTAATTTTAGGACGTTTGTTGCCGTCGATATCCTCCGCCGGTTCCTGCGCCAGAGTGGATACAAGCTCCGTCACGTCATGAACATCACCGATGTGGATGACAAGATCATCCACAACTCCGCCCGTGGCGGCGTGACCGTCAAGCAATACACGGAAAAGTACGAGAAGGCTTTCCTGGAAGATGCCGCCGCGCTCAACATCGAGACTCCGATTCTGGCACGCGCTACCGACCACATCGAAGAAATGGCTCAATTCGTCCACGAGCTCGAGAAGAAAGGGTTCGCTTATCGCGCGGAAGAAGGATCCTATTATTTTCGGATCGCACGATTCCCCGGCTATGGCAAGCTCTCCAAAAAAGATTTCTCTGGCATGGAGGACGGAGCACGTGTGGATGTTGACGAATATGAAAAGGACAGTGCCCGCGATTTCGCCTTATGGAAAGCATCCAAACCGGGCGAAGCGTTCTGGGAGACTTCGATTGGGCGCGGTCGCCCAGGTTGGCACATCGAATGCTCGGTATTGTCTATGCATGAACTGGGGGAGACATTCGACCTCCATGCTGGCGGCGAAGACCTCATTTTCCCGCATCACGAAAATGAGATTGCCCAGTCCGAGGCACAGACGGGAAAACCGTTTGTCCGGTTCTGGTTTCACGCGCGCTTTTTGTTGGTTGAAGGCCAGAAAATGTCCAAGAGCCTGGGCAATTTTTTTACGTTGCGCGACTTGGTTCTCCAGGGCCACAGGCCTTCTTCGATTCGCTTTCTGCTTACGTCCGTTCCGTACCGAAATCAGCTCAACTTCACTTTTGACGGCCTGCATCAGGCAGCCAGCAATCTGGAGAAATTGCGCAACTTTCGATTGCGTTTGACTTCGGAGACGTTTCCGCCCGGGACTAACCAGTCCATTGCACAGCTTGCGCGCGAGACGGCCGGGCGTATGAGGTCAGCACTCGAAGATGACCTCAACACTGCGCAGGCCCACGCCGCCATCTTCGAAATGGTTCGCAAAGCGAATGCTGCTTTCGACGCTGCGCAGATCAGGCAGGAAGATGTGCCGCTGCTACTTGCCGCAATCGACAAGTTCGATGAGATCTTCGCCGTGATGAAGGAAGATGATTTGCCCAAGATGAAGGCTGTCCTGGACTGGGCGAAGGCTAGCGGGCGTGAAAATGACATCAGCTCCGGATTGCTGAAGGCTCTCAGTTCCGGTCAACTTTCTGACTCTGCCATCGAAACGAAGGTCGCCGAAATGGAAGCCGCGCGCAAAGCCCGTAAGTTCGACGCCTCCGATCGCATCCGGGCCGAACTCACTAGTATGGGAATTATTGTGGAAAACACTAAGGATGGAGTTCGCTGGCGCAGGAAATAGTGGGTTTGAAAACCTAGCTTACAAGTTCTACGCCAGCCGTTTCTTCGCCGTGCGGCTAGGCACCCGCCGTTGTCCGCGTTTAGCGGCCAACTCTGCCGGTTCGAGCCGCTTGGCGGATTTCCAGAGCCGTTCCAGGTCGTAGTACTTGCGCGCTTTTTCAGAAAACACGTGGACCACGAAATCCACGTAGTCCAGCAGCACCCACTCAGCCTGCTTGTACCCTTCGACATGGGTTGGACGCAGCCCAGCTTTCTCCAGCCGTTCTTCTACTTCGTCGGATATAGCCTGAATCTGACGGGGATTGGTTCCACTGCAGACTACGAAGTAATCAGTGAACGCTCCTGAATTCTTTTCCAGTTCCAGTACGCTGATTTCTTCAGCTTTCTTTTCCTGGCAAGCGCAAATCGCCGCGTTTACCTGTCGCTTCAAATCATTCTTCTTCATGAAGGTCGTCGATCGTCCTTCGTGGTTGGTCCTTCGCTTCGAGCCTTTGTCTGATCGTTTTGTGGTGCCTCCCTCATTTTAGCGGAGTACAGGGCGTGCAAAACGAAGCCCAAATTGTCCGAAACGAACGGCGAGCTACGAAGTGCCTAGGCGCTTCCTGAGAAGCGGCTTCACTATAAGATATGATCTGCTTCGCCACTTCCTGCAATACCCTTCGCGAATCGTTGAGAATCTGGCGGGTCAAGCGCAGCAGTTGGCCATACTCTGCCTTTCGTTTCAGCTCGCCTTCCGTTCCTTTGTGGCGCAGCGCCCTGTCCGATGGCAATGACCCGTTTGCTCACGCTGCGCATTCGATAACGGACTTTGCGCTTCAGACCGCCCGTCGTCTGTTCGATCTTTTTCATGGTCCGCGTCAGCACCCGCGCGCCCTCATTCAGCAAACCGCTGTCGGTCGGGTAAGGAATGTTGCTCTCCACCACCGTCGTGTCCGCGCCCATCTTTCGTCCGCGGACTACACCCCGGTTTTGGGCCAAGGCCATGATCCGCTCGTGCAACGCAGTGATGGTTTCCGGACCGATCGCTTGCCCTAGTCGCACCAGCGTCTTGGCGTCCGGCACTTTTTCCATCCCGATCCGGCAGAAGCTGCGATCGACGACCTTCGCCCGCACTTCCCGTTCCAGCGTTTCACAACTCCAGTTGCGCACATGTTTCAGGATCAGTATGCGCAAAGCCACTTCTGCCGGCGTTTGCTGACGCCCGCAGCCATAAAATAACTGCTTACGCGTGATTACCTTTTGCACTGCAAAGTTTAGCTAGCGAGATACAAGCCCGCTTTTTTGATGTACTCCTCCACTTGAGAATGGACAAATTTCTTCAGTGGTTTCCTGGCGGCTGCCGCCGTGCGAATTGCAGTAGCTGATATGGGGGACTGCACATTCTCGAGCAGGTGCACATTCACACCGGACAGAACCAGATCACCCTTGGCTGGCTGTTTGGAAAACGGTGTGGTAACAGCCGATGAGGGGCGCAAGCCTTCCGGCAGAGCATTAGCAACGTCGGCCAGGGAATATCCGGGGCGGCTCGCGACAATGAATTCACATTCCCCAAAAAGTTCTTCCGACTTGTGCCAGGTGGCGATCTCGCTGAATGCGTCAATGCCGATCAGGAAAAACAAGCGGTCGCTTGCTTTCAATGACTGCTTCAAGCGGCGCACCGTATCGATGCTGTAGTTTACGGCGGTGGCCGCATGACTGGAGCTTCGCCCTTTGGATTTTGCAGCCGAGGGGGCGTCACTGGGAGCCTCGAGCAGCGACGGGACAAATTTCTTCTCCCCTGCGGTTGCGAGCACCACCATTGCGTAGCGGTCAAAGAACGTCGCCACTGGCTGGTGCTTGTGTGGCGGCATGCTGGCCGGCACAAAATAAATTCTCCCCAGCTGAAAGCGTTCTATCGATGCACGCGCGAGCGCGAGATGGCCGAGGTGGATTGGATCAAAGGTCCCGCCGAAGAGGCCGATATTCATGCGGCTGTGAACAAAGAATCGTTAGTTTGCAGGTTTCATGCTGCTCATTGCAAGTTTTTAGATTGACGCGCGGAGAAACTGCGAACTGGAGCAGCACGAAGCGCCGCCTCCGTAAAATTACTGATGTCCAAATGCCAGTGCGCCGAGTGCACCTCGGTAACTCGCGCGTAATGCTTACTCGACATTAGATTTCTCTAATGCGAGTGAAACTCCCCCTTCTTCGCAGATTCTACGTTCCTCCTGCCCGGGCCCCGATCCTGCGGTATGGAGTCGCCGTCCTCAGCATCATTCTTGCCCTGATTCCTGGATTCCTGCTCTCCGACGTGGTGGAAAGCCGGCTGGTGGTTTTTTCGGTCGCGATCATGGTCAGTGCCTGGTACGGAGGTTGGAAGCCAGGTCTCGTAGCCACAGCGTTCGCCCTGACTGTAAGCGCGTATTTCTCCCTGGCGGGTGAGCATACCCCGGCTGATTACCAAAAGGCCGTCATTCATCTCACGCTCTTCATTGTCCTGGCCTTGCTCATTTGCTCGTTTAATGCCGCATTGCGCTCGGCACAAGAAGGGCTGCGCCGCTCGGAGATGAATTTCCGGTCTCTGGTGACCAACGCTCCCCACGGAGTCTTCCGTTGTGATTCGGCGGGAATTCTGCTTGACGTGAATCCGGCGCTGGTCCATATGCTCGCCTACTCAACCGGTGCAGAACTGGTCAACTCAAATCTGGCCAACCTTTATGCCGACACGCAACAGTGGTTCGTGTTAGCGGACAACCTGCGCGCACGGCAGAAATTTACCGGCTTGACCGCGGAGTGGCAGCGGAAGGATGGCAAACCGGTCGTGGTCCGCTTATCAGGCCGCGCGTTTCGGGGTGAGGCTGACAACATCTTCTATGAACTCTTTGCGGAGGACATTACCGAGCATCGCGCACTTGAGCAGCAGTTCCGCCAGGCTCAGAAGATGGAAGCCGTCGGCCGACTCGCGGGTGGAATCGCACACGATTTCAACAATCTCCTGATGGTTATCTCCGGCTACTCCGAGCTGCTGCTGGACCGCGTGGGCCCGGACCCCGCGTTGCGCGGTCCCACACAGGAAATCGGAAAGGCTGCGGAACGGGCCACTTCACTTACCCGCCAACTCCTGGCTTTCAGCCGTAAGCAGATGCTCGCTCCGAAGATGATCGATCTCAACCTGGTCGTCACCGAGAGTCTCAAGATGCTGAAGCGGGTCATTGGCGAGGACATTGACCTGATCATGGTTCCCAGCGGCGATCTGGGCGCGGTGAAGGCGGATCCGGGTCAGATTGAACAAGTCATTATGAACCTAGCAGTAAATGCCCGTGACGCTATGCCTCACGGCGGCAAACTGACGATCGAGACTGAGAATGTCACCCTCGATCAGGACTACGCGCGCTATCACGCCCCGGTTAGACCCGGTGAGTACGTCATGCTGGCGATCAGCGACACCGGCGTAGGCATGGATGCCGAGACGCAGACGCACATCTTCGATCCCTTCTTCACTACGAAGGGACCGAAGGGTACTGGGCTGGGACTCTCGACCGTCTACGGAATTATTAAACAAAGTGATGGCCACCTGTGGGTCTACAGCGAGCCGAACAAGGGAACCACCTTCAAGATCTATCTGCCGCGCGTGAACGCCCCCGGCGCAATCGCTGCGGCTCAGTTGGCAGTTGCGGCCACCGCCTCAGAACGCGGTCACGAAACCATCCTTCTCGTGGAGGACGAACCCAATTTGCGCCGCCTTACCCGCCACGCACTACAGAAGCAGGGATACAACGTCCTGGAGGCCTCGGATGGCGCAGGCGCTATGCAACTTGCCTTCGATCACAAGGCGCCCATTCATCTTCTGCTGACGGATGTCATCATGCCGGGAATGAATGGGCGCGAACTGGCTAACCAAATCTTGACTCGCCGGCCCGAGACGAAGGTCGTCTATATGTCCGGCTACACAGAAAACGCAATTGGCCACAACGGCACGCTGGAGGAAGGCGTCGTCCTGCTCCAGAAGCCCTTTACCCTCTCCGCGCTGAAGACCAAGGTGCGCGAAGTGCTCGACAAACCGCTCCCCCTGGAGGTCCCTATGTCTGCTCGGTTAGCTCGCGAAATTCCGGTTGGACGCCAGAAGGTCTCTTCTCCCTTCCGCGCCCAGCGCTTCAACCTGCACTTGCCTTTGAAATACCGGCTTCTCGGAGAGCCCGACTGGCGTGAAGGCACAACCGAAAATATCAGCCGCTCCGGTATGTTGTTCCGGGCAGACGAGACGATCGCGCCCAGCGCACAGCTGGAGATCAATCTAGTCTTACCGCCTGAGATTGCTGGACTGTCACAGGCCGAGGTCGTTTGTCGTGGTGAAGTCGTGCGCACCGTGAAAGGCGACGTCAGCCCTGCGTTAGCGGCAAAGATCCTGCAATATCATTTTCAGCACGGATCGCATGTGCCACAGGCATGAGTCAAGCCTTCCGGCACTGCGCTGTCACGGCATTGTCTTTCCGCTCTGCTTTGAGAGAATCTGTTCCCGCAATCTCCTCGACAAGGTCAGCGCAAGAGAGCGATAGAAACGCGATGCCAAGTGCGGGAATAGTTCGAAAAGATCATGCAGAACCAGCCACTCGATTGCGTACGCCTTGACCTCCTGCTCGGCGGTCGCGGTTGCGCTGGCAACACTCTCTTCCAGGAATCCCATTTCGCCGCACGTCTCACCGGGTCCTATCTGCGCGATTTGCGTTCCCGACACAACCACATTGACCTTGCCAGCTCCTAGCAGATACAAGACATTTGATTGCTTTCCCTGCTCGACAAGTCTTTCGCCTTTCTTGAATGTGAGTTGCTTGGCTTTATCGATCAGCAGTACCCAATCGTTTTGGGTCAGATACTGAAGCCGATTTTTCGAGCTCTGCCACAGTTGAAGCAACTGTTCCTGGTCAGAGCTTAAGACTTTGTGCATTGCTCCTCGTATTTCCGCACGCCCAAAGGAGAATATCAGCTTGGCTTGGGCCGGAGAATTGCTTCGCCGATTCCCAACTACGGGCGTGGTATTGGTCTATATGTCTTGTTGCGGAGTATCTGCCAAGGTTGGGACACTCAACCTGACTTCCTCCACCTTCTCTGCTATCGCGTACTTCAGGTCTTCGATTCCCTTTCCCGTGACGGCAGAGATAGAAAACAACTCCCGGCCCTGCTTCCTGCAATAGCGTTTGAGATTTGCCAGCTTGTCTTTGTTGGCGACGTCGACCTTCGAAGCCGCCATGAACATCGGCTTCAGTTCAAGTCCGGCCCCGAAGCTGGCCAGTTCTCCCATGATGACCTCAACATCTTTCACCGGATCGGGCCGCCCGCTCGCATCGGAGACATCAACCAGATGCACCAGCAAGCGGGTTCGCTCAATGTGGCGCAGGAATTGTGTGCCCAAGCCTGCGCCTGTGTGAGCGCCTTCGATCAATCCCGGAATATCCGCTACTACGAAACTTCGTACTTCCGGCTCTTCTCCGACGGCGACAACTCCGAGGTTGGGTTGTAGCGTAGTGAACGGGTAATCAGCGATCTTGGGACGCGCGGCAGAAATGCGGGAAATCAGAGTGGACTTTCCTACGTTTGGAAATCCGACCAGTGCCACGTCAGCCAGCAGCTTAAGTTCCAGCCGGTAAGCTCGTTCCTCTCCGGGGCGGCCAGGCTCGCACTCACGCGGCGCCTGATGTGTGGACGTCGCAAACTGGGCGTTGCCTCTTCCACCGCGTCCGCCCCGAGCAATGATGATGGTTTCGTCGGGAGTCGAGAAATCGTGGACTCGTTCTCCGGTTTCGTTGTCGTAGAGAATTGTGCCGACCGGAACCTTCAATACAACGTCTTCCCCCTCACGACCGGTTTTGTTCGAACCTTCACCATGCCGGCCGCGCTGCGCCTTGTGTTCCGGATTGAAGCGGAAATGAACCAGCGTATTATGACGCTCGCTCGACTCCATGACGACATCGCCGCCCTTGCCACCGTCTCCGCCAGACGGACCGCCGCGCGGCACAAATTTCTCGCGCCGGAAGGCGACGCAGCCATTGCCTCCGTCCCCGGCCTTCACACGGATTATGGCTTCATCGATGAACATGGGTATGCGTGCGCCTGAATATGCACGTACATGATGCCTGAAAAATAGGAGTGGTTAGGTCAGAATCAGTGTGCCGGGATTTCTCGGCACGGCGTTCTCGGCGGTTAAACCCTGCTACTTGGCTTCCACTGGCTCGATCATCACGAACCGCCCCATGGAGCCTTTGTCCATGAACTTGATACGGCCGCTGATCTTGGCGAACAGCGTGTCGTCCTTGCCGCGGCCGACGTTCAGCCCCGGCTTTACCCGCGTCCCCCGCTGCCGAACGATGATGGTGCCGCCGGGCACGACTTGCCCGCCAAAAGCCTTGAAGCCCAGGCGCTGGGAATTCGAGTCGCGTCCATTTCGTGAACTGCCTAATCCTTTTTTATGTGCCATGAAAACCAGTTCTCAGTGGCCGGTTGCCAGTGGATCTGTCTATTTCTTCTTCTTCGGCGCAGATTTTTTCGTCGCCGCCTTCTTCGGAGCGGCCTTCCTTTTTGCAGGTGCTTGGGCCGCCTTCGCCTCGGCTTTCGGTGTCTCGGGCGTTTCCACGGATGGCTTTGACGACTTCGGTTTCGTTTCCTTCGGACTCACCTCAGGCGCAGCAAAGCTTTGTCCGTCGAAGGCGACCTCGGTAATCCGCACTGCACTAAAAGGCTGCCGGTGCCCTGCGATTTTCTTGTACTGTTTCTTTCGCTTGTAGTGGAAAACCAGAACTTTGTCCGCGCGGCCCTGCTCCACCAGTTGTCCCACTACCCGCACCTGGGATTGCGGACGCCCGATCTGACCGTCTCCGCCGGAGACCGCCAGCACATCGTTGAATTCAATGGTTCCGTCGGAACCGGGAGTCCGGGTCTCCACGCGAATCACATCGCCGGGCGCGACCCGGTACTGTTTTCCTCCGCTGCGGATCACCGCATACATGGTCCTGCCTCCGTTCCATTCTCACCCCGGGGCACACTGACGCAACTCCGGGGCACTGCTGTATATTCTATGCTTGCTGTGTTCCGCTTCGGCGCTTTCGGCAACGATTGCGGACGACCCCAGAACGGAGCCGTTGCTACAGACAAACTGATTCATTCTAACGTGCACTGCAGAAGAGCGTCAAACCACAGCCGCTCGCGGAGTGGGTCAGTGTGATCTCCATAGACGATGCTTCCGATATCACAGGATCGCGTATATGACTGCGGCATAGACCAGCCACTGAATGAGGGGAACAGATAATAGATACCCTATTTGCTCCTCGAATCCCGGACGCATTACATCCACCCACCATTTGACGAGATGCCACCCTGGCTCCTGCGTTAATGTCTATGCTGTCCACTCCTGCGGGTGTGAGACCTTGTATGACCATCTGTTGTTTCTGCATTCGATTGCGAATTCGCGCCCGCCCGCAGCTTGCTGAAAAATCATCCTGCCTCTAGACTGAATCCTTCCGCACCGCATGCCTCCTTTGTCGACGATTGCCACACGCAGGGACCGCAAGGCCAGGGTTGCTTCTCTATTGATCGCAACAACGATGTTTGTTCTCGTGGCCGGTCTATGCGGTTGCAGTAGCTCCAGCCCGACCAGAACTACCCCGTTCCCAGTTCCGGCGAATATAGTGCTCTCGCCAGCCGAGATCGTGTCGCTGGATATAGGCGCTACCCAGACGTTCACTGCAACGCCACAAAACGCTAAAAAAGCGCCCATCACTGAGCCTGTTTCATTCGCCTCCAGCAACACGGCAGTGGTAACGATTGCCAACAACGGGCTTGCATGTGCCGGAAGCTGGGATTCGCTCAGCAATCCTCAAATTTGCACTCCGGGCGGGGTAGGCGTGGCGCAGGTGACCGCGAACACTAAAGGGGTCAGCAGCCCGCCGACCATTGTGTATGTGCACCAGCATCTCGACAGCATCACCGTGACACCGCTAACCGCGACCCTCACGAATTTCACCAGCCTCACGGATTGTGGGCTGGGCGCGGGTGTCGTCGGGTTGTCCAAAGACCAGAGTGCTGCTCTTCAGGCTGCTGCCTTCAGCCGGGGCGTAGACATCACTTCAACGGTCGGAACATTTACCTGGCAAACACTGAATGCGAACGTGGCAGAAATCCTCTCGGCAACATTAAGCAATCCGATCACAGGCCTGCTCCCCGGTCAAGCTAAGGTCACGGCCCATACACCCGGCACGACCTCGATCTTCGCCAGCGTCAGCAACGTAAACAGCCTGCCTGTTGAGTTCACTACTTGTCCTGTCCGCAGCATCACGCTGACGGCCAATGGATCGACTACCGGGCCGGTAATAGTGAAAAAGGGGACATCAACGCAAATCACGCCTACGGTGCTGGACACCCAAAACAGCGCCATCACGGGTATTCCTCTCACCTGGTGCTCTTCCGATCCCGCTTCAGTCAGCGTTGGCAGCAACAATTGTGGCACGAACACCGGTGCCACAGTTTCTGCGAGCACACCACTGATTGGCGGCGGCAGTGTTTTGGCGGCGTGTACCCCGCCGAGCTGCAATATCGGGCGGCAGCCCGTGTTACCCATTTACCCTCAGAATGCGCTTCAGGTGGTAGTGACGCCCGGGACGTCCACGACCGCGCAGACAACGTCGGTGTTCGTCTCCACGACCGATTGTGACCATATGTCGGGCATCACCACTGGCTGTAACACCGCAGTTCTTTCTGTCGATACGAGCAAGAACACAGTGGGAAGCCCGATCAGCCTTCCTGCCACGCCTAATTCATTGCTTTTTAATCGGCAGGGAACGAAGGCCTTTCTGGGGACCAACTCAGGCTTGTTCGGTACCCGCGGATTGATGGTCCTCAATGCCAGCGGCAATCCGCCAAGTGTCAGTGCCTTCATTAAGGCCGCTCCCGGCAAGGTGCTGGCAGTTGCGCCCGATGGTAATCGAGTCATCGTGTCGAACACAGTCGACACTCCCAACCAGGTCTTCGTTGTGGATACGTCGTCCAGCACTACTGTCTCTTTGCAGATTGCGGGCGCAACCGCCGCTGACTTTTCTCCCGACAACCTCAAAGCGTACATCCTGGCGGGCGGCACCCTTTACGCGTATTCCCCTGTTGAGCCCCTGAAATCGATTGCCCTCAGTGCAGCAGCCAGGGATGTTTCATTTATTTCTAATGGCAACTTTGCGTATCTCGCAGGCGGAGATCCCGCGGGTGTAAGCGTCCGGGCCGTCTGCGATGACAGTGCTGCGAGCTCACCCGTCAACACTCCGGCGCCACCGCCATTCATCCGAGGGTTGCCAGACGGCAATCTGCTGGCCGTGGACTCTCCAGGGGTGGATTTGATCACCCCGAACATGACCCCGGCCACGCTGCCGAACCTTTGCCCGCCCGGCGTGAGCAACACGATAGGGTCATTCAATTTTGGGCAGGGCAGCTTCGTGGCTTCGCAGCTGCTTGTTTCGGCGGACGGGGCAAGGGCTTACGTAGTTCCCAGCAATCTGCCAAGCGTGCTGGTATTCAATATTTTGAGCCGGACGTCTTTTGCAATTTCACTCGCGGGAAATGTTCTTCCAATCCAGGCCACACTCACGCTGGACGGCAATTTGCTGTACGTTGCAGCGAGCGATGGTAGGCTACACGTACTCGAAACGCAGACGTCAACCGATGTTCAACAACTGACGCTCCCCATCAGCAGCGAAACTCAACCGAACGGACTCTGCACAGGAGTGCCGGTTGCCTGCAAGCCAAACCTGATCGCAGCAAGGCCTTGAAGGCACGAAAAACTAAACCTTCGCCTTCTCCAGTTCGCGACGAACGCTGTCGAGAACTCCATTGATGAACTGAACCGACTCCGGACTGGAAAACTTGCGGGCGATTTCCAGCGCTTCATTGATCACAACGGCGGCCGGGGTTTGCGGGAATCCAATCAATTCCGCAACGGCGGCACGGAGTATGTTTCTGTCGACCGCAGCCATGCGGTCCATGCGCCAGTGCTCCGCATGCTGCTCGATGAGCTGATCAATCTCCGGAGCGCGATCGCAGGCGACACGAAACAGATCTTCGGCAAAGCCATGCACTTCTGAATCGACGTCGCCGCGTCCCCGCCAGAATGTCTTCCGCACTTCGTCAGCCGCCTGCTTTCCCATATCAGACTGAAAAAGCATCTGCAGCGCCAGTTCGCGTGATTTACGGCGGGTGCCCATGAGTAGCTGTCAGCGTTCAGCCGCCAGTTTACAGGAAGGGACTACCCACGAGTGGAATCGAAACTATTTGCGTCTCTTGGAATCAACAGTTCGAGTTGGTTTCGTGTTGTTCTTGCTGACGGCTGATCGCTGAGAGCTGACAGCTTTTTTCAGATTCGCCATCTCCACCGCCGCGAGCGCAGCCTCGAAACCTTTGTTACCCATCTTCAGCCCAGCGCGATCGATGGCCTGCTCCAGCGTATCGCAGGTAAGAACGCCGAACGCGTGTGGTACGCCAGTTTCCTGTGCTGATTGACCAATGCCACGCGTTACTTCGTTGGCGATCACATCGTAGTGCGCGGTATCTCCTCGAAGCAGGCATCCGAGACAGATGATGGCATCGTATTTGCCGGTTTCAGCAAGAGTGCGGGCCGCGGAAGGAATCTCGAAAGACCCCGGAGTACGAACAATTTGGATGTCTTTCGCGCTGCCCCCGGATCGGATAAGTCCATCATAGGCGCTGCGCAGCAGGCGCTCAGTTATAAACTCATTAAAGCGCGAAACAACGATTCCAAAACGGCAACCAGCCGCGTTGAGTTTTCCGGCTAAAGATCGCTTCCGGAGTGTCTCCTCGTCGACTTTCTTCGTGTCTCCGTGACTCCGTGGTGAACGTGCCTTCATCGTATAAAGGCGTTACTTCCCCTTGAACTGCGCCGCCCGTTTCTCCAGAAACGCCGTCGTCCCTTCCTTCTTATCCTCTGACGCGCAGGCCACGCTGAACAGAACCGCCTCCAGATAGAGCCCTTCGGCCAGTGAAGTCTCCATGCCCTTGTTCACCGCTTCCATCGCGTACTGCACGGCGAGCGGCGCATTGGCGATGATCTTGTGCGCAATCGCCTCAGCACGCGGAATCAACTCCCCCCCCGCGACCACTTCGTTCACTAGCCCGATGCGATGCGCTTCCTGCGCCGAAATCATCTCGCCCGTGACCACGAGCTGCATGGCAATGCCTTTGCCCACCAGCCGCGGTAAACGCTGCGTGCCTCCATAGCCCGGAATGATCCCCAGCTTAACCTCCGGCTGCCCCAGCTTCGCATTTTCACTGGCCAGACGCATGGTGCAGGCCATGGCAATCTCGCAGCCACCGCCCAGTGCAAATCCGTTAATGCAAGCGATCACCGGCTTCCCCAGGTTCTCGATTAAGTTGAGCACGCTCTGCCCGCGATGCGTGTACTCCTTGCCCGATACCGCATCGTGCTGCGCCAGTTCAACAATGTCCGCCCCGGCAATGAACGCCTTCTCCCCCGCCCCAGTGAGAATCACCACGCGCACACTCGCGTCATTCTTGATCTCATGAAACGCCGCGCGCAGCTCCTCCATCGTGGTCGTATTCAGTGCATTCAGCACCTTCGGCCGGTTTACCCTGACGTAAGCGATGGAACTCTTCTTTTCAAACAGAATGTTGGTGAAGGTCATAGCCTAAAGATCTGCCCTGATTGCATGGATTGACACGGCTACCTCTTCGGTGCCGTGCTGCCATATACTGTCACAAAGCAACCGTAGCAGCACAGCGTTAAAGCATGGAATGATTCGGTATTGCCATCTCGATTCCACTCGCATTTGCCGCTAGCATGCTTTATTGCTGAACGTCGTATCAAAATTCGGGCTGCCCAGGCGCTGGCTACGAATCGCTTCGTATTTCGTGCTCAGTTTGCTTGCCGTGGAAATCACCCTATTAGTTACCATCGGAGCGGTACGAAGTCGCGAGCTGCTCGGATTCTATACGGCACATCTGGCTTTGTTTTTTCCTTTGTCCGCCGAGTCTTGCGAATGTATTGGTTCTGCATCCAAAGCCAGGAGGCATGAGCTGGTGGGTGGCTGGCGCAATCTGCACGATGCTGGCGTTCTGCTTGGTGCTGATCCAATACAGCCTGCCGGAAGCTCTCTATGGGATTGACGGAGATAACGCTCGATAAAGTGTTCCTGAACCCAGCTCGCAAGCCCTATTATTGCGATGAGACTTCTTTTTGCTGCAGTCCACCCCGCTCATACTTCACCGCATCCACGTACACCGGAATCCGCTCCACGCCTTGTGGCGTCGCGGAAAAGAGATACCATCGCTTTTCATTTTCCACAAATGCCAGAAAATAATCCTTACCTTTAACCTGAAATTGCAATTCCTTTACCCCTTTCTAAGAAAGAAGCCACAGACTTCACGGGGATCGTGATGATATCCCGCGCTGTCCGTGGCCCAATGACGGCTGCTTATCGGGACGCGCCGCTGGCCCGTCCCACTACAGCGTCAGCTGAAAGCTGAAGCGTTACTTCTTATCCTCCACATCCACGTACTCAGCGTCGATCACGCCTTCGTCTTTCTTCTGACCACTAGCCCCGTTCGCGCCCGGCTCCGGCCCCGCTTCTGGAGCCGCTTCAGCCCCAGGCGCACCCGGACCAGGCTGAGCCGCCTTGTACATCTGTTCGGCCAGCTTGTGCGAAGCCTTGGTCAGGTTGTCGCGCGCGCGATCCATCTGCGTCTTGTCGCCTGATTCGAGCGCCTTCTTCGCGTCCGCGATCGCGTTCTCCACATCGCCGCGCTCGGAGCCGGAGATCTTATCTCCCTGCTCGCGCAGCATCTTCTCGATCTGGTAGACCATCGAGTCGAGCTGATTCTTCGCCTCGGTCTGCTCGCGCTGCGCCTTGTCCTCGGCTGCGTGCGCTTCCGCGTCCTTGGCCATGCGCTCGACTTCCTCCTTCGACAGCCCGGAAGACGACGTGATCGTGATCTTCTGGTCCTTGCCTGTGGCCACGTCTTTCGCGGTCACGTTCAGGATGCCGTTCGCGTCGATATCAAACGTCACCTCGATCTGCGGCACCCCACGCGGAGCCGGTGGAATGCCGGTCAGGTGGAACTTACCCAGTGTCCGGTTCTGCGCCGCCATCGGACGCTCACCCTGCAGCACATGCACCTCGACCGAAGTCTGGTTGTCTGCCGCAGTCGAGAACGTCTCAGTCTTCCGCGTCGGAATCGTGGTATTGCGTGGGATCATCGGCGTCGCCACGCCACCCAGGGTTTCGATCGCCAGGGTCAGCGGAGTAACGTCGAGCAGCAGCAGGTCTTTCACTTCGCCCTTGAGGACGCCGCCCTGGATGGCCGCGCCAACTGCCACGACTTCATCCGGGTTCACGCCCTTGTGGCCTTCCTTGCCGAACAGCTCCTTCACCAGCGCCTGAATACGTGGCATACGCGTCTGCCCGCCGACCAGCACCACTTCGTTGATCTTCGAGGCATCCACCCCCGCGTCTTTCATGCACTGCCGGCACGGCCCCACAGACTTCTGAATGATGTCTTCGACCATTGACTCGAGCTTCGCCCGGGTCAACTTCTTCACCAGGTGCTTCGGCCCGCTGGCATCCGCCGTAATGAAGGGCAGATTGATCTCGTGCTCCATCGTGGTCGAGAGCTCGATCTTGGCACGCTCCGCCGCGTCCCGCAGACGCTGGAGCGCCATCTCGTTGCCCTTGGCGCGCAAGTCGAGGCCTTCATCTTTCTTGAATTCGTCAATCAACCAGTCAACCAAGCGCTGATCAATGTTGTCGCCGCCCAGATGGGTGTCGCCGTTGGTCGCCTTGACGTCAAGCACGCCTTCGCCGACTTCGAGAATTGAAATATCGAAAGTACCGCCGCCGAAATCGTAGACGGCGATGGTTTCGTCCTTACCTTTATCGAGCCCATAGGCCAGCGCTGCCGCCGTCGGCTCGTTGATAATTCGCTTCACTTCCAGCCCGGCAATCTGCCCGGCATCTTTGGTCGCCTGCCGCTGCGCGTCATTGAAATACGCCGGCACCGTAATGACCGCCTCGGTCACCTTTTCGCCGAGGTAGTCCTCCGCCGCCTTCTTCAGCTTCTGCAGGATCAGCGCAGAGATCTGCGGAGGCGTATATTCCTTCCCCTGTGCGATCACCGCCACATGGTCGCCTTGCCGAACGACCTTATACGGGACCATCTTCATTTCTTCATCGACTTCGTCGAAGCGCCGCCCCATGAAGCGCTTAATCGAATACACCGTGTTCTCAGGATTAGTGATCGCCTGGCGCTTTGCCACCTGCCCCACCAGCCGTTCGCCAGTCTTCGTGAATCCCACGACCGAAGGCGTAGTCCGCCCCCCTTCTTCATTAGGGATAACCTTGGGCTCCCCGCCCTCCATCACGGCCACGCAGGAGTTGGTGGTTCCGAGGTCAATTCCGATAATCTTGGCCATTTTTGTCCCCTCCGTATGTCTTATAAGTGCTTTATATTCAATCAGCTTACAATTGCGTTCGGCTACATTATTAGACTTGAGTTAGTTATTGTCAAGGCTTTAGATGCGGAAGGTTTGGTGCGGGATGCGAGTGGTTCTGACTTGGCCAGTGTTGCGAAATTGCCTTTAAGATTCTGGAAGCTGGAATGACATCGTTATGAACCGAACAGAGCTCGACAGCCTCGACCTGGTAGAGCTCGTAATGCTGATCGAAGACGTTTTTGAGGTGGAGATTTCCGACGCGACTGAAGCCATATCCTGATACGAACCGTCCTTGAATAGGGCTGTCATAAGTCCCACCGCTCTGTCCACCATGAGGTTCGTATCAGGGCAGCGCCTTCAGGCCTTACGTGGCGCTGCCGTGCTGCCGCCGCAAACGATTCAGACGCTTAGTCCTATGCGGAGCGATTTTGCTTATGACTTCTCACTGCTGCCTTCTGCGTTTGCGGTACTAACTCCTCTGCTCTCTAAATCTTGCCGACAACTCCTTTGGATCCAAAGATTTTGGTAGTGTTCTCTCGCCAACCCCAGATTCTGAAAGATCACGGGGGAGGGGTAAGAAGGTAAATACATACCAAATTCTCCGATCAGCGCGCCTACTTCGCCGGGATACTATCAAACTTCCCGGACGATTCTTCATAGAACAGCGCGCCGTCTGTCTTATCTCCCCCGCTCCAGTGTTTATGTCCACCGGGAACGCGCAAAAAATCTCCCGGACCCACCCGCTTCTCACCCGCGGCGTCCTTGTACAGATAAGCGCCCTTCACGCCGACAATCCACACGTCGTTCGTGTGCGTGTGCATCCCGGCATCGAATCCGGGCACGAACTTAGTGAAAGTGGCGTGCGCCCCTTTATCGGGACTGCCCCAGATAACCGCCTGGGTCACACCTTGTGTCGACTCCATCTGCTTGTACTCCGCCTGGTCGGAGGAAACAAAGACGACTTTTTTCGCAGCAGCGTGCTTGGTCTGTCCCTGTACCCGCCCGATGGACCACGCAACCATAAGCGCCACCGCCACTCCAAGAATCCACAAGGATCGTTTCATCTCGTTCTCCTTATTTTAGTGCTTGATTCAACCAGAAGCGGACGCATTGTACACCAGCGAATCGGACAAGCATTCGTTTGCTATCATGCGCCGATGCCGCGAAACTTTCTGATCGATACTGACGTTGCCTCTGACGATGCCGTTGCTCTCATCATGGCTCTGCGCGCGCCCGACGTGCGCGTCGTCGCGATCACCACTGTCACCGGCAATGTCGACGTACAGCAGGCCACGCGCAATGCGCTCTATTCGGTCGAACTTTGTGGCGCGAAAGTCCCCGTATATCAGGGTGCTGAGAAGCCGCTGGCTCGTGCTCATGAAAATGCGACCTGGTTTCATGGACGCGATGGACTGGGCGATCACAATTACCCGGCTCCGCGTAAGTCGCCAGAGGCAATGCACGCTGTTGACGCGATGATCGAAGCGATCGAGTCTAACCCAGGTCTCATGCTCGTCACCCTGGGACCATTGACGAATGTTGCTCTCGCGCTCACGAAAAAGCCGGCAATTGCCGCCAGGGTTTCCCGCTGCGTCGTGATGGGAGGCGCCCCGTGCTGCGAAGGCAACGTGACCCCGGCCGCCGAATACAACATCTGGGTCGATCCCGAAGCCGCCCGCATGGTCATGCTGAGCGGGCTGCCGGTGGAACTCGTAGGCTGGCAGACGTGCCGCGGAGGGGCTGCCCTGAATGAAGCTGATATCGCGCGCATTCAGGCAGCCGGGAGTCCACTGGGCCGCTTTGCCATCGAGTGCAATAGCTGCGCGCGTGACGCGTACAAAGTTCAGACCGGAGAAGACGGTATTGCGCTCCCGGATCCAGTCGCGATGTCGGTCGCTCTTGATCCGAGCATCGGAAAAGATTGGAGCGAGCACTACGTCGACATAGAGACCCGGAGCGACTTAACGCGAGGCATGACGATTGTTGATCGCCTGAACGTCGGAGCAGACGAGCGCAACAAGAATGTGTGGGCGGAGGTGATCAACAGAGGATACAAGGCAAAAGTGTGCTGGACTATCAACGTCAGGCGCTGGAAGGAAGCGTTGTTTGCGGCGTTGCGGTAGCCCGTCTTGATGGCTATTCCTCAATGTGATATCATGATATCATATGTTTTTGGAGGCTCGGCTTTGGCGCAGTTTGTAGTCCGAAACATTGAGGATAGGGTGAAGGCGCGACTGCAGCGGCGCGCTAAGCGCAACGGTCACAGTATGGAAGAGGAAGTACGAGACATTTTGCGTAATGCCGTGAAGGACGAGGATGCCGCTGCCGGCGGATTGGGCACGGAGATCTCCTCTTTGTTTGCCAGAATTGGTATTGATCCTGAGATCCCTGAACTGCGGGGATATCAGATTCAGCCACCGTCATTTGAGGAATGATTATCCTGGACACCAACGTGCTGTCCACCCTCATGCAGCAAACACCCGACCAGAATGTGGTCGCGTGGCTTGACCGGCAGCCCCGAACGTCTATTTGGACGACATCTGTCACGGTCCTAGAGGTTCGATTCGGACTGCAGATCATGCCGAGCGGAAAGCGGCGCTCCACACTGCTGCAAGCATTTGAAGATCTTCTTGACAAGATCGGCCAGCGAGTTGTGGCTTTCGATGTTGCGGCTGCGGAGCAAGCAGGTGACCTGATGGCATCCCGGCGTAAGAAAGGCCGTCCTGGTGAACTGCGCGATTCAATGATCGCCGGCATCGTGCTCGCCCAACACGCCACACTGGCTACCCGCAACCCAACCCATTTCGATGACACTTCAGTTGCACTCATCAATCCGTGGATTGCCTGAGGCCGCGTTGCGCTGCGCCCGCTTACCGTGCCCGCGCCAAGTCGCGAATCTGATTTAAATAACCGACGTAAACCGGAATTGGAATGTCGGGCGAGTCGCCATCATTGAGGAAGTGTTCCAGCCGGATCTCCAGCGGGATCGAGCTGATTACCTCACGGAAGCGCGGCATCTGCAGATACTTCACCTTCCAGATTTGCAGCATGAGCGAGCGGAATTCCTCGCCAATGAATCCCATGCGCCGATCACCCAAATAGATTCCATCAAAGTGCCGCTCTGACAATTTCCTGTGAATGGGATCCTCGAGAGGAGAAAAGATATATACAAGGTGGAACAGATCGGCCAGATCGCCCCACAGGACCTTCTCTTCATACGCGGTAAATTGGAAAGGAGCACCACCACGCTGCTGAACAACTCTGGCATGATCGCTTGCGTGCACCGCGTGGCGACCGAGTTCATCGCGAAACCAGCGGAGCCGTTGCGGTACCAGATTGTGACGCAGAAACTCGACGGCATACGCGTTGGGCAAATACAACTTGGGATCGGAATCCAGGCGCCGGAGCCAAGGATGCCAGTCCTGCCGCTCGAAGAAGGCCAGCAACTCCGTCAGCTCAGCCACGGTCACGTCGGGGTGATACTTCACCGCCTGCCAGAAGTGTTCGGTTGAATCATATGTAACGCCGTACAGCTGAATGCCTTCTTGAATGGGATACCAGTTGGACAGCATACGTCCTGGAATCGATGGCGAAGCGCTCCAGCAGTTCAGGGAGTGCTTCCACTTTTCCTGCACCGCCAGAAACGCCTCGGCATAGCCGGGCGGCGCGGATTCTCTTACATTCGCCAGCGCTTGACGAAGTTCCTCACTCGTGTGCGTCACCAGGGTTTCAAGCGGCCGCTCATCTGCCATCGACACGACTCGGCTCTCTACGCCACGACGCAGCAGGTCACTGGCGAGTGTTCGGCGCTGTTCATCGTCCAGTTTCCAGCGTTGCATTTGCGCGTCGATGAACGGAAATAACTCGGCTAAGGATTTGAATTCGATAAAGCCATGCACGGCAAAGGTCAGAGGACGCCCATCTTTCGAAATCGTTGCAGAAGGTGTGACGAGTGTTTGAAGTGGAATCTGCTGCGCCGCGAGCGGCGCCCGAATGATGAATGCAATCAAAGCTGCCCGGATCATCACACCTGAAGCTGCCACTGGCTCTATTGAAAAATTTCTCATGCCTCTTGGCCAAAGTTCACGCCGCAGGGCTTCGCAAAGAACTCGGAAAGGGAAGAATGCAATGTCAGGCTTAGCTCCCACGCGCCTCGCCAATGTCTTCATTCCATAACTCCGGATGCTGCTTTATGAACCGTCTCATGAGTTCAATACATTCTGCGCGGTTGGCGACCTGAACTTGGACTCCACGTGAGCACAGGTACTCCTCAGGACCGCGAAAGGTCTGGTTTTCGCCGACGATGACGATTGGAATCTTATAAAGGAGAATTGCGCCACTACACATGTCGCAGGGCGACAGCGTCGAATAGAGCGTGGCGCGCCGGTAGTCGGAAGCCTGGAGCCTGCCGGCATTTTCCAGGCAGTCCATTTCAGCGTGCAGCACCGCGCTGCCTCTTTGCACGCGCTGATTGTGTCCGCGCCCGACGATCTTGCCATCGATCACCAGCACCGCGCCGATAGGAATTCCGCCGGCGGCGAGTCCGGTCTGCGCTTCCTCGATAGCCGCTCTTAGGAATTCATCCATGCGGGGGAGAGCTGAATCGTTCCCGTACTGTACAGGTATCGGGACGCGAGCACAAAGCCCGCTATTCGGGGCCGAATGGCCGCCGATTCTGCTATAGTTTGCATCCACGGAGGTCGTAGATGCCGCGAGTAGTCCGCTGTGGCCTGATTCAAGCGCGCAACGTGCTTGGCCCCGATCATTCGCTATCGGAGATCAAGCAGGCGATGATCGAGAAACATCTGAGCTTGATCGAGCAGGCCGCGCGCCAGCAGGTGCAGATCCTGTGCCTTCAGGAGCTTTTCTACGGTCCTTATTTCTGCGCTGAGCAGGATTCCCGCTGGTACGAGCTGACGGAACCTGTGCCCGATGGGGCTACGACTCGGCAGATGCAGGAGCTTGCCGCCAGGCATCAGATGGCGATGGTTGTTTCGCTTTACGAGCAAGAGCTGCCCGGGCTCTATTTCAATACGGCAGCGGTGATAGACGCCGATGGACGCTATCTGGGAAAGTATCGCAAGCACCACATCCCGCACTGCCACCCGGGGTTCTGGGAAAAGTTCTATTTCACGCCCGGCGATCTGGGGTACCCAGTATTCGATAGCAAGTACGCCAAGGTCGGCGTGTACATCTGCTATGACAGGCATTTTCCTGAAGGCGCACGGGCTCTTGGATTGAATGGTGCAGAGATTGTCTTTAATCCTTCCGCCACCGTCGCCGGTCTTTCTGAATACCTATGGGAATTGGAGCAGCCCGCTCATGCTGTCGCCAACGGCTATTTCGTTGGCGCAATCAATCGGGTGGGCGAGGAAAAGCCGTGGAGCATTGGAGAGTTCTACGGCAAGAGCTACTTCTGCAATCCTCGAGGCAAGATCATCGCGCAGGCCGCGCGCGATAAAGATGAAGTCCTGGTTGCAGATCTGGATCTGGATATGATTCTCGAAGTCCGAAAAGTGTGGCAGTTTTTCCGGGATCGCCGTCCCGAGACCTATGGAATTCTAACTGCACAGAGCGGCAAGAGCGCTGCCGCGGATTAATGCCATGACCAAAGACGAAATTATTCGCAAATACAAGCGGTACCTGTTCCCCTCTGTTTCCACCTACTTTGCCGAGCCGCTGGTCACCGACCATGCCAGCATGCAATATCTCTGGGATGCCGACGGTAAGAAATATCTCGACTTCTTCGGCGGGATCGTCACCATTTCTGCCGGACACACGAATCCGCGTATTACATCGAAGATAAAAGCCCAGATTGACAAGATTCAGCACGCCTCGACGTTGTTTCCAAATGAGGCCGTTGTCGCTCTCGCCGAGAAGTTAGCTCTCCTGGCACCCGGCGACATCACGCAGAGCTATTTCACGAACAGCGGCACGGAAGCCAACGAGACAGCCATTCAACTCGCCCGCATGCACACCGGACGTTTTGAAGTAGTCGCTCTACGTCACGGATACAGCGGCCGCTCGCAACTGGCACAGTCGCTGACTGGCCAGAATACGTGGCGCCAGTCGCTCCCCGGAAGCTTCGGCGTAGTACACGCGCTGAATCCGTATTGTTATCGCTGCCCGTTTGGAAAGACCTATCCCGACTGCGGCATTGTATGCGCGCAGGACGTTGAAAACGTTATCCAGACCACGACCTCCGGCCAGATCGCCGCATACATTGCTGAGCCGATTCAGGGGCTCGGGGGATTCGTTACTCCTCCGCCCGAATATTTCAAAATCGTCTTCAACATCGTGAAAAAATACGGCGGAGATTTCATCTCCGACGAAGTGCAGACTGGCTGGGGACGCACCGGCAGAAAGTGGTTCGGCATCGAGCACTGGGAAGTAACGCCGGACATCATCACCGCCGCAAAAGGTCTGGCGAATGGCGCTCCCATCGGCGCAACGTTGACCCGTCCCGAAATTGCTTCCAGTTTCCGCGGGCTGCAGATCAGCACTTTCGGCGGCAACCCTGTTACCTCGGTGGCGGCCAAGGCCACGATTGATCTGATCGAGGAAGATAATCTTCTGGAGAACGCCCATGTCGTCGGTGGCAGGTTCCGCGAAGGGCTAGAAGCTCTCAAGCAGAGATATCCCCTTATTGGCGACGTGCGTGGCATGGGCTTGATGCAGGCAATCGAGCTTGTTAGAGATCGCAAAACCAAGGAACCCGCGGCTCAGGAAACAGCCGAACTCATGGAAGAAGCGCGGCGTGCCGGACTGCTGATCGGCAAAGGTGGTCTGTGGGGCAACGTGATTCGGATGTCCCCTCCGCTAAACATCAGCAAGACCGACGTCGACGAAGCCATCACCATGCTCGACCATTCACTTGCCGCGGTCCAGGAAAAGCGTTCCCCCGCGATGGCGCACTGAGGAGAGATTTATGAACGCACTGGCGCAAGTCACTCCCGCCCGCTCCATGAATTTTGTCAACGGAAGCTGGGCCGAGTCTTCGAGTACGCGCGTGGCGGAACGCCGCAACCCCGCCAACTTTGATGACCTCGTCGGTATTGTCACTCTTTCCACGCGCGAGGAGGCTCGCGCAGCAATCCAAACCGCTGCCGCTGCTCTCCCCGGTTGGCGCAACACCTCGGCTCCGGTTCGCGGCCGCATCATCGCACGCGCCGCCCAGATCATGACTGAGCGCAAGGACGAACTTGCCCGCATGCTGACCCGCGAAGAAGGCAAGACCATCAGCGATTCGAGCGGCGAAATCCTGCGCTCCATCAACGTCCTCGATTTCATGGCCGGTGAAGGCAAGCGCATCGGCGGCGAAACTCTGCCCTCGGAGCTGCCCAAGAATTTCGCCTACACCATGAAGCAGCCTCTAGGCGTCGTCGCCTGCATCACGCCCTGGAATTTTCCAGTTGCGATCCCTGTCTGGAAAATCGCTCCTGCCCTGGTCGCCGGGAATACCGTGGTGTTCAAGCCTGCGACCATTACCGCCTTCACAGCCATGAAGGTAGTGGAGATTTTTGAGGAGGCCGGCCTTCCACGCGGCGTGCTGAACATGGTGGTCGGCGCCGGATCTGAAGTGGGCGATGAGCTCATCAGCAATCCTGCTGTCAAAGCCGTGAGCTTTACCGGATCAAATGAAATCGGCGCCGCGCTCTACGCCCAAGGCGCAAAGCGTCTCATGAAAGTGCAGTGCGAGATGGGCGGTAAGAATCCCATCGTTGTTCTCGAAGATGCCGACCTGGGCCTCGCCGTGGAAAGCACGGTCCAGGGTGCGTTTTACTCTACCGGCCAGCGTTGCACCGCCACCAGTCGGGCCGTCGTGATCGACTCAATCGCCGATGATTTCGTTGGACGCCTGAAGCAGCGCACCGCCGAACTTAAGGTTGGGGATGGGGCACAAGCCGGCATGCAGGTTGGACCTCTAGTGGATGAGGCTCAATTCAACACTGTGATGTCATACCTCGATATTGGGAAACAGGAAGGTGCTGAGTTAGTCTGCGGAGGAGATCGGCTGCGCGGTCAGGCGTACGATCGCGGATGGTTCGTGGCGCCCACCATCTTTGATCACGTCAAGCCCAACATGCGCATTGCGCGGGAGGAAATTTTCGGCCCGGTGCTTTCGGTCCTGCGCGTGAAGAGCTTTGATGGAGCTATGGACGTCGCCAATGACGTGATCTACGGCCTCAGTTCGTCGATCTACACCAACAATGTCGCGCATATTTTTGAATTCATCGATCGCATCGAGACCGGCATCACCCATGTCAATTCCGCAACCACTGGGGGTGAGGCGCAAGTCCCCTTCGGGGGAATGAAAGGAACCGGTGTCGGATTGCGGGAACAGGGCCGAGTCGCCCTTGATTTCTTCACCGAGTTGAAAGCGGTTTACGTCGACTACACCGGTCGCAAACGCGAGTCCAATATTTATTAACAACCTCTCTCGAACCGGAGCCTGATGCAGACTGCATCCGTCCGAGCCGACATCGAATCCAGCCCGCTCTACAATCCCGACCTCGCTCCGACTGTCCCTCCGGGCGAAGCCGCTTCCGGCCATCGTGGCGCCAGAACCTGGGGCGCCTACAACTATGCTGCCCTGTGGGTCGCGATGTCGGTGAACATCCTCACTTACATGCTGGCCGCGAGCTTGATTCAGGGCGGGATGGATTGGAAGCAGGCAGTGTTCACCGTGTTCCTCGGGAACTGCATTGTCCTGGTTCCCATGCTGCTGAACTCGCATCCCGGCGCTCGTTACGGGGTTCCGTTTCCGGTGCTGGCGCGGGCATCTTTCGGAGTGCTGGGCGCAAACGTCGCGGCCATTCTGCGCGCACTCGTAGCCTGTGGCTGGTTTGGAATTCAGACCTGGATCGGCGGCGAAGCCATCAACGTCCTGCTTGCGACGGTTTGGCCGCCGTGGAGTACGGTTCCGCACGGTGCTGCCATCTGCTTTGCTGCATTCTGGCTGCTCAATCTGTTTGTGATTCTGAAAGGAATCGAATACATCCGTTTTCTGCAGGGAATCAGCGCGCCGGTGTTGCTCGCAGTCGGTTTGCTGTTGCTCGGATGGGCCTACCTGCAGGCTGGCGGCTTCGGGCCAATGCTTGCCGCACCCTCCCGCTTCAAGAGCTCCGCTGAGTTTTTCAAATTCTTGATCCCCGCACTCAACGCCACCGTCGGCTTCTGGGCGACAATCTCGCTGAATATTCCCGACTTCACGCGTTTTGCAAAAAATCAACGAGCCCAGGCCATAGGCCAAGCTATCGCCTTGCCAACCACGATGACCTTATACGCATTCATCGGTGTCGCAGTGACCTCGGCGACAGTAGTCATCTTCGGCACCGCGATTTGGGATCCAGTCCAGCTCTTGAGCCGCTTCCATTCACCGGTGGCCGTAGTTGTTTCATTGATTGCCATTCTGCTGGCCACGCTGAACGTAAACATCGGCGCGAACGTGGTCTCGCCAGCGAATGATTTCTCCAATCTTTGGCCGCGCCGCATCAGCTTCAAGATCGGCGGCGTGATCACCTGCTTCATGGGCATCGCAATCATGCCCTGGAAGCTGCTGGCAAATTACAAGACCTTCATCTTTGGCTGGCTCGGAGGCTATGCCGCTTTTCTCGGCCCAGTCGCCGGCATCATGATCTGCGACTACTACCTGATTCGAAAACGAGTGCTGTCGGTCAATGATCTCTACATCCGACGTGGAGCCTATGAATATTCCGCAGGATTCAATTGGCGCGCCGTCGCCGCACTTGCCATGGGAGCAGGTGTGGCCCTTGCAGGCCTTGTCGTTTCAGCGGCGCACATCCTTTATGACTATTCCTGGTTCGTGGGCTTCGCTGTTTCTTTTCTGACCTATTACGGCCTGATGGTCGGCAGCCAATTTTCAGTACCCCCTCATGCGGCATCGCTTGCGAGCGGCAAGTGAAAACTTCGCTTTTCAGACCCATGATCGGTCCGAGTTGGCCGCTTACTTTACTGCTTGTTCCGTCTTGTTCTGATGGCGTGGCGTTGCATCGCAACTTCAATCGTCGACTGCAGCTCGCGTCTGTGAAATGGCTTCAGAATAAAGCTGTCACGCTCGGTCGCCTTTGCCCGGTGCACGGTCACCCAATCGGAATATGCCGTAAGGTAGATAATAGGTAAGTCCACCTGTTGGCGAATCTCCGATGCAGCCTGCACGCCGTCTTTCTCGCCCTCAAGCGTATGTCCATCAGAACCAGGTCCGGTCGCTCCCTGGTAGCAATGGCAATGGCTTCGTCCGCCGAGTCCACCGCGGCGATTACCGAAAAGCCAAGGCGTGACAGGCGCTCTCTCAATTCTTCGGCAATCAGAGTCTCGTCCTCCACGATCAGAGCCACGCGGTTCAGAGGAAATAAAATCAGCGTGCATTGTGGTCCACCGTGAACTGCAAATGTGCTGACGTTCCGGGATCGGACTTGACCAGCTCGAACGAGCACGAATCTGCTGGGTCAACAACCGAACCAGTCGGAGGCCCAGCGACTTGCTCGTATTCACATCCAGATCGCCGGGGATGCCGACACCACTATCTTCGACCGAGAGGGTACATTTTCCGTCCGGCCCGGTTCCCAGGGTCAATTGCGCAGACCCTCAGGAGGACACTCACGAAACCGCGCTTGAAAGTTCGCTACGGAGCCGAGGCAGAACATCGCGTCCGTAGATCTCCAGGGTCTGCTCTTCTTCTCCACACATCAGATAAATGTTGAATTGAGTTACGCCAGCCTGTCCGAGGGTCTTCAGCTTCTTCCGGTGTGCCTCGACTGAGCCAACAAGGCAGAACCGGTCCACAACTTCGTCAGAAACGAACTCCGCATTGTCGCTGCCGACCTCGCAATGGTGCTGGTAATCGTAACCGGGACGGTTGCGCACGTATGAGGTGAGAGCCGCGGGCAGATCTTCGGGCTTGTAACGAGAGACGAGATCCACAACATGGTTCGATACCAGTGCTGGAAACCAGCGAACACGCTCGCGCGCCACCCTCAGGTCATCCGAGACCCACACCGGAGCCGCAGCCATAATTTCAATAGACTTGAAATCGCGCCCTGCCTCTTTCGCTCCTTGCCTGACAAAATCGATGCACCAGGAAATCAGATCAGCATCAGCAAATTGCAGAATCACTCCGTTTGCAATCCGGCCCGCCATGTTGAGAACTTTCGGCCCGTAACCCGCAATCCACACCGGAGGTGATCCCTTGGCCCAGCTGAGCCGGGTGGGCTGACCGTCGTACTCGATTTCTCGCGCTGCCGTGAGATCGCGGAACGCTGCAACCGAGCGCTCCAGTTCCGCCGGCGTTACAGGCTTCTTGCCTAACACGCGGCGTGAACTGTCGCCGCGTCCAATGCCCAATACCATGCGCCCGCCGGAGATCAGGTTGAGCGTTGCGAATAAGCTGGCAGTTACCGTCATATCGCGCACGGCGGGATTCGTGACGCACGTCCCAAGCCTCATTTCCCTGGTCCGGTTCGCCATCAAGGTCAGCAAGGGGTAAGGCTCCTTCCACAGCACGTGCGAGTCGAAAATCCATCCATATTGAAAACCCGCACGCTCGGCCTGCTCGGTAAGGCTGACGATTCGCTCGACTGAGAGGTCCGGTTTGATGGTGATCCCGAAATTCATGCGCTGCTCCCGCGCTTCAGCGAAACTGGTATAAGTAGTTGCGGATTCTAGCACGCTTTTTCCCCGAGCCGCGTACCAGAGAGGCCTCAATGGCGTTCGACACTATCATTGCTAACGGGACCGTGGCCACTGCCACTGACACCTACCAGGCCGACGTTGCCATTCAAGGCGGCAAAATCGTCGCCATCGGCCTCGGCCTGCCGCGCGAAAACACGAAGCGTGTCTTCGACGTGCCCGGCAAATATGTTTTCCCCGGCGGAATCGATGTTCACACTCACCTCGACATGCCGTTCGGCGGCACTACAAGCGCAGATGATTTCGAAACTGGCACTCGCGCCGCCGCATTCGGCGGCACGACCACCCTCATTGACTTCGCGATTCAGTACAAAGGCCAGTCGCTGCGCACCGCCTTCGATACCTGGATGCAGAAGGCGTCATCAAAAGCCGTCTCCGATTACAGTTTCCATTGCATCATCACCGATCTTCCCGATGCACAGCTTGAGGAAATGAAAGATCTGGTCCGCGACGGCGTCACCAGCTTCAAGCTGTTCATGGCGTATCCCGGCGTGTTCATGCTTGACGACGCGAGTATCTTCAAGGCCCTGCGGATGGCCGGCAGCACGGGTGCGATGGTCTGCATGCACGCGGAGAACGGCGGAGCCATCGACGTGATCGTCAAACAAGCTCTTGCCGAAGGCAAGACCGCACCAAAGTATCATGCCCTCACTCGCCCAACCACCGCGGAAGCTGAAGCCACGGCTCGCGCTATCGCGCTGGCGGAGATGGCGGGCGCGCCGGTCTACATCGTTCACTTGAGTTGCAACGATGCGCTGGAGAAGGTCCGCGAAGCTCGCGATCGTGGTCTGCCGGTTTACGCAGAGACTTGTCCACAGTATCTCTACCTTTCGATCGAGAACTTCGATGTCCCCGGATTCGAAGGCGCCAAGTACGTTTTCACTCCGCCCTTGCGCGAGAAGTGGCACCAGGAAAAACTATGGCAGGGGCTGAAGAACGATCACCTCCAGGTCGTGTCTACCGATCATTGCCCCTTCTGCTTCAAAGAGCAGAAAGCACTCGGCGTTGGAGACTTCACCAAAATCCCCAACGGCGGTCCTGGAATCGAGCACCGCATGAGTCTTGTGTACTCAGGCGGCGTCGCAAAGGGACGCTTCAACGTCAACCGCTTCGTCGAGTTGGTCGCCACTACTCCCGCAAAGCTCTTCGGGCTTTATCCGCGCAAGGGCACGATTGCCGTCGGCAGCGACGCCGATCTCGTTATCTTCGATCCCAATCGCGAGCATACCATCAGCGCGAAAACTCACCACATGCGCGTGGACTATTCCATGTTCGAAGGAATCAAAGTTAAGGGCATGCCCGAGCTCGTCTTCTCTCGTGGACGCGTCCTGGTTGAGAATGAGAAATTCCTCGGCCGCGCAGGCCAGGGAGAATTCCTGAAGCGCAGCTCCTCGCCGGGAATTTAGTGCTCCCAAGCTTTTGCGCGCGCAAGCGCTTCCTTCCATCTTGCCCGTAAAGTCTCCGCCTGCGACCTCGCCATCTGCGGCTCAAAACGATGTTCTTTACGGCCGGTCGCAAGTTCCGCTGCATCCCCCCAGTAGCCCACGCTAATTCCCGCGAGGTACGCCGCTCCCAGGGCGGTTGTCTCGGTTACCACGGGCCGCACGACGCGGATGCCGAGGATATCCGCCTGAAACTGCATCAAACTGTCACTGCTTGCGGCGCCGCCATCCACTCTGAGCTCTGGAAGTCGAGCGCCGGTGTCGGAGTTCATCGCGTCCAGCAGGTCGGCCACTTGATAGGCAATACTCTCCAGTGCCGCGCGCGCCAGGTGACCGGATTGCGTTCCGCGAGTCAGCCCGAAGATCGAGCCGCGCGCATACTGATCCCAGTGCGGCGCGCCGAGTCCCACGAAAGCTGGCACAAAATAGACACCGCCATTATCCGGAACCGAAGCGGCGAGCTGCTCGATCTCTGCTGAAGTACGAATCAGTCCTAAACCGTCGCGCAACCACTGGACGACCGCTCCTCCGATGAATACGCTGCCCTCCAGTGCGTACTCCATCACCTGGCCAATCTTCCATGCCACGGTCGTGACCAGCCGATTCGAGGATGGCACGGGGCATGTCCCCGTATTCTGCAGCGTGAAGCATCCGGTTCCATAAGTGTTCTTGGTCAGTCCGGGAGAGCAGCATTGCTGCCCGAATAGTGAGGCTTGCTGATCGCCCGCAATTCCCGCCATCGGAATGCCGCCGAGCCCCAGAGTAGTCGTAACTTCACCGTACACCTCGCTGGAAGCGTGGACCTCAGGCAGCATCGACGCCGGAATGCGGAACAGCCGCAGTAGGTCATCGTCCCACTGTCCGCTGTGAATGTTGTAGAGCATCGTTCGCGAGGCATTGCTGGAATCAGTCAAATGCATGCGCCCGTTGGTCATCTTCCATACAAGCCAACTGTCGACGGTGCCGAACGCGAGACGCCCCGAGTCCGCAAGCTGCCTCGCTCCAGCGACGTTGTCCAGAATCCAGGTGATTTTGGTAGCAGAAAAATAGGAATCAATCAGCAGTCCTGTGCGCTGCTGAATCATCCCCTCCTGACCTTCAGCTTTAAGCTGATCGCAGAACCCCGCCGTGCGTCGGTCCTGCCAGACGATTGCGTTGTAAACCGGCTGCCCAGTCTGCCGGTCCCAGACAATTGCCGTTTCGCGCTGGTTGGTGATCCCGATGGCGGCAATGTCACGCAGCCGCACCTCCGCCCGGCTCAATGCTTCAACCGCAACGCTGATCTGCGACGCCCAGATCTCCTCTGGATTGTGCTCCACCCATCCCGGCTGCGGAAATATCTGCTCGAACTCCCGCTGCGCCACCGCCTTGATCGCACGTTCGTGATCAAAGAGAATCGCCCGCGAACTAGTTGTGCCCTGATCAAGCGCCAGAATGTATTGCAAAGGTCTCCCCAGTTCCAGTTGGAGTACTGTAACTTGCAGGCTACAGCTGAGAACATCAACTCACGCCGCGCTTCGTCAGTCGTAATGCCCGGGTGGCGTGCCCTTCTGTAGTTCATCGAGCGCGGCGAGTACTTCGTTGCTGTGGTTGTTAGGGCTTACATTCATGTAGGCGCGCTCGATTCGCCCGTACGGATTGATGAGGAATGTATGCCGCGCCGCCATCTGCGTGATGCCAAAATTCATCAGCGACCCATATAGTTTTGAGACCTGATGGCCGCTGTCCGCCAGCAACTTGAAATTCAGCCCTTCTTTGGCGCAGAACTGCTTGTGGGATTCCGCGTTGTCCACGCTCACTCCCAGCACAACCGCATTCTTCTTGGCGTATTGTTCCTGATCGCGCTGGAAGTTATGCGCCTCGATCGTGCATCCCCGGGTGAAGTCCTTGGGGTAGAAATACAATACTACCCATTTTCCACGATAGTCCTTCAGGCTTGCGGGCGCGCCATCTTGTGAAGGAAGTGTGAACTCAGGCGCTGTAGTTCCAATGTGCGGCGCCGAACCGGAGGATGCGGAGCGCCATGCTACGCCCGCAACCACCAGCAACAGCACCGCGATGATGATCCACCAGCGCATTGCCCTCGATTGAGAAGAGCAGGCTATATCAGGGTAATTCAGTTGTCCAGGCGAGCCCGCTTGCAACCCGGTCTCGACAGCGCACTCGCTGAATCGCTTTACGTGACTCCTGAATCCATTATCTAGTTTCTGGGCATGCTCAAACTAGGCCGATCCCATTACGAGTCGATCCGGCAGCATGGGGAAGAAACATACACTAATGAATGCTGCGGAGTGCTGCTGGGGCAGTTCGAAGGGGAAGTCCGGCTGGTCACCTCGATGGCGCGTTGCGGCAACACGCGCACCGATTCCCCACAAAACCGCTATCACATTGATCCAAGGGAACTGGTGCGCATCCAGCGTGAAGGGCGCGAGCGGGGCGAAGACATCATCGGTTTCTATCATTCTCACCCGGATCATCCCGCCCAGTGGTCATCAACTGATCTGGCCGAGGCGCACTGGTTCGGTTGTTCCTATGTGATCACTAGCGTGGAGAAGGGAAAAGCCGTGCTGACGAATTCCTTTGAGCTGGCCGGGAGTGATGAGAATGAAAAGAAATTGGTGAATGAGAACGTTGAGGTATTTTGACACGTTTGTGGCGCGGACATTCTTGTCCACGTGGTCGGGACTAAAGCTTCGGCGGCACGCAAGATAGCTGAGCGAAAGTAATTCCCCACTCGCGGACGAATCACATATCCGAGTAGCAGGCCGGCGACTCCCGCCCCGACCACTCTTTTTAGCAATTCCCCGCGGAAAACATCAATCAGATCTCCAATCATGTTCATCGTGATCAGCGTATGGCCAGAATCCATCCCCAGTAGCGGCGTCTGAACCAGCCCACGCCCGCAGTGAAAAGCGTTGCCGCCAGAACGGTGAATGGAAGAGCAGCAACTCTGCCCAACGGTGCACGCTGAGCATGTGCTGTCGGATTGAGCGCCCACGCGCGATCTAAAATCGTGCCGGGTTGACCAGCGTGATCGCGGCGTAGGCCGACATCAGGGAACCGAAAACGAAGAAGATGCGGATAATGAGGAATCCAGCCGGCCTGGGTTGGTGTGTGAACATAATTCCAAAGGGACCTGCAGCTATAGCCTTACCATCATTGTCTCGCGAGCGAGAGCCCAGCGGCCGCTGAATCTTGTTGGCCAATTATGGCATCATCTATTCATGCCGAAAATCCACATACCTACTCCCCTGCGGCAGTATGCCGGTAAGCAGGCTGACGTGGAAGTCAAGGCAACAACTGTGGGAGATGCGTTGTCTCGTCTGGTAGCCGAGCATCCCGATTTGCGGCGTCACCTTTACACCGAAGAAGGCAAGCTGCGCGCCTTCGTTAATGTGTACTTGAACGATGAAGACGTTCGTTACCTTCAGAAGGATGCCACTACGGTAAATGACGGTGATAATATCTCTATTGTGCCGTCCATTGCTGGAGGGCGTGGTCGACTCCAATCTGCAACCCGCGCATGAGAGTCGCTTCTAAATCGCGCTGTTGTTGTTGCCCCTCCTGTCTGTAGGCGTGTCGTCAGCTGGGAATCCTGAAGACTAACGAGGTCACAATGGCCACCATAACCGAATCGAAACCCGAAATCGCTAGCCTGAACAACGACGAAATTCTGCGCTATTCACGCCACCTGATCATGCCGGAAGTCGGCATGGAAGGGCAGCAGAAGCTCAAAGCAGCGCGGGTGCTGTGTATCGGTGTGGGGGGATTGGGTTCGCCGCTGTCGTTGTATCTCACGGCGGCCGGTGTGGGGACGCTCGGAATCGTGGATTTTGATGTGGTGGACTACACCAACCTGCAGCGGCAGATCATTCACACTAGCGACGACGTTGGCCGCAAGAAGCTGGATTCTGCTGCGGAAAAGCTGAAAGCAATCAACCCGTTTATGAATCTAAAGACCTTCGAAACCCGGCTGTCCAGCGAGAATGCGCTGGAGATCTTTCGCGACTTCGACATCCTTGCCGACGGTACCGATAACTTCCCCACGCGCTATCTGGTGAACGATGCCTGCGTGCTTACGGGAAAGCCCAACGTCTACGGTTCCATCTTCCGTTTCGAAGGCCAGGCCAGCATTTTTGGCACAGAAGAAGGGCCATGCTACCGCTGCCTGTATCCGGAGCCGCCACCGCCCGGCCTCGTGCCTTCATGCGCGGAAGGAGGAGTACTCGGTATTCTCCCTGGTTTGGTAGGCGTGATTCAGGCTACTGAAGTCATCAAATTAATTCTTGGCCAGGGTGAGCCGCTGATCGGCCGCTTGCTGCTGGTTGACGCTCTGGGCATGAAGTTCCGCGAGCTCAAGCTGCGCAAGAACCCTGATTGCCCGGCTTGCGGCACCCATCCAACCGTGACCAAACTGATCGACTACAATGAATTTTGCGGAATTCGCGGTGAGGAGAAGCCGGTGGAGACGGGAGTTCCCGAAGTTCAAGTAGAAGAGCTGAAGCGGCGGCTCGATGCCGGTGACGATATTTTTGTGCTCGATGTCCGCGAACCGCACGAGTACCAGATCTGCAACCTTAATGGATATCTTATCCCGCTAGGCGATCTGCCCAAGCGAGTTCACGAATTGGATTCCAGCCGCGAAATTGTGGCCCACTGCCGTTCGGGTGTGCGCAGCGCCAAAGCCGTGAACTTCCTGCGCCAAGCTGGATTCAAGAAGGTCCATAATCTTGCTGGCGGGATTCTCGCCTGGGCTGATCGAGTTGACCCGAAAATGCCGAAGTACTGAACGGGGTTCTTAATCCCACCATTGCGACAATTTCAAGGCGACGATGCAGGATTGCGTCACTGCCTACACCAATCAGACTGTGTAAACCGAAGCCAGGCTCGAAAAACACATGACTCGTGAGATGGACCTTGAAGGCAACCATAAACTGGACTGGTTCTTCGATGAATATGTGTACGGCACAGCCCTGCCGACTCACAAACTCACGCGCGTTCGAGAAGGACGCTGCTGGGGACGTGGTATTCAACTTCACCTTGACCCAGTCGAATATGGATCAGACGTTTCGGATGCTGGTCCCGATCTACGTTGAAAAGGCGGACGGACGTGTCACGCACCTGGGACGAGCTCGTGTGACCGGGAACAAATCTATTGAAGAGAAAATACCGCTGAAAGGCCTGAAGGATCCTCCCAAGCGAGCGCTGTTGAATTACTACGATGACGTGCTAGCTTCCAACTGAAAGCTGAGAGGGAGTCCTTGGAACTCCCTCTTTGGTTCAATGAGACTAGTCTACTTCCCGCCTTCGCTGGACTCCGCCTTGGCGGTTTGTTCGGTGAAAGCTAGCGCTTGCTTCTTGCCGTAAAAACGGATTTCATCCAGTGACTTGCTGCCATTTTCACCGCGTCTGGTGACGGCGGAATCGTGTCCCGATGCGCGCTCCAAATCCACCAAGCGGGCTGGCACGGTGGCAACCACAGTCTTGCCCTGGATGATGCTCGCCTGAACGCTGGGACCATTACCTTCCCACTTTACGGTATAGTTGCCGGGCGCGAGTGGCTTGCCCGCGAGGTTTACCGTATCGCTGATTTGCAGGCTGCCCTTATTGGCGGCGAAAGCACTCGTCGCGAGTAGTACCGCCAAGCTGAGCAGCAGGCTTTTGGACAACTTTGAGATTCTCATTTCACTCCCGTTTCTTTCCCGAAAACCGTCGGGAATCGGTCTGGGCGGCTGGTAAGGGCCTCGAGAGAAACTCTTGCGTTTCACCGCTAGAGGCCTACAATGCTCGCTCGGGGTTAAGCGAAAAGAGCCGCGCCCGCAAGAGCTCGCGCTCCGCGCTCGGGGATTGTTCTCACCTGGGCCGCCAAACCGAGAGTGAGACAGTCCCTTTGACCCCGGAAAATCTCCTAGAGAAGATCAGAGCGGATCGTAGATCGCTGTTCGATCTTCTCGTCACTCCTACGCTTTCCGTCGCTAGAAAGTTCCACAGCGTTCTCTACGACGATACATTTTGGACGCCGCATGCGTTCGGTCGTTAGCAGGATGTATACCAAGAGAAACGCCACATCAAACATCTGTCTTGTTACGGTGTTCCAGAACGTGGAATTGTGTTTGCGCTCTCGGCGACTCCTGCGTGATTCTCAGCGGGATATTGACAGCGCCACGTGCAATTAGATTTCGAGTACCACTTTCCCGAAAGTTTTCCTTTCCATCAACAGCTTGTAGGCTTCTGCGGCGGTCTCCAAAGGCAACACCGTTCCTATCACCGGATGTAAGTGGCCAGCTTCAATCCATGCTGACAGTTGTTTCCAGGCTGCCTGCATGAGATCGCGTTTCGACGACAAGTAGGTCAGCCATAGGCCATGGATGCTCGCGCCCTTGGCGTACAGTGCTCTTGAATCAAGCTCTGCGCGCTGTCCAGTAGCGCTGCCATAAATAATCACGCGCCCGAAGTCCCGCAAACAGCGTGTGCTCTTGGCCGTATGCTCCCCGCCCAGCATCTCGAACACAGCATCGACCCCATCTCCATGGGTCAACTCCGGGATCGCCTGCTCGTAATCGACGCGTTTGTAGTTGATGCCGTGATGCAGCCCCAATTGCTTTACTCGCGCTAGCTTCTCATCCGATGAGGACGTCCCGTATATTTCCACGCCCAACAGTTTGCCGATCTGCACCGCTGCGGTTCCCACCCCGCCGGCCACGGCATGAATCAGAACCCGTTGCTGTCTGACTGCGGGTGAAGTCTCAAGCAGCCCAGCTTTCCAATACGCAAAATAGGCCGTGAAGTAGTTGACCGGGAAAGCTCCGCCTTCCTCGGCCGTCCACCCCTGGGGCACAGGCCAGAGAAGTTGAGCACTCGCCGCCACCTTCTCGGCAAAGCCTCCCCATTGGGCATAACCCATCACCCGTTGTCCATCCCTCTGACGGACCCCGCAAAATTCGCGTCCAGCTATGAGCGGCGGTTTGGGAGCGCCGGGATATCCACCCTGCATGGTCATGAGGTCAGCAAAATTCAGGCCTCCGGTTTGCGCACGCACCAGTTCCTGTCCCAGCGCGAGAGACGGATCAGGCATCTGCGTAACCTGTAATATCTCAGGTCCACCGAAGCGAGAAATCACCAGAGCTTTCATGCGCAGCAGTCTATCAATGGAGCAGCCAGGCTCGCGAAAGTGGGCCAACATGGCGGTTCTTGGCGTGGGTGCCCTAGACCTATCCTGTTTGCCAAAAGGTATATACTTTTCCTGATAATTGTTGGGGTTTCGTACAGTTGGACTGCACGGACCGGAGCACTGTTCATCGCTAATTCATAGGCTCCGGATAAAGATCGCCGCTTCCCGGTTGAGGGCAAGTGGGACGCGGTGCGGAACTCCGGTGAGCGCCGCTGTACCCGGAGTTATGGGGAGGTTCAGCAGTGGATTTGGTTCTGGTTCGGATTTTATTTGTTCTCATTGTCTCTGCTACCTGTTACCTGATTGAGCCTTTCGGGCTTCCTTTACAGCTGGATGCTGCACTTGGAGGCGGCATTGGCCTGGCGATTGTTCTTTTCGAGTGGAGACTGCGGCGGGTCAGCCTGAAACGCCTAATCGGAGCCGCCATTGGAAGCGTGCTGGGAATTTTTGGCGCCTACTTGTTTGCGTTGGTGATTCGCAATAGCCTAGACGCACCCCACCTGCGAAGCTTTCTTCAGATCCTGGTGATGCTCCTGATGGCGTACGTTGGACTGATCGTCGGCGCGAACAAGGGAGATCTGCTCAATTTGTCGGCCTTGGGCGGTATCTTCGGCGGCGAGAAGCAGTCCAAAAAGAGCTACAAAATTCTTGACACCAGCGTGATTATTGACGGCCGCATCGCCGATATTGCCGAGACTGGGTTCCTCGACGGGGTGATTGTGATCCCGCAGTTCGTTCTTCGCGAGTTGCAGCTGGTGGCCGATTCGGCCGATTCCCTTAAGCGTAACCGCGGCCGGCGTGGCTTGGACATTCTGCAGCGGCTTCAGAAAGTCGCCACTTTGCAGATTCAAATTGTGGAAGACGATTTTCCAGCCGTTCGCGAAGTCGATCTGAAGCTAATTGAATTGGCTAAGCTATACGAGGGCAAAATCATAACCAACGATTTCAATCTGAACAAGGTGGCCCAGCTTCAGGGTGTCGAGGTGCTGAACATCAATGAACTGGCGAACTCGCTCAAGCCCATCGTATTGCCGGGCGAGAGCATGAAGGTTTTTGTATTAAAAGAAGGCAAAGAGTACAACCAGGGTGTGGCTTACCTGGACGACGGTACCATGGTCGTGATAGACAACGCCCGCAAGATGATCGGAAAGACCATCGACATCTCGGTGACATCGGTGCTGCAGACCACCGCCGGAAAGATGATTTTCGGAAAATGGGATGAGCGGGCAGGGAGCCGTACCGAGTCGCGCCCGGCAATTACCGCCGTTCAAGCTGTTCCTGTAGTGCCTGTCCCGGTGCCAAATGGCGAGGTGAAGAAATCGCAAGCCGCAATGGCAGAGCGCCCCGGAGAATAAGCTATAGCGGTTTTGCCGAGCTAACGTGAATCGTTTGCCCCTCGAGTTTGCCGAAGACTTTCACCCGCTGGCCTGCCAACCTCTCTATCACCTGGGTGTTTCCGCGCAGCGCATATCGCTTTTCGCCGTCAACCAACAGGTACTGCTCTCCCCTTCGCACGCACATGCGCGAGCACTCGGCCGGACTTTTGTTCGAATCCTTGGCGTGTCGCGCTCCGCAGCGGGCATCGGTGATCATGCCGTCGAAGGTCGCAGCCGGGCTAACCTCTCCGTTTCGGTGAATATTGAAGGATTGCGCCAGAGCGAACGCGACCGTGGCACTGGCGATCAAGATGGCTAGCCCAAGCGCGGCTACCAGTGCGGTCGCGGCACAAAAAGTTATAAGCGCAAACCAGGAGCGATTTTGCCTGACCACGGTAACCTCCCCAAGACTTCCAGTCCATGTCGCGTGGCGCTGGCAAAGTCCCTGTGACGAGACACGCAACTTGCATGCCATGCCGATTGTGCTCGCAGGGGACAGATAAATCCGTGTGTGCTGAGGAGTTAGGTTGCAGGCGACGGAGTCATCCGCTCGTAAGTAGAATCTGCCAGAGCAAGAACTTCACGGAATAGGCAAAATGCGCGTACGGCGAACACCGTAGGGGCGGAATCGAGTAAACGCCTGACGCGAATCGTGCTTTTTTTGGGAAGAGTCGAACTGATCAGCTCTTACTCGGTCGATGCTCGTTCATCATTTCCGGAATGGTGACGAACTGATATCCCTTACCTTTGTAGCGACTGATCATCCTTTCCACTGCCCCGATGGTGAACGAGCGGTCTGTCCCCATGGCCTGATGTCCTCCATCATGCAACAGAATCACATCGCCGCCGCGAACCTGATTCCCTACTTTGCGCTCTATTTCCTCGGCCGATTTCGCGTTCCAGTCGTAGCCGGTTACGTTCCACATCACGGTTTGCAGGCCAATCTCACTCGCGATACGCAGAACCGCCGGACGGCGTCCGCCAAAAGGAGGTCGAAACAGATCGGAATGCGCGCTCACTGCATCGCTCAGAGCAGCCCTACATGCCGTCAGTTCGCTTCGAATTTCCGATTCAGGTTTGAAGACCAGCAACGGGTGATTGAAAGCGTGATTGCCAATCACGTGCCCCGCATTGCTCACATTCCGAGCGATCTCCGGACATTGCCGCACAAAGCGTCCAATCAAGAAGAAAGTGGCACGGACATCGTGTTTCGCTAGCACATCGAGCAGGCGCGGCGTGTAAGGATCGTTTGGGCCATCATCAAAAGTGAGTGCCAACTTCTTCGAGCCGCGCTGCAGACCTGTGAATGTTTGCCCGTACCACTGCCCTCTGGGCGCCATAGTTTGATATCCGGCAGCACAAGCGGCAGCTGCAGTAACGGCAAGGGCGCCAAACATGGAAAGGATTGTAAACTCATGACAGAAGTCAGAATGCAGAAGTCAGAAGTAAAAATCTACCGTTTCCCTCGGTTAGGTAATTCTGACTTCTGACTTCTGACTTCTGTGTTAACTCTTCCCTCAATTGTCTCTGCGCCTCTCACGATATATGCTGCCAAGGTTCGACTACTCCATGGCCAACCTGTTTGAACTGCCCCGCTACATTGCAATAGAAGGTCCGATACGAGTCGGCAAAAGCACACTGGCACGAATCCTGGCCGAGCGTTTAAACGCCCAACGCGTCATGGAACCGGAAGAGAATCCTTTCCTGGGCGCTTTTTATGAGGGCGAGCCCGGAGCAGGGTTCCAGGCGCAATTAACCTTCCTGATCCGCCGCTTCGAACAGTTGCAGGCTCTCGACCTCGGGCCGCGCTCGCAAAAAGTCGTGGTCACAGACTTCATCTTTGAAAAAGACAAGCTCTTTGCCTGCCTGAACCTCAATGATGTGGAACTCGATACCTACAACCGATACTACAACTATTTTCGCGAGCAGTTGCCCACGCCTGACCTCGTCATTTATCTGCAAGCGACGCCGGAGGTTCTGAAAAAGCGCCTAAGAAAAAAGAATGTGGCCGGCGAAAAAGGCATTAATGAAGATTACCTCGGGGAAGTCATCAAAGCTTACGAACACTTCTTCTTCCATTACACGTCCTCTGATCTGCTGATCGTGAACACCTCCGAGATCGATTTCGTGGAGCGGAACCAAGATTTGCAGGAGCTTTTACGCAAGGTGGCTTCACCCATCAAAGGAACACAATATTTCCTGCCGCTGGGCAGCCAGGAAGCCGCCAGCGCCTGATCGGTTACTTAAGACCCTCATCCAATCACACCTCCGTTCTACGCGCTAGCTGAATCGCCGTTATCTGCCGATGTTATCACCGGAGAATGGATGCCATCATGTCCACCGTCCTCACGAGCCTCGCTGGCGGAATTGGCACGATCACTCTCAATCACGGAAAAGTAAACGCTTGAGCAAGCAGTTGATTTCGGAAATCTCTGCTGCGCTGGAGGAGATGCAGCCGCCCGAGGTCCGAGTCGTGATCATCCGCGCCGCCAAAGGCGCGAAGGTTTTTTCCGCAGGACACGATGTTCGTGAACTGCCTACCAACGGCCGCGATCCGCTTACTTATGATGACCCGGCTTCGCGCCGTCCTACGAGAAATCGAGACACATGCCACACCGGTCGTCGCCATGGTGGAAGGTTCTGTCTGGGAAGGCGCTTGCGAGCTGGTGATGAGCTGCGATTTGATCATGGCTGCAAGCAACTCCACGTTTGCGCTTACTCCCGCCAGACTGGGGGTTCCTTCAATCTTTCGGGCACGCTGAATTGTCTGAAGGTTGCTGACGTGCATTGCGTAAAGCGCAGCCCGTTTCAGCCACGCGCATGGCAGGTTATGGGCGATCAATCGAGTAACAGCACCCGAACAACTGGAGGACGTTACGCTGGAGCTGGCGAGTGTGATTGCAACCACATCACCTCTGGTCCATCGTATTCTGAAAAGGGGAGGTGCGCGTGCTCACCAACGCTCATCCGCTCACGCCTGAAGCTTATGAACGCATTCCGGCGCTACGCCGCGAAGTTTATGACAGCGACGATTATCGTGAAGGCATGCGGGCTTTTATGGAAAAGCGTGAGCCTGTGTTCGCTGGGAAGTAACGGAGGTCAGTTCGGCCGGTCAAACGCAGCTTGGATTGTGCTCACCAGACCTTCAGCCCCATCCGCCTTGGAAACTACGTTCGTGATCCCGACTTCCCGTGCTTCTTTCGTGGTCTGAGGAGTATTTCCGAATACCGTGAACAAAATCAAAGGCACGCGCGGCATAAAGCTTCTTAAGGCACGGGCGGCTTCCAGGCCATTCATACGGGGCATGGCGAGGTCCAGCACAATCAGGTCGGGCGTCAGTTGCCGCGCCTTTTCGACTGCATCGACTCCGTCGACGGCCTCGCCGCAGACCTGCCATCCGGAATGGCCTTCAAAAATTCGCCGCAGGCTGTGCCGGACCGCGGAATTGTCGTCCACAACCAGAATGGATTTCGTCATGTACCGTAATTCTGCGGTTCCGCAACCGGCAGTACAATCAGGTATTCTGGGTATTACTTAGCAATAGGCAGCATTTCACCCATGCTATAATTTTGTATCTCACTCACCCCTGCAATGTACGGAGGATTGTATCGATAAGCGTTTTATCCGCATCAACGAGCGTATTCGTGCGCGGGAAATCCGCGTAATTGACGATGAAGGCAAACAGATCGGCATCCTGCCTCCCTACGAAGCGCTAAAAATGGCGCGCGAACGCAACCTGGATCTGGTAGAGATTTCACCCACGGCGCAGCCGCCGGTGTGCCGCATCATGGATTATGGAAAATTCCTATACCAGCAGGAGAAAAAGGAGCGCGAGGCCAAGAAGCATCAGAAAACGATCGTAGTGAAGGAAGTGAAGTTCCGTATCAACGTGGATGACCACGATTACGAGACCAAAAAGAATCACGTGCTGCGCTTCCTGGGTGAGGGAGACAAAGTGAAGGCGACGATCTTTTTTCGCGGGCGCGAGATGACGCGCACTGGGCTAGGACGAGAGATTCTTGAACGCCTGATTAAGGACATCGGCGATCACGGAATCGTGGAATTTCGCCCGCGTCAGGAAGGCAATACTCTGCACGCCATTCTCGCGCCGAATGCGAAGAAACCAGGCGAGAAGCCACAGAAGCCAGTCTCTTCGCCGCAGCCAGTACAGGCAAAGCAGGCGTAAAGTAGAGACGTTGCTAAGCTGCGTCTCTACGAGATGCCGAGGATTTCATGCCCAAGTTAAAAACACACAAAGGTGCCGCCAAGCGCTTCAAAAAGACCGCGACAGGCAAGGTAAAGCGCGGGCATTCTTTCCTGCGCCACATCCTGACTTCAAAAGACAAGAAGCGCAAACGCAAGCTGGGCAGCAATGTGCTGGTCAGCGACGCAGACACGCCCAAAGTAAAGAGAATGATTCCGTATTGAGTTTTCCTCTGTGCCCTCTGTGGTTGACAGGGAACACAGGATGCGGGCATACCCGCTGGCGAGTGAAGAGGCCATCAAGACTCTCGCAGTCTCCTGCCTCCAGCCGCCGTAAATGAAGAACAAAAAAGGAGCACACCATGCCTCGTGTAAAACGCGGCACCAAACGGCGCGCCAAACGCAAAAAGATACTCGATAGAGCAAGCGGATATTTCCTCACCAAGTCGAAGCTCTATCGCTCTGCCAAGGAAGCCGTCGACCGCGGCCTGAAGTTCGCCTTCGCCGGACGCCGTCAGAAAAAGCGCCAATTCCGTTCGCTTTGGATCGTGCGCATCGGCGCGGCCGCCAGGCTGAACGGGCTCAGTTACAACCAGTTCATCCACGGACTAAAGAAAAACGGCGTGGAATTGGATCGCAAGATTCTCGCCGACCTGGCCGTGAACGACCCCAGCGCATTTAAAAGCCTCGCCGAGCAGGCGAAGGGCGCTCTCGGCGGGGCAGCGTAGAGAACCAGCCTTTGGCTGTTAGCTTTTAGCTCTCAGCTTTCCCGCGAACACCGCAACAGACGCGTGTTTCTACGTGAGTGTTTGAGACTACGAACGTGCCCTACACCGCACCCAACCTGAAAGATTTCTCGGCCGCCGCGCTGGAGAAAGCCGCCGGCAAGCTGCTCTCGGCGCTGGAGCAGGAATCTGCCTCGGTCAAGGATGAGTCCGGCTGGAAGGATTTCCGCGATCGTTGGATGGGCCGCAAGAGTGGTGTGCTTACTCAGATCAATGATCTGTGGCTAAAAGCTGCACCGAAAGACGCCAAGCGCGAAGTGGGTGTGCGAGTCAATGAACTGAAGAAAAAAGTCGAGAACACAGTTGATGTCACGCAGCAGCGGATTCGCGCCGGCGCAGAGGAATCCCGGCTCACGGCAGCGCGCGTCGATATCACGCTGCCGGGAAATCGTCGTCCGCTCGGCGCCGAACATCCCGTGATCAAGACGATGAATGAGATCGTTTCCGTGTTCCGCAATCTCGGCTATTCGGTTGAGGAAGGTCCGGTGATCGAGACCGACTATTACAACTTCGAAGCGCTGAATTTTCCGCCCAATCACCCTGCGCGCGACACCCAGGACACTTTGTTTGTGGCGAACCAGGAGTCGAAACCGCTGCGAGATCGCCTGCTCCTGCGGACTCACACCTCCCCGGTGCAGATTCGAACGATGGAAAAGATGAAGCCGCCGATTCGCATCGTGATTCCGGGCAAGGTGCATCGCAACGATCCGTCGGATGCCAGCCATTCGCCGATGTTCCATCAGATCGAAGGCCTTGCGGTGGATACAAACATCACCTTCGGAGATCTGAAGGGCACACTGGATCACGCCATGAAGGCGCTGTTCGGATCGAGTGTGAAGACAAGCTTTCGTCCGTCATTTTTCCCCTTTACCGAGCCGAGCGCGGAAATGCTGGTTTCCTGCTTTATCTGCGGCGGAAGCGGCAAGCGCGGAGCGGAGCCCTGTCGCCCGTGCAAGCAGACTGGATGGATCGAAATTCTCGGCTGCGGCATGGTAGACCCCAATGTGTTTGAGTTCGTGAAACACAATGGCTACGACTCTAGGAAAGTTTCCGGCTTCGCATTCGGAATGGGCGCGGACCGGATCGCGATCCTGAAGTACGGAGTAGATGACATTCAGTTGTTCTTCAATGGTGACGTCAGGTTTTTGCAGCAGTTTGCGTGACGGAAGCTAGTAACCGCTGTTGGCGGGCTCTGTCATGTCATCCTGAAGCTGAGGGCAGCGAGGCGGAAGGATCCATGCATTCCGCTTTGGTCCCGCTCGGCAGTGCAAAAGTTGAGAAATGAGGTGAGCCAACAGCTAGAAGTTGATTCATGAAACTTTCTCCCCAATGGGTGCGCGAATTTGTTGAACTCAAAGTCGACAATCGCCAACTCGCTGATGATTTAACTGCGGCCGGCATCGCCGTGGAAGGAATCAGCGGGGAAGGGGAAACCACCGTTTTCGAGATGGAGATTGGCACCAATCGGCCGGATGCCATGAATCATTACGGCGTCGCGCGAGAGGCAGCGGCGATTTACAACCTGCCGCTAAAGCCGATTGCACCAAAGCCCCCCAATCCTGTTTCGGCTGCAAACTTCCCCATCGAAATTCAGGACGCCGCCGGCTGTGCTCGCTTCACTGCCCGTATTGCCTGCGATGTGGAAATCGCCCCATCGCCCACAGGAATCGCACAACGTCTCGCGCTCATCGATCAGCGTCCGATCAACAACGCGGTGGATGCGACCAACTACACGCTGTGGGAAATGGGTAAGCCAACCCACGCCTTCGATCTAGACCTGCTCGAAGGCGGCAAGATCATTGTTCGGCGCGCCGTTGACGGCGAGAGGCTGGCAACCCTGGATGGAATTGAGCGCAGGTTGAGTTCAGAAGATCTGGTGGTCGCCGATGCGAAAAAGCCTGTTGCGCTGGCCGGAGTGATGGGCGGCTTTGACACCATGATCACAGAGAAGACGCGGAATGTTTTGATTGAATCGGCGTGGTGGGATCCGCTGACCATTCGCAAGACTTCACGCCGCTATGGGCTGCATACAGATGCTTCACACCGCTTTGAACGCGGGGCGGATTTTGAATCTACCGTGCTCTCTTGTAATCGCGTAGCAGAACTGCTTCTCGAATCCGGGGGAGGGCGATTACAAGGAAATGTCATCGATGCGATGGCCAGACACCTGGATCAGGCCCCAATCGCTCTGCATATTTCCGAGGTCCACAGAATGCTTGGGCAGAAGCTGGACACGCAGGTGATTTATGGAATCCTGCACAGGTTGGGTTTCGAGTTGATACCCGAGCGCGGCGGAGAGTTCGATTTTACCGTGCGGATTCCCAGTTGGCGGCTGGATGTGGAGCGCGAGATCGATCTGATCGAAGAAATTGCGCGGCTCTACGGCTATGACAAATTTCCCAATACACTGCCTGCGTACGCGGGCGCGGTGGTGGAGGAGCCAGACGCAAAGAAAGATGAGAAACTCCGTTCCTCGCTGCTGGGCCGGGGGTACAACGAAGCCGTGTCGCTGACCTTCATCTCACATGAGGATGCGGAGATGTTTTCCAATGCGCCCGTCATTGAGCTGGCAAACCCGATCAGCGAGGAAGCGTCCATCATGCGTACTTCCATGATTCCGGGAATGCTCAACATGCTTGCCTACAACCTGAATCGCGGGACGGATGATGTTCGGCTCTTCGAGATGGGATCAGTTTTCGAAAATCGGAATACGGGTATGCCGCACGAACCGAAGCGAATTAGCCTGGGACGAACATCGGCAGCTTCGCAAAATGCCGGAACTTGGCCTGTTCAATCGTTTTTCGATGTGAAGGGCGATGTAGAGGTACTGCTGCACACCTTTGAGCACAAGACGCTCTCCTACCATTCACAGGTCGCCGAATATTTTCATCCCGGCCGCGCAGCGCGTGCCGTAATGGACGGGGCCACTGTGGCCCAGTTCGGCCAAATCCACCCGGACATCGCAGCCAGGCGCAAGCTGCGCCAGGAAGCGTTCGTGGCAGAGCTTTATCTTGATCAGCTTTATCGCCGTGGCCTTCGTGAAATTCGATTCGATGCGCTCCCCAAGTACCCCGCGGTCGAACGCGATTTCTCTTTTCTGTTTCCCCAGGGGGTAGTCTTCGCGGATATTGAGCAGGCCGTAAGTTCCCTTTCAGTAGACGAACTTCGAAATTTCAGGCCGGTTGAGATCTTCCGCGGAGGCAAGCTGCCTGCGGGGAAATACTCCATCCTCCTGCGAGCCGTCTTCCAATCCAAAGAGCGCACCTTGCGTGAGGACGAAATCGCCGCCTGGTCGAAACAGATCGTCAAAGCGTTTGAGAAATTAGGCGGAGAACAGCGCACGTAGATTTCGTACGACTATTCGCTGGTTTCGCTCTCCAACGCGGATAGAGTCTCGTCATCAATGCTCCATTTTTTGAGAATCGCGAAAATCGTCTTACTGGTAAATCCGGCACGTATGAGCTGACGAAAAACGCGCGCTGCTTCCCGCCGATCCTTGGGTTTCACTAGCCGTTTGCGCCGCAGAAATTCGCGTGCATGCCTCTCCTCGTTTACTTCTTCGTAAGCTGAAGCCACCGCCTCCGCAATGATGTCACCGTGCACTCCTTTAACCTTCAAATCCGTGATCACACGCCGCCGTCCGAACTTTTCGTTATCTCGTCGAAAGGATGAATATGCGGCAGCGTACTTCGCGTCATTCAAATAGCTCTGATCTTTTAAGCGGCGGATGACAAGCTCAACCAGCGTGCGGCCATACTCAGTGTCAGCCTCAACCTTGAGTCGCAGCAATCGTTTGAGTTCAGCGGTGGACCGCATGCGGCGGGCAAGGGCCGCAACTGCATATTGATAAAGCTCATCTTCAGTCGAAAGTTTTTTGAAACCAAGCGAGCGCATAATGCGTATCTGATGTTATCGAAATGAATGTAAAAGATGGGACATATTTGTTAACAACTTTTCACAAACCAAATGATTACATCCAGTTATCATGGGCGTCTAAGAGAAGTGAATCAGCAAGGGAGCCAGCAATGCTTACCATCGATGTTGAAAGAAGCGAAGATGTAGCGGTTGTGCGGTGCGCCGGTCGTCTGGTGCGCGGTCAGGAAGTTTGCACGCTGAAGAATTCCGTTGTCTCGGAAACGAATACACGCATAGTCGTTTTGGACCTGTCTGCCGTCGAGATGGTGGATGCCGGCGGGTTGAATGCGCTCGTCTCCTTGCACAACTGGACTCGTGATCGTGGAATCAAGCTGAAGCTAGTTGATCCTTCACCATTCGTGTACGCCATGCTCAAGTGCACGCAACTGAACCGGGTGTTTGAGATTTCATCCTTGCATGACGCGTTTATGGTTCTTGTTGGAGCAGACTGCAGGGAAGCGCAGGCGGCCAGTTTGTAGGAAATTACCTTTTCTGCAGGCGCTGCAATCGCAGCGCCGCTTCATTTAGGGTGTCATTTCGCTTGCAGAAAGCGAAACGCACCTGACGGGCGCCGTCGCGAGGGTTACTGTAGAAGCTCGATCCCGGAACAGCCGCCACCCCAACCTCTTTCACCAGATAATTCGTGAATGACACGTCATCGGGAAATCCGAAGGCGCTGATATCCGTCATCACGTAATACGCTCCCCGTGGACGAAAGCAGGTAAAGCCGGCTTTCTCGAGCGCGGGCAACAGCAAATCACGGCGAAGACGATACCCTTCAGCAAGCTGCTTGTAGTAGGCAGGCGGAAGATTGAGCGCGGCTGCGCCCGCCTCCTGCAGTGGTGCTGGAGCCCCGACCGTCAGGAAGTCATGCACCTTGCGAATTGCATTAGTAATCTCGGGCGGCGCAATCGTCCAACCCACGCGCCAACCAGTGACGCTATACGTTTTTGACATTCCATTGATGGTTACAGTTCGCTCTTGCATCCCTTGCAGCGAAGCAACGGAGATGTGCTCGGTGCCGTCGTATAGGATGTGCTCGTAAATTTCGTCAGTGATAGCGAGGACGTCAAACTCAACACAAAGGTTGCGGATGAGTTCTAGTTCTCCGCGCCTGAATACTTTGCCCGTGGGATTGTTCGGGGTGTTGAGAATGAGGGCTTTCGTTTGATTGTGAAATGCAGCCCGTAACTCGCGCTCATCGAATGTCCATTCGCCATCGGCAGTTGTGGGTGGCTGCAGCTTCACAAATCGCGGCTTCGCGCCCGAGATGATAGCGTCCGGCCCGTAATTCTCATAAAAAGGCTCGAAGATCACGACCTCGTCGCCCGGGTTGCAGACGGCGAGCAATGTAGAAATCATGGCTTCGGTGGAGCCACAGCAAACCGTGATCTGGGTTTCTGGATCAATGGAAACGCCCTGCCATAGCCTCGCTTGGCGCGCAATCGCGTCGCGCAGATTCTTTGCCCCCCAGGTAATGGCATATTGATTGATATCGCCGGCAATCGCCTCCTGCGCCGACTCTTTAACCTCGCGCGGCGCGGGGAAATCGGGGAATCCTTGTGCGAGGTTCACGGCGTTATGGAGCATCGCCTGCCGCGTCATCTCGCGGATCACAGATTCAGTGAAGTGCTCGACCTTTTCGCTGAGAAAGGATTTCTGCTGCAGCGCAGCTTCGGCCATATTGAGCCAGACTAGCACATCCGGCTGCCTGAATTGACTCCCAGGGGAGGCAAGCGCGGGAAGTCTGCCGGTGCTGCTGTATGCCTTGGGTTTCCCTCCTAAACGTCAATCGCCCGGGATCGAGTACCGTAGGGATCGCCCGCACTCGCGTCCCGTAGGGACGCATGCCAATAGCCCGGACCTTCAGCGCCAGGAGAAGCATCGCGAAACCCGAGTCCCGCCGATAGGGACGGTTGGAACCTATCCTGAAGACACACGATTGTCTGTGATGGATGAACATTGAGCTTTCCGTGTGCCATACTAAAAAGGTCCCATGCTGACCGGCTCGCAAATTCGGCGGAAATTCCTGGACTTCTTCGTGCAAAAAGGCCATCGCGAGGTGCATTCGTCATCGCTGGTCCCGCATAACGATCCCACGTTGCTCTTCACCAATGCCGGGATGAATCAATTCAAGGATGTCTTCCTGGGCCTCGAAAAGCGCGACTATGCGCGGGCGACCACTTCGCAGAAATGCGTGCGCGCCGGCGGGAAGCACAACGACTTGGAAAATGTCGGCTTCACCAACCGGCATCATACTTTTTTCGAGATGCTGGGAAATTTTTCTTTTGGCGACTACTGCAAGAAAGAAGCCATTGCGTATGCGTGGGAACTGATCACCTCGCCCGAGTGGTTTGGCATTCCGAAAGACAAGCTGTACGTAACTATCTTCAAAGGCGAAGGGGGCGTGCCACGCGATGCTGAAGCACACGACCTGTGGCTCGCGCAAGGAGTTTCGAAAGACCGCATCTTTGAGTTCGGCCTGAAAGACAACTTCTGGCAAATGGGCGACACCGGCCCCTGCGGCCCCTGCAGCGAGATTCATTACGACATGGGCCCCGCGGCATCTGATCAGGGGCACGCCGATTGCGCGTTTGGCTGCGACTGCGGCCGCTACGTCGAGATTTGGAACCTGGTGTTCATGCAGTTTGATCGGGATGCGTCGGGCAAGCTGAATCCCCTACCCAAGCCTTCGATCGATACGGGCATGGGCCTGGAGCGGGTAACGGCAGTGCTGCAGCGCGTGATCTCGAATTACGAGACAGACTTGTTCCTGCCGCTGATTGACCGTGCGGTCGAGCTCACGGGATCACAAAGAAGTTCAATTGAATACATTCAGCAAGATTCCCCGGACAGAGCCGCCGCATCACTGCGCGTAATCGCGGATCATTCTCGGGCTGCAACTTTCCTGATTTCAGATGGCGTGCTGCCGTCGAACGAAGGCCGCGGATACGTGCTACGGAAGGTTCTGCGAAGGGCAATTAGCCATGGTCGCCAGCTCGGACAAAACCGGCCCTTCTTGTATGAAATGGTCTTCAAAGTGCGTGACTTAATGGTGTCGTCCTACCCCGAACTGGGAGATTCCATAAAGCATATGTCCGACGTAGTAAGAAGTGAAGAGGTGCGGTTTGCGCACACTTTGGACGTCGGATTTGAACAACTGAAACAGGCGCTCCAAAACGAAATCCTTAGGCAGACTACTCTGTCGGAAGAGGCTCCTGGTATGGAACCTCCCGCGATTGATATAAGTGGTCTACCGAAGTTTCCGGGACACCAGGCCTTTAAGCTTTACGATACTTTTGGCCTGCCGCGAGACTTCATTGAGGACGCATGCCGGGATGTAGGGGTAAGGTTTGATACAGCTGGCTTTGATCGCGCCATGGCCGAGCAGCGCGAGCGTGCTCGTGCCTCCTGGAAAGGTGCTCCCAAGCAGACTGCCAAGCCCGCATACCAGCAACTCCCGAAATCAGACTTCGAGGGCTATCGCCAGACCCGTTCCGAGAATTGCGAAGTTCTCGCCATCATCAAGAACGGCCAGGGCGCCCAAGAGCTCAAGCCCGGCGAACAAGGCGAGGTCATTCTCGACCACACTCCTTTCTACGCCGAATCCGGCGGTCAGGTTGGGGACCGTGGTGTGCTCTACAGCGATGAACGGAACACCGTCGTCGCCGAAGTGAAGGGCTGCTACTATCCGGTGCAGGGTGTCCGCGCGCATCAGGTCATCGCCAAACAACCCATTCGCATCGGCGACAAAGTCGATGCCGTGGTGGACACCTCCATTCGCGAAGCCACCATGCGCAATCACACGGCTACTCACCTGCTTCACGCCGGATTGCGCGAGGTGCTGGGCAAGCATGTGAAACAGGCGGGGTCGCTCGTGGCGCCCAATCATCTGCGCTTTGATTTCTCGCACTTCACCGCCGTCGAAGACGAAGAACTGCAGGACATCGAAGACCTCATCAACAAAGAAGTCTTGCGCAACCAGCGAGTCCAGGTCATCGAAAATGTGCCGATTGACGTCGCCCTTAACGAGTACAAAGCCATGGCGCTGTTTGGCGAGAAGTATGGCGACAAGGTCCGCGTGATCAAGATCGGCGATTTCTCTACTGAACTCTGCGGCGGGACGCACACCGGGGCCACAGGCGAGATTGGGCTGATCAAGATTCTTAAAGAAGGCAGCGTGGCTTCAGGCGTGCGGCGGGTGGATGCCGTAACAGGCGAGGGATCGTTACGGCACTTTCGCAAGGACCACGCGTTGGAAAACTTCGTCACGAGTTTCGTCTCGCCCGCCGTTACTCAAAGAACGCGCAAGGATGGGGCACCCTCGCTTAATGATGGGTCAACCACCAGTGCAGACACTGAATTCTCTCCCGCGGAAGCCCTGAAATCCGAACTGGAAAAACGAGAAGCAGAGATCAAGCGCTTGCAACGCGAGCTCGACCAGGCACGTATGAAGCAGGCTTCATCGTCGACCGCGAACATCGCAGAAAAAATAAAAGACGTGCACGGTGTCAAAGTTCTGGCGCATCGCGTGGACAATCTCGAGCGCCCACAGATGCGAACGTTAGTGGACCAACTCCGCGATAAGCTCGGCTCCGGTGTCGTCGTACTCGGCTCGGCGACGAACGGCAACGTTGCCCTGATCGTCGGCGTGACCAAAGACTTGACTTCACGGATCCAGGCCGGCAAGGTCATCGCTCCGGTAGCGCAGAAAGTTGGCGGCAAAGGCGGCGGCCGCCCCGACCTCGCCGAGGCCGGCGGCAAAGATCCATCCGCGCTCGACGCTGCACTCGGCGAGGCCTATGAGGTGGTGGAGGCCTTGTTGGGTTGATGATTGCCCCGCCCTGCCTATAACTTCCACATCGAATCCGGAGCGGCTCACCAAGCGCGCCCTTGCCGCGTTGAAAAACCAGGAGAATCTTCTCGAGATAAGCGCTGTTTCGCTGGCTGAGATCGCAATCAAGAGCGCCTCTGCGAAAGCTTGGCGTTTCAGCCACCACTGCCCGTCAAGCGATTCAGGATCTGGACATCCGCGTTCTGCCCTACACTGCCGAACACGCATATCGACTCTTCGAATTGCCACGGCATCACGGTGATCCGTTCGATCGGCAAATCATCACCCAAGCCTTATCTGAAAATATTCCGGTCGTCACTTCTGATGAGAAATTCAGGCTGCACCAAGGGATGAAGATTGTCCGGTAACGAGCTAGGGACGAGCCGCCGTGCTTGTTATACTTGCTCCCCGGTTCAAAGCTCTTCCCGTTACCAAAAGGAGGTGTGCAATGCATTTAGCAAAATACTTTCTTCTCGGATCGCTTCTCCTTTCCGCGATAGCCATAGCCGCTCAGGATTCCGATAAGTCGGCCTACGTCGCAGGTGCCACGAGTAAGTTCACCAACTTTCCGGGTGTTCCCGAGTGTTTTATGGGGTCGGTGCAACAGGGCGATCCCTCGCAAGGTGATGCCGTTCTATTGTTGAAGGGCAAGTCTGGCTGCGTTATACCCTGGCACTGGCATTCGCCGACCGAGCGAGTGATGATGGTCTCAGGCCGTGCGAGACTCGAGATGAAGGACGGCTCTCCGGCAACCCTGCGCGCCGGCGATTTCGTAAACTTGAACTCGAAGCACGTCCATCAGTTCACGTGCCAGCTTACCTGTACGCTTTTCGATGTAAGCACCGGAGCTCCGTTTGACATTCACTATGTCGATGCAAGTGGCAGCGAGATTCCGCCTGACCAGGCTTTAAAGGCAAAGGCTTCGGCAGCTAAGACACAGAAACCCCAAGCGCAATAATTCTTAGCGAAACGTGCGAGGCGGCAAACGCCTCGCCCTTCTCATCAATATGTGGCAAGGCGTCGTAGAATCGATTCACGTCGCGGAGAAGGCTCAGGGGCCAACCTGCAGCGTGGACTCTGTGGCCGCTACTCCCGGCGTCTGGCCTCGAAGGCGACCGCCTGAAAGGAGTTAGCTGCAGGCTAGGAAGAGTGGCTGCGCTGAACCGAAGAAAAGTCCGCCCCTGTGGGAGGCGCAAGAACGGAGCACTCTCGGGATGGGTTTGGGCTTAATTTGAACCCGACCATAATTTACATTTTGGCGGGTTCCAGCTTGGGCGCCAAAAGTTGAATTGCAGCCAGTGCCACTAAATAGGCACAGCCCGCGATGAAAAATGGAACCATGTAACTGCCGGACCACTGCAGCACATAACCGACTACCTTGGCGATCAGCATTCCGCCGACAGCACCCGCCATCCCGCCGATTCCCACCACAGAGCCCACGGCCTGAGCGGGAAAAATATCTGAGGTTAAAGTAAACAGATTAGCTGAGAAACCCTGATGAGCTGCGGCGGCTAACCCGATCAGCAACACCGCCGCCCACATGCTTGCGGTCTGATAAGCGAAGACGATTGGCACAGCGCTGATTGCGCACACAAGCATGGTAATCTTCCGCGCCGCGTTGATGCTTCTGCCGCGCCTGATCAGCCATGACGAACTCCAACCACCGATCACGCTTCCGAGATCGGAAATCAAATAGATCACCATGATCGGCAAACCGATTTTGATCAAAGCCAAACCATGCCTGCGCTGCAGAAAATCGGGAATCCAAAAAAGATAAAACCACCAGATCGGGTCGATCAGGAACTTGCCGCACATGAACGCCCAAGTCTGACGATGCGGCAACAGGCTTGACCAACTGACGCGCCCTGCACTCTCAGCTACGTCGCTGTGGATGTAATCGAGCTCCGCTTTGCAAACGAGCGAATGTTCCTCTGGTTTACGGTAGAACAGCAGCCAAAGAAGAATCCATGCAAAGCCCAGTCCGCCGGTGATGACGAAGGCCCAGCGCCATCCCCAGTGAACGGTAATCCAGGGCACCAGAAGCGGCGTGATGATTGCCCCTAGGTTGGTCCCTGCATTGAAAATTCCCGTCGCGAGGGCCCGTTCGCTTTTTGGGAACCATTCCGCCACGCACCTGATGCTGGCGGGAAACACACCGGCTTCGCCGAATCCCAGCGCCGAGCGGGCCAGCACGAAGCCGGTTAACGAACTTGCCAGGGAGTGAGCCATGGAAGCCAGGCTCCAGAAAATCATCGCGAGCGCGTAACCCAGGCGGGTTCCGAGGCGATCGACCAGGCGTCCCATAAACAACATACCCGCCGCATAGGCGACCTGGAACGCTGACACCAGATTGCCATAGTCAATCTCGCTCCAACCCAGCTCGTGCTGAAGACTGGTCTTGAGCACTCCGAGCACCTGGCGATCCATGTAGTTCTTGGTGACTCCGAAGAGAAGAAGAGCGCAGATAATCCAGCGGAAATTTCCCGCAAATGCTGCTTTGCGGCCCTGCCCGGTTGCCGACTCCGCCGACGATGCCAATGTGCCGCTTGCAGTGCCGTGGGGCATTGAACCTGCCGTTGCTTATTGCTTCCGACCCGCCTCCATCCCAGTGGGCCCTTGCTCGAAGCCCTGCTGCACCCGGACCACTCCGAACTGTCGATCTTCCACCTCGCGATGCGCAGCCATTGCCCAAAGAAAACAGATGCGATGCCCTGGAATGGAGACGTTGGGGTGAAATCCGGCAGGCATCAGCACGGCGTCGCCATCGCGGACAATGGTGATCAGTTCCGGGTGCTCGGTATCCGTGTAAACGAGCTGAATGCCAAACGCGGGATCGGGCATGTTGAAGTACACGTATATTTCTTCCAGCATGGCGGCGTGCTCATGCGGCGGCCAACTCGTCCAGTTGCCAGGTTCTGAGTCTGTAAAACCAGTGATGAGCCTTCCCGCTTCGATGTTCTTCGCCAGCAGCATGTGCAGGTTGCGCCGGCAGCCCGACGCGCCGGTGCTGAATTTCAATCCAGGATCCTGAGAAATCTGGGAGAAACGCACGATCTGCACCGGATAACGCCGCGCAACCTCAGCGGAAAATTCGGCAAGATCGGCTCCTGCTTTCGACTGAACCTGCACAGCCGAATCGCGCGGTATGTAGACGGCGTCATATTGTGCCAGCGCTGCGTGATGGCCATCTACATTCACGTCCGCTTCGCCCGACAGGCAAATCAAACCCGTCTCTCGATTCCCGGTGGAAAACGATTCCCTGGATTTCGATGCATGCAGGATGATGCGCCCATAAGCGAGGTGCTGCATGGGGCTGTTTTCGGGGGAAACAATAGTATGGCGCCCGGTCTGGTTATTGGTCTTCCGGAACACCATTCGATCGATTTCGACTTGCGCTTGTGTACTCATAGAGAGTCTTTGTTTGAAAGAACCACGCTCCGGGCCTTCGGCACAATGACGAACACGCTTGCCGGCTCGCAAACCATAAGAATTCGCTTCACCGGGAGTGTCAACTTACAGAGTTTCAGTCCTGACGACAAATTCAACTCATGTCTCTGGCACTAGCATTATGTTTCGGCCACCAGCACTTTATCACCGCCAGCTGTTGTCAGCGTCTCGCCTTGCCGAACAGGCGGCAGAACCGGACCAGTTGCGGGGCATGCCGGAGCGGCTGGCGTCCTCGCAAGCAGGCGTCGATCCTGCCTTTTGGCGAGATTGCAATATCTTTCGTCTTGACAAGTTCTGAGCTCGCATACGAAAGTGGCATCTCACCTGTCAGGCGTCATCGCAACATAAACGGCGAGAATCCCTGGAAGACTCCGCCAAAAATCGCCCGGCGAACCTGCCAGGAATTCTGAGGAGGTCATCGTAATGGAAAGCTGTGCGATCAGACGAGGTTGCCTTGCGGCTATGGCGCTCAGGCTCGGCGCGGGGCTGCTACTTTTTGTTTTTCTAACAAGCAATGGTTTTGCCCAGGAGTCCGATGCGGCATTCGGTGTGCAGCGCCTTCAGTTGACCACGGCCGACCGTAGTGCGCCCGCAGGCATGTCGCATTCCTGGTATCACCTTCGTCCGGCGAACACGAAAGTGGCGAAGACGCTGTCAAGCACGGCGCTCTCCGCGCCCCGGCCGAAAGCATCGGTTTCTGTGTTCCCTTCGGCTCAGGCGTCGATTGCCGAGGTACCGCCGCCCGGATTCTATCCTGCCGACCTTTCCTACTTTGGCGGTCCGGTCGTATCCAATGCGCTGTCTCACTCGCTCTTCCTTAACTGTGCTGAAAGTTGCTGGGGGAACCCGACGCAATTCCTGGTTGATCTGAACCGGAGCACACTGATTCATGTAATTGACCAGTACGTGGGCACCACCGCTACCCGCCGCTACCCTGTGGGAAGGGGCGCCAATATCAACGAGACGATTTTTGGAAATACCGTTGGCCAGAATGACCTTCTCGCCATCGTTCATGCCGGAGCAAAACAGTTCGGGGCGGGGTACGGTAACATCTACCATGTCTTTCTGCCTAAGGGTGTCGATACCTGCTTTGACCAGACTTCGATCTGCTACTCGCCGGACAATCCGGCGTCGTTCTTCTTCTGCGCATATCATGGCAGCGTAGATTTCAGCGACGTTGGTCACGTGCTGTACACGATCGAACCATTCCAGAACGTGGAAGGGTGCGCAGTTACAAAGCCGTCGCCGAATGGGCGACTCGCTGATTCTACCGATTCCTCTTTATCCCACGAACTGATCGAAACCATTACCGATCCTGACGGAACCGGGTGGTTTTCGGTCGCTTCTGCGGTTTCGTTTGGATTTGAGGTGGCGGACATCTGCGTGCAGTTTTCGCTCACGTCACCATTCTTTGATCCTCCGGTCATTGATCTCAATGGCAAACCCTACAAGGTTCAGTTGGAGTACTCGAATGTCTTTCACGCCTGTGCCAACACACCCTGACGTGTGTTGGACTGCGATTGTTCAGAAGCCGGTCGCGACGTCGTGCCGTCCCCCGGCATGGGGAAGCGATGATAGCAACTACGGGTGATGACCCCACTCATTCGCACAGAACGTGAATGAGTGGGCCACCAGTCCTGCGAGGCGAGCAAGAGGAGAAGGGCAAAGCGATACATGAAGCATGCCTCCCGCCGGATTGGTGCTGCTTAAACTCCGCAGCCGATGGTGCCCAAGCCTCGGACTCGTGAACTGGATCCGCGCCAGCGTTGAACCGATATCACGTGCGCTCGGGCGGTATAATCGCGGGCTGGCTGAGACCGAATCAATGCTTAATCCATCGCGCCGGGTGGCTTCTCCTCGCGTCATCAACATCAATGATTTGCGGCCTTTGGCTCGCCGCAGGCTGCCCAGAGCGGTATTCGACTATCTGGATGGAGGTTCGGAGGGCGAGATCACGCTGCGGGAAAACTGCCGCGCATTCGAGGAGGTCACATTCCGGGCGCGCCACGCCGTCGCTATTCCGGTATGCGAGTTGGGCACGCGAGTGTTGGGATTTGAGGTTTCTTTTCCCGCGTTGCTGGCGCCCGTTGGCTATAGCCGTCTGATGCATCCTGGAGGGGAAGTCGCAGCGGCTCGGGCCGCGGGAAAAGCTGGCACTGCATACATTCTCTCGACCATCTCTGGGCACCGAATGGAGGACGTCAAGGCAGCATCGAGCGGACCGGTGTGCTTTCAGCTCTACATTCTGGGCGGTCGCGGTGCGTCCGAAGCGGCGCTGGAACGCGCCCGTGCGGCGGGATTCGCGGCGCTGTTCGTAACCATCGACACTGCGGTTGCGGGCTTGCGCGAACGGGACTTTCGCAACGGAGTGAAAGAACTGCTAAGCGGCAGCCTGTTGTCGAAGATGCCATTCCTTCCACAAGTCCTGATGCGGCCGGGTTGGCTCATCAGTTTTCTGCTGGACGGGGGTTTGCCTGGTCTTCCTAATGTGGTAATTCCGGGAAAGGGGCCGATGCCGCTCATCGACGTGAACGCGGCCCTCGCTCGCGCTGCCGTAACCTGGGAGGACATGGGGTGGATTCGTGAGAGCTGGCCCGGTCCGATTGTGATTAAGGGCGTGCTCACGGGAGACGACGCGCGGCGAGCGGTCGATGCAGGGGCGCAGGGAATCGTGGTTTCGAATCATGGGGGACGGCAACTCGACGGCTTGCCCGCTTCGCTGCGCGCGCTGCCCGAAGTAGTAGCGGCGGTGAAGGGTCAGGCGGAGGTATTGATGGATGGGGGCATTCGGCGCGGGGCTGACATTGTAAAGGCTCTCTGCCTGGGAGCGCGAGCAGTTCTTTGCGGGCGAGCGTACGCGTACGGGCTCGGTGCTGCGGGTGAGGCTGGAGTGGCGCGGGCGCTTGAGATTCTACGAACAGATATGGAGCGCACATTCAGACTGCTTGGATGTCCGTCGGCGGCGGCGTTGGATCGGTCGTATGTGGATGTCGCCGGAGGTTGGGGGTAAACATTGTGCCGCGCCTCGGACACTCGAAATTCTATTTGCCAAGTGCCCCAGCGCTCACGGCCTGGGCTAATGAATACCGCTGCTTCGCGCCTCTTTTGCTAATCCAGTGGAGTTCCCAAAAGCGACCCGTAAGCGCTCCGCGGCCGTCTCCGGCGTGATATCACGCTGTGGAGTTCCCAGGAGCTCGAAGCCGACCATAAACTTTCTTACGGTCGCAGAGCGCAGGAGGGGAGGGTAAAAGTGCGCGTGGAAGTGCCACTCAGGATGGTCGCTCCCATCAGACGGCGATTGATGGAAGCCCATTGAATACGGAAACGGTACATCAAACACGCGATCGTAGGCGGCGGTGATCCGGTTTAAGGTTTTACTAAGAGAAATCCGTTCATGGTCGTTGAAGTCGAGGAAAGTTGCCATGTGCCTGCGACTGCAAACCAGAGTTTCGAAAGGCCAGATGGCCCAGAAAGGTACGAGCACAACGAAATCTGTGTCTGCGAACACAATTCGCAACTGTTGTTGATCTTCAAGCCGGATGTAGTCGCATAGAAGGCAGGTTTTTCGGGCGCGATAATAGTTACACTGACAAAGCAGTTCTTTGCTGGGTGCTTCTGGAATCGAGCTTGTGGCCCAAATCTGGCAATGCGGGTGAGGATTGCTGGCGCCCATCATTTCGCCGCGATTTTCGAAAATTTGCACGTGATGAATTGCTGGCATTGCGCTGAGCTCGCGAAACTGCTCCCTCCAACCGCAGACCGCGTTTTCAATTTCCTCCGGGCTCATGGTGGATAAAGTAAGGTCATGACGCGGAGAAAAACACATAACGCGGCAAATGCCAGGTTCGCCGTGTGCCACGAGTAGTCCTGCTGCGTCCACATCGATTTGGTCAGTTGCGGCATTTGGTTTCAGCGCGGCGAAGTCATTTTCGAAAACAAACGTGTGCGTATAAGCGGGGTTTTGTCTCCCTCCAGCACGCTTGTTCCCGGGACATAAGTAGCAACTCGGGTCGTACTGAGATTGTGGCGAAAGAGGAACTCTCTCGACGCTCCCCTGCCATGGGCGCTGTGCCCGATGCGGCGAAACCAGTACCCACTCATTCGTGAGCGGATTCAGCCTGCGGTGGGAGTCCTCGTGGAGTTTCAAAGTGGAGCTCTAAAGAACTCGTAATCGTACCGCAAGGAGAAGCTAGTCTGCAGCGGGACAACTCTAGCCAGGAAAGTAGCGCTAGCGAAAGCGATTGGAATATGCGGGATCTTCTTGGAAGTCAGGCGGCTTTGTCTGGTTCGGTATTCTCGGCCCGTTCGCGCATCTTCTGTTCAAGGCGGATCTTGAGTTTTTGCAGTTGCAGTTCCTCAAATTGCCGTTCCTGGCGCACCATTACCGCTTTCAGTTCATAATGAACAACTTCATTTGCTTTAGTAATGAGCGGCATGGGGCCTCCTCAATTTGAAGAAATTGGACTGGAGTTTACAGACTTGCGGTCGTCGAATCAAGTCTCGGCCGGGCAAGTCGGGCAAGTTCGCGTAACATTCATGAAAAGTTAACTCATCGCGCGCAGACGCACCCATATAGGACGGCCGCAGACGGACTCGAGAAGATGCCGCGCAGCGGCGACATATTGAAGGTCCTGTGGTTTCCCTGAAGGCCCGCAAGCCCACACGGTAAAGAAATCGCCAGTCTTTTCAACTTCCAGTTCATGAATTCTGCCGTCGTGTTTTTGGTCCAGTGCATCGGCTAAACGCAAGATGCCCGCCAGAAATACTGTTTGGCGCTTTGCGGACCGCGGAACCGTCTGGTAACTGCTTTGCCCGGGGCGCGGCAAAGCGCCACGATGATAGCGTGCAATCGCGGCGGCCTGCTGGAGTTCCCGTAATTTCCATCCAAAAGGAGGAGCCAGCTTGCGGATCAAGCGATAGGAACCCTTGTGATGGTTCTTGCGGCTCCTGGCGCGACCCACATCGTGCATCAAAGCGGCAGCCTGCAACAACAACCGGGTGCGATCGAACTGCTGCTGGTGATTACGTCCGTTTTTGGCCAAACCATCATAGAGCTGCAAAGCCAGGCGAGACACGTGCCGTGCGTGTGCGAAGTCAGGATCAAGGAATGCAGCCCAGGTTTTCAGGCGTAAGAGAACGGCTTCGTGAAGCTCCTTGCCTTGCGGCAATGCAGCGCGCCAAAAGCTCCACTGTGAATGTCTGCCGACCATCTTGTTTCTGTATTCACTCAATCTCTGGGAGCGTTGCTCTTCGATGGTGGCACGCCAGTGGCTACGGCTGGCTTCATCCTGAAAGGCGCCTATTCGCAGAGCGGTGGCCCAAAGCATGTCGAGATCGTGAATCTCGCCCAACACATCCTGAAGATACTTCAGGTCCCCCTCCCAGCTCTCACAAAGGGAGGGCAGGAAATTCTCTACCGTATAGCGGAATTTTTTAAGGCCAATGCGCAAACGATGGAAGGCAACATGGCTACGGTTGCGCAATGCCTGCCGGTGCAATTGGTGGGCTTCATTCCAGCGTTCGAGGGCGAGGTGACGGAAGATCAGGCTGTCCAGCCGCAGCAGCTTAACGCGGCGGCTCAAAATTTCGCAGCAACTCAGCCATTGCTTCTCGTCAAACTGCTGCACGGTTCCAAGGGCCATCTCTTTGAGGCGTGTCTCTTCCGAATCGGCATGTGCCAGCAAGGCACTGCGGACAGGGGAGTCGCCGGAACTGAGCCTTGCGACCCACTCGCTGAGAACGTGGATGTCGCGGAGATTTCCCAGTCCACTAAAGAGGGGCCGGGCAATCTTTTTTACTTGTCGCCACGCTGGATGGGGATCAATCCCGGTGATTCCGTCAGCAAGAGAGCGGCAACGCCGCAATGCGACGCGAAGGTCGTGCACCGGGTCGGGAGCAAAACCGGCGCTCAAGTTCGCGCGCTCTTCTATCACTTTGTTCATCCAATAGGCTAGGCCGGCCTGGATGCGATGCGCCTCAGGCATGAGATTCATTATCGGTTGAGAACTCCCGATGCGCCAGTGGGGACTCTGGCGAACCGCTTTGAACCATTCTGGGAGACAGTGGGATTTCTCTGAATGTGTTCCAACGCTCGGTCAATTACGACGCTGAGTTCCTGACTGTACTTGCGCTCGCGTCCCTTCGCCAACATTTTCTTGGCATGGTCGGCACTGAACCAGGTCGGATTCCGGTCGGATTCGTGGGGACGCCGCAGTTCCTTTACTTCGAGCAGGAAAGCCTTCACCACAAACTCCTGGACGCCGGAGCTTTTCCAAAATACGCCCTTGGAGTGGATGTACAAATGGAAGTGCCGGGGCTGAATGCTTCCTATGGCTCCCGCCTCTTCCAGTGCCTCGCGCTGGGCTGCCTGGCTGTGTGAGATTTGTGAATCCGGGCTTCCTTTGGGGAACGTCCACTTCCCGCTTCCGTTGGTATTCACCAGAAGAAACTCGATAGAGAATCCCCGCTGCCGGTAGCACACGGCGGCTACCTGGAACGGCAAGGAATGGTTATGGAGGCGGAATCGGGGCACTTTTAGTCTCGGGAAACTGTTCTTTTATCGTATGTCAAGAATGTTTCATCGAGATTAAATAGTTGTGAATACCTTAGTGAGTAACATGCCCGGACTGCGTCGCCCATTCGCCAAAATGTGGCTGACGAGACACTACAATACGGCATGTTTTCGCCCTCTAGCGTTGAAATTCCTGAAATTCCGCAAAAGATTTGGCGAACGCTTCGTAACGGTCCGGCGAAGCTGCTGGAGGCCAAAAACGCCGGATGGCCCGGCGCTTCCGATGCTGATTTTAACGATCTGCTCAGTGTCCGTCCAAACAGCCCTTTTGGCCGGAGCTGTTGGGGTAGCCGGTTCCGGCATTATAGGCGTTATTCGACCATTCGCCTTGAGCTTTCCACTTACTGTTATTGGTGAACGTGATCAGAGGAACGTTGAAGGTCCAGGCGCACTTGTCGCCATTCTCTGCGCCGCTGGAGTCGAACCAGCCCGTGCCCACAGGATCGGTGCGGGCTTCCGAGAGCTCGTGAGCGCTGACGTTGGCCAGTGCGGCGAGTCCTTGCGAATGCAGGCCGGATGTATCTTGCGGATCGCAGCCGGGATCACCATCCAGGTTCCAGAAAAATGCGAATTGCACATTAGTGGATCTGCAAGTCCCCCAGCTGTGGTAAGCGCAGTAGCCTGCGTGTCCTCGCTTTAGGTCAACATAAACGGGATAGTATCCGTTGGCAACCGGATTGGTGATCTTGCGACAGACTTCGGCCAATATGGTTGATGTCTTAGCGCCGCTGCCCGCGGTGGAAAGATCGATCACGTCGCTGCCAAGGGTATTCGAAGCGCCAACCTGACCGTTCGTCCCGGTGTACTCATCGGACGTCTTGGCATAGTTTGACCCACTGAAACCGGTGTAGAAGGAAGTAAGTCCGGTGATCTTGTCGCCGACAAAATTGCTGTTGCCCCAGCTTGAGCCCCAATAAACTACCTGGACGGCCGAACTGGTCATTATCGGTCCACCGTGCCAGGTCATTAGAGGCGACTTCCCGCGTGGAGGAGCTTGCTTCACGCCTCTGGCCCAGTGAATTCCTCGCGGGGGCGGGCCACCTTCGGGCCGTTTTGTCATTTCAATCTGAGCAGCACTGGCAGAAACAATGAGCGCACTAAGTCCGATCAACAGAACAGCAGATTTCTTCATGGGGTCTCCTGATGATCAAAGTTGTGAACAGGCGAAGCGATAACCTCGCAACCACAACGGGAGGAGAAAAGCTGCGGAAGCTCATCCGCAGAGGCGACACTGATTAAGCTCTATCACCGCCTGCAGCGCAGACTTG